>Ga0194137_10002429_pt1 | contig 11005 bp, 7 predicted proteins | sample TARM_MetaG_T3_14_FD_134025 | JGI IMG/M metagenome (GOLD analysis project Ga0194137, IMG submission 134025) | Freshwater microbial communities from Pennsylvania, USA, analyzing microbe dynamics in response to fracking - TARM_MetaG_T3_14 (version 2) | ecosystem: Environmental > Aquatic >...
CCCAAAGGTTTCATAACCATTAAAGTTCTACAACCCCTGCAACCCCCTCCAACCCCAAAGCAGCCGCACCCGAGCCAAAATCACCCATAGAGATGCGATATCCATGAAACAATCGGATAACGGCCTCGCAATGGGAAGGACTATACACCAATGTGCACAGGATGCGAAGGGTGCAGCGTCGACCTAAGTCCTGGTGAAAATGCATCTTCGCTATTGAGAGGAGTCTTTCTTTTTCCTGAATCTCCCTTTCCCGCAACAATTGCTTGAGCGGTGGTTATGATATTTAGTATTCGTTATATCCCGGGCTTGCGCGCTGGGGTATCGTTAAGCATGCCGAAGGGCAGCAAGGGGGAAGCAGCATGAAATACGGGCGAAAAGCGGCCCGGACAGGCCTGCTGGCGGCAATGGCGCTGCTCGCCGGCTGCGCGGGACCAGGGTCCGGCGGAGAAGGCGGAGCGGGGCCGGACAAGCCGTTTCAAGGCAAAACCCTCGTGTTCGCGGCGGCAAATCATCCCTGGGCGGATGCGATCAAGCCGCTCCTGCCTGAATTCGAGGCGGAGACGGGCATGAACGTCATCGTCCAAAGTTACTTTGAAGATCAGCTTACTCAGAAGCTTATCCTGCAGCTGACGAGCGGCACGGGCACGCCGGATGTGTTCATGTACCGGCCGCTGCAGGAAGGTCGGATGTTCGACCGCAACGGCTGGCTGGAGCATCTGGACGGCTATGTGAAGCAGGACTCCGCGTACGACTGGAGCGATTTCTCGCCCCAGGCGGTCCGCTCCGCTACGGTGGACGGTCGGCTGGCGGGCATTCCGGTCGTTACGGAGCAGGGCGTGCTTTATTATCGCAAGGATCTGCTCCGGCAGGCCGGAATTCCGGTGCCGAAGACGCTTCAAGAGCTGGCCGAGGCGGCACGGAGGCTCCATGATCCGGCAAGCGGCATCTATGGCTTCGTCTCTCGGGGCCAGCGCTCGCCGCTCGTGACGCAGGTTTCGTCGTTTCTTTATTCCGAAGGAGGAGACTTCACCGAAGGCGGCAAGGCCGCCATCAATTCGCCCGAGGCGATCCGGGCGTTCAAGCTGTACGGAGGGCTGCTCCGGGATTACGGCCCCCCGGATGTCATCAATATGTCCTGGCCGCAGGCGATCGCGTTTTTCGCAGAAGGCAAAGCGGCCTTTTATACTGATGCGACATCCATCTACCACAGCGTGACGGACCCCGGACGCTCCAAGGTGGCGGACAAGGTCGGCTTCGCGCCGTTTCCCGCGGGCTCGGGAGGCTCCCAGACCTACAGCATCACCTCGTGGGGCATGGCGATGAACCCCCGGACCGCCGACAAGGACGCGGCGTGGGCGTTCATCCGCTGGGCGACCAGCAAGGAGAACGTCCTGGCCGCTCAGGCGCTGGGCAATACCGGCGCCCGCAAGTCCGTATGGAGCCTGCCGGAAGGCACGGCGGCGTTTCCGCCGGAGCTGGCGGCTGTGATTCGCGGCTACGGAGATACCGGCATCGACCATGACCGTCCGGTGGCGGTCCATGTAGCCGAAGCGCGGGAGGCGGTAGGGGAAATCGTGCAGCGGGTGATGACGGGCTACCCGGACATCAAGGAGAAGGCGGATGAGCAGAATGCGGTTCTTCAATCGATTCTGGATCGCGAATAACCGCAGCGCCGGCCGGCGCCGGGTGTCCCTGTTCACCAAGGTGGTCGCCGTGCTGGCGCTGCTGCTGATTCCGGTCCTGCTGCTGTACAGCTATTCCAACCGTCAGGCGGAAAAGGTCGTGGAGGAGCAGCTGCGCTCCTCCAATCTCAGCGAGCTCGGCTTCTTCGCGAACCGGATGGACAACGTCATGGAGAGCCTGTCGCTGTTTCCGGTCATCCTCAGCTACGACCCCCATATCCGCGACTATGTCGCCGGCGAGGGGGAGGCGCAGATCAACCCGCTGAAGGCGCAATCGCGGATTCGGGAGAAGCTCAGCCTGCAAAGCGCTTCCGGCAGCTGGACGAACGACCTGTCGATCGCTCTGCCGGGGCAGAGCTCGGTGCTGAGCTCGAACATTTACGTCAACGGAGCGGACGCCTGGGGCTGGGACAAGCCCATCCGCAAGGAATGGACGTACGAGGAGGATTTGTCGCGGGGCAACCCGGCGGGAACGTTCCTCCGCGAGACGGCCGAGCCTGCGGACGCCGGACTTGCAGGCGAGGCGGACGCGGTGTTCCAGGTGCGCTTCCCCGCGGAGGCGCTGCGGGATCTGCTGGATCTGTACCGCAAGGACAAGCGCAGCGATCCCTTCCTGTACCGTTCCGGTCAGGAGCTTATTTTGGGCAGCAGCTCGGACCGCGCCATGGCGGAGGCGATCCGGGACGGAGTGCTGAGCCGGACGGAGGCGACCAGAGGCCAGCAGACGATCGAGGTCGGCGGCCAGTCCTATCTGGTCAGCTATGTGAAGTCCGCTCAGCTCGGCTGGTATTTGGCCGATTACGTCCCGGTCCAGCGGATTCTCAGTCCCATTACATCCGTCCGCAACTGGTTCTACGGCTCGATCGCGGCGCTCGTGCTGATCGGATTCGTCTCGGCGCTGCTGCTCTACCGCAACGTGCAGATTCCGCTGCAGAAGATGATTCGGGGCGTGCGCCGGATGAGCAGCGGGGACTTCTCCTCGAGGATCGAGTACAAGGCGGGGAGCGAGTTCGACGATCTGATCGGGCATTACAACGAAATGGCGGGCAAAATCCAGGTGCTGGTCGAGGATGTGTATACGGAGCGGCTTCGCTCCCGCGAGGCGACGCTCAAGCAGCTGCAGTCGCAGATCAATCCGCATTTCCTCTACAACTCGCTGTTCTTCATCGCCAACTCGGCGATGATGGAGGACCGGGATGCGGTCATTGCGATGGCGGAAAATCTCGCCGACTACTACCGCTACTCGACCCGCCTGGAAAACCAGCTCGTTCCCGTGCGGGAGGAGCTGGAGCTGGTCCGCAGCTACCTGACCATCCACAACCTGAGAATGGACCGGCTTCAATATGAGATCAACGTGCCGGAAGAGATGCAGGACGTTCTCATCCCGAGGCTGCTGCTGCAGCCGCTCGTGGAGAACTCCATCGTGCACGGCATCGAGCCGCGCCTCGAAGGCGGCTGCATCGTCATCGAAGGCCGGCAGGAAGGCGGCTGGTGCAGCCTGACCGTGAAGGACAACGGCGCCGGCTTGGACGCGGCAGGGCTGGACCGGCTGCGCAGGCAGCTCAGCGAGCCGATGTCGGACGAGATCGGCTGCGGCACCTGGAACGTGCATCAGCGGCTGCGGTACCAGTTCGGCGACCGTTCCGGGCTGCTGCTGGAGGCCGGGCAAGGCGGGGGCTTCCGCGCGGAGCTGAGATGGCGCTGCGGCGGCGGCCCGACCGAGGAAGAAGGAGGCGGAGAAGATGGCGCAGCTGCTCATCGTGGATGACGAGGCTCATGTGGTCGACCGGCTGGCGGCTACCGTCGACTGGCAGGCAGCCGGAGTCGAGCAGGTATTCAAGGCTTACTCCGGCGTGGAGGCTCTGGAGCTGCTGCGGCAGTTCTCCATCGACATCGTCGTATCCGATATCCGGATGCCGGGCATGTCGGGGCTGGAGCTGATCGCGGAGATCCGCGGCAGCTGGCCGAAGACGAAGTGCATCCTGCTGTCGGGCTACTCCGACTTCAACTATGCCAAGGAAGCGATCCGCCATCAGGCGGAGGCGTATCTGCTCAAGCCGGTGAAGGAGGAGGAGCTGACCGCCGCCGTCCGCTCGGCCATCGGCAAGCTCGAGGAGGAATGGGAGGAGGTCATCTCCCAGCAGCGGCTGAGCTACGTGGTGAAGGAAAATCTGCCGCTCATGCGGGCTTCCCTGCTGCTCGATCTGCTGCAGGGGCGGATTCCCGAAGAGGCCGCCCTGCGGGAGAAGATGGGGATGCTGGAGCTCTCGGGCGGAGAGTGGAGCCGCTGCTCGCTCATGGTCGTGCGGCTCGACGAGCTGTTCCTCCAGTACGGGCCGCAAAATCCGGAGTGGAAGGAATACGCGATCGGCAACATGGCCGGAGAGCTGTTCGGCCCGCGCTACGCCATCTGGCCGGCCAAGGATGCCTACGGATATTATGTGTACGCCATGGCTCCGCGCCGGGATTCGCCGCATGGCCATGATGCCGCCTGGTTCGAGCGTACGGCTGCGGATCTGCAGACGGCGGTCTCCTCGTACCTGAAGGCGAAGATTTCCGTCATGGTCTGCAAGGAAGGACGGTTCCCGGAGGAGATTCCCGGCCTGTACGGCCGGCTCGTCGATTCCTTCCGCGGACGCATCGGCGACGAGCGGGAGCTGTTCATGAGGCTCGAGGATACGGGGCTCGATGCCGGCATCAAGCCGCTGGAGAGCCTCTATGAGCCGCCTGCGCTGATTCGCTTGTTCGACGCGGGCAAATGGAGCGAGATGGAGAACAAGCTGCAGCGGGTATTCACCGAGCTGGAATCCGATGGAGCCGGCTCGCAGGAGCTGCTGCTCGAGGTTTATTTCACGCTGGCCGGTGCTTATGCCTACATCGCCCACAAGAACGGCCGCCAGCTGTCGGATCTGCTCGGCGGCGATTACGCGGCGATGACCGAGGCGCCTCCATTCCGCTCGGTGAACCAGCTGAAGGAATGGTCGCTGCGCACGCTGCGGCGCATCCGGGAGGACATGCAGAAGGAAACGAAGGACTCGCGGGCGGATTTGATCCGCTCAATCCAGAGGTACGTCGAGGAGCAGATTACCGGCAGCCTGTCGCTGCAGGCGGTGGCGGACCGGGTCCATCTCCACCCGGTGTATCTCTCCAAGCTGTACAAGCTGGAGACGGGGGAGAACCTGAGCGATTACATGCAGGCGGCCCGCATGGCCAAGGCCGAGGAGCTGCTGAAGGGCAGCTCCGCCAAAATCTATGAAATCGCGGCCAGCCTCGGCTACCAGAGGCCGCATTCCTTCAATTTCGCGTTCAAGAAGCAGTTCGGCATGACGCCGCAGGAATACCGGGACCTGTATGCGGACGTTCAACCCGGCACCCCAACCAAATGACAATCAAGAGGTGATTGTATTATGCTGTTAGTAATCGTTCTTCTCGCCATCGTTGTGCTGCTCCTGCTGATCACGGTCGCGAAAATCAATCCGTTCGTCGCGCTTATCGTCACGGCGATCGGCGTCGGACTGGCGGCGGGCATGCCGCTGCTCTCCGTCAAGGACGGCCCCGTCGGCATCATCGATTCCATCAAGACGGGCATGGGCAACACGCTCGGCCTGCTGGCGATCGTTCTGGCGCTCGGCACGATGCTGGGCAAAATGATGGCCGAATCCGGCGGCGCCGAGCGCATCGCCACAACGCTGATCCGGCTGTTCGGCCAGCGCAACGTCCACTGGGCGATGATGGTCGTCGCTTTCATCGTCGGCATTCCGGTCTTCTTCCAGGTCGGCTTCGTCCTGCTCATCCCGCTCGTGTTCACGATCGCCCGCCAGACAGGCGTGTCGCTCGTGAAGATCGGCGTGCCTCTCGTCGCCGGCCTGTCCGTCGTGCACGGCCTTGTGCCGCCGCATCCGGCAGCCATGACGGCCGTAGGCATCTTCAACGCCGATGTCGGCAAAACGATTCTTTTTTCGCTCCTTGTCGGCCTGCCTACCGCCATTATCGCGGGCCCGCTGTACGGCAACTGGATCGGCAAGCGCATCCATAAGGAAGTGCCGAAGGCGATCGGCGACCAGCTGACGGAGAACGTGGACAACAAGGAGCTTCCCGGCTTCTTCAACACCGTATTCACCATTCTCGTTCCGGTTATCCTGATGCTGGCGGCATCGATCGCAGACGTATCCCTCAAGGACAAGGCGGATTATGCCGGCCTGTACGATTTCTTCAAGTTCGTCGGCGACCCCGTAGTCGCCCTGCTCATCGCCACCGTCTATTCGTTCTTCAGCCTCGGTTTCTTCCGCGGCATGAGCCGCGAGAAGGTGCTGAAGTTCTCCAACGACTGCCTGGCGCCGACAGCGACGATCCTGCTCGTCATCGGAGCGGGCGGCGCGTTCAACCGCGTGCTGCTGGATTCCGGCATCGGCGATTACATCGCGGAGCTGGCGACCTCGTCCCATCTGTCCCCGATTCTGCTCGGCTGGGGCATCGCGGCATTGATCCGCGTCGCGACGGGCTCTGCTACCGTGTCGATGATGACGGCGGCCGGCATCGTGGCTCCGATCGCCGTCGCCATGCCGGGCGTCAGCCCCGAGCTGCTCGTGCTGGCGACGGGAGCGGGATCGCTGATCCTGTCCCATGTCAACGACTCCGGCTTCTGGCTGATCAAGGAATACTTCGGCATGACCGTGAAGGAGACGCTGCAGACATGGACGGCGCTGGAGACGATCATTTCGGTGGCGGCGCTCGGGTTCATTCTTGTGCTGGATCTGTTTATTTAAGAAGTAACGGGGAGAGGCGGACGCCAGCGTTCGCTTTTCCCTTTGCAGGGTGACCGGAAAACGCTGAACATGGATGCTCAGGAGAAACAGTCGCATGCGTACGAAGCGTTTTTCTCCGTAAGCGGCAGCTGCTTGCCATTGAAGACGAGCTTTGCCTTCGCCGAGGGGCAGCAATCCGTCTTCAGCGGCCGTAAGGAGAAATCCATTTCCGCGTTCATGACGGTCATCCATCGGAGGAGGTTGAAAAGTGGGCCAAGCCTATATGATCGGCACCGACATCGGGACGACGAGCACCAAGTCCGTCCTGTTCACGACAGACGGCAAGCTTAAGGCCGTGCATCATATCGAGTATCCGCTTTATTCGCCGACGCCGGCGACCGCGGAGCAGGACCCGGAGGAGATTTTCGCCGCCGTCGTCGGCTCGATCAAGCAGGTCATGCTGGAGAGCGGGGTGGACCCGGCACAGGTGAAATGCGTGTCGTTCAGCTCCGCCATGCACAGCCTGATCGCCGTCGACGGGACGGGCAAGCCGCTCACCCGCTGCATCACCTGGGCGGACAGCCGCAGCGCCCGCTGGGCGGACATCATCAAGAGCGAGCATGACGGGCACGAGATTTATCTGCGCACCGGCACGCCGATCCATCCGATGTCGCCGCTGGCGAAGCTGCTATGGCTGAGGAATGAGGAGAGCGGGCTGTTCGGCAAGGCCGACAAGTTCATCTCGATCAAGGAGTTCGTGTTCCACAAGCTGTTCGGGGAGTACGTCGTGGACCATTCCATCGCCTCGGCGACGGGACTGTTCAACATCCATGAGCTGGACTGGGACGCCGGCGCCCTGAAGGTGGCGGGCATCGACCCGTCCAAGCTGTCCCGTCTGGTCCCGACCCGCCATATCATGACGGGATTGGACGAGACGTGGGCGGAGCATATGGGCCTGCCTGCCGCGATTCCGTTCGTCGTCGGAGCCAACGACGGCGTCCTCTCGAACCTCGGCGTCAATGCGATCGAACCCGGCGTCGTCGCCGTGACGATCGGCACGAGCGGGGCGATCCGCACCGTGACCGACAAGCCGCGCGTCGATCCCAAGGGACGGATCTTCTGCTACGTGCTTACGGAAGACATGTATGTCATCGGGGGACCGGTCAACAACGGCGGCATGATCTTCCGCTGGATCCGCGACCAGCTCGGGGCATCCGAGAAGGAGACGGCGCAGCGCATCGGCCGCGATCCGTACGATCTGCTCTCGGATATCGCCGCGCGCGTCAAGCCGGGCTCCGACGGCCTGATCTTCCATCCGTTCCTGTCCGGCGAGCGGGCTCCGCTCTGGGATTCCAATGCCCGCGGCTCCTACTTCGGATTGGGGCTTCACCATAAGAAGGAGCATCTGATCCGTGCCGCGATGGAGGGCGTCATCCTCAATCTGTACACCGTCTTCCTGGCTTTGCAGGAGCTGATCGGAGAGCCGGGCAAAATCCAGGCCACCGGCGGCTTCGCCCGTTCGGAGCTGTGGCGGCAGATGATGGCCGACATCTTCAACCAGGAGGTGCATGTGCCGGAGAGCGTCGAGAGCTCCTGCCTCGGAGCGGCTATTCTCGGCTTGTACGCGATCGGGGAAGCCGATTCTCTCGGCGTCGTGTCGGAGATGGTCGGCGGCACTTACCGGCATGAGCCGATTCCAAGGCATACGGAAATCTATCAAGAGCTTACCCGGATCTATATCCGCGTGTCGCGGCTGCTGCAGGATGAGTAAAAGAGCATCGCGGATTTTCAGAGCAAATGGGTGTGAACAAAAAGAAAGGCCGCCAGCCGGTAATCCGGCTGGCGGCCTTTTCATTTCGCATGGCCATTCATGCAACGCAGCCTAAAGGGGCTGGGGCTTTCCGATTCATTCACGTTTCCTGCGCCGCAATAGGATCCGGCTCGTGTTGAGGCACAGCCTTCCAAGCGGCCAGCGCCGCCCGGACCGCCGCCGTCTCCGGCCATCCGCTCAAGCCGTCCACGGCCTGAAGCAGCGCCAGCATGCCCTCGATCACGACCGGCCTTGGAGCAGGTGAAGCCGTCTCCTCTTGGAGCATGCCGGCCGCAGGCCGATGGAGCCGGCCGGCATCGCTCTCGAGCTCCGGCTCCAGCCGCTTGAGCAGAGCTGCTGCCGCCTCGACGAGGCGGCGCCGTTCCGCCCCGTCCCCGAAGTCCCCCTCGGGGTAGAAGGTGCGGAATGCCTCCGAAGTCAGCACAGGCTCGTCCCCGGAATTCTCGAGCCCGCGGACGGAGTCTTCCAGCCGCCGGACAATCATCCTGGCGAGCTTCGCCGAGCTCAGCTTCGCGCCATTCAACAGGATGAATCCGATATACTCGCGGACTAATCCCGTCACGAGCACGGTCAGGTCGAAGGCATGAGGCTCGATTCTCGCGCCGTAGATGCCGACCAGCTGGTTGCGGAACCAGACGAACGAGCGGAGCCGCGCGTTCATGGAAAGCTCTCTCATCTGCTCGCTCAGGCTGATTTGGCCGCTGGAGAGCAGGAGCAGCATTTTGCTGTGCGAGGTCAGCTCGTCCAGTTGGGTTTTGATCTGCTGGAAGAGGCTCTCCCTGGAGCCCGGCTCGTAACGGGAAGCCGTTTCCGCCAATATGCCCGACATCCGTTCGAGATAGGATTCGAATACGGATTGAATCAGTTCTTCCTTGGATTTGAAGTAGAAGTAGATTCCGCCCTTGGCGATGCCGGCCGCGTCCGCGATATCCTGCATGGTCGTCTGATGATAGCCTTTTTGCATGAACTGCTCCATGGCGCAATGCAGGATCAGGTCTCTTTTATCCATGAATAATTCGCCCCCAAAGCAGTTGACCGACGGGTCAAACGGAACTATAATAAGCTTTATGTTTTGAATGGATAGGACTGGAAGGGTGAATGTAAAGACAGTCATCAGCAAGATTTTCTATCCTTTTCTACCAACATTATAGCACATGACCGATCGGTCAAAAAGTGGAGGAACCAACATGCAATCAACCGGCATCAACCGGAAATGGGTGCTTACCGGCCTCATCATGGGAATGTTTTTCAGCGCCCTTGAGCAGACGATCGTGGGGACGGCGATGCCGACCATCATTACCGAGCTTCAAGGCTTCGAGATTTTCGCCTGGGTGACGACCGCTTACATGATCGCTTCGACCGTCGTCGTTCCGATCGTCGGCAAGCTGTCGGATATGTACGGCCGCAGGCTGCTGTATTTGATCGGCGCCATTATTTTCGCAGCGGGCTCCGCGATGTGCGCCACAGCTGCCTCCATGGAGCAGCTGGTGCTGTACCGCGGCCTCCAGGGCATCGGGGGAGGCATGCTGATGCCGCTGTCCCAGACGATCATCGGCGATATTTTCACTGCGGAGCAGCGGGCCAAATGGCAGGGCGTATTCGGTGCGATCTTCGGCCTCAGCTCGGTCATCGGTCCCTTCATCGGCGGCGTCATCGTCGACAACGTCAGCTGGCACTGGATCTTCCTGATGAACGTGCCCTTCGGCATCATCTCCGCGCTTCTGATCTACATCGGCCTGAAGCGGGAGACGGTCCGCCTGGAGGGCAAGGCCAACATCGACTACCTGGGCATCATCACGCTCGTTCCGGCGCTGATCCTGTTCCTGTACGGGCTGACCTTCGGCGGCGACAAGTTCGCATGGGCATCGAGCACAAGCTACCTGATTTTCGGAGGCGCCCTGCTCTTTACGATTCTATTTCTTCTGGCAGAGAAGTTCGCGGCCGAGCCCGTGCTCGATCTCTCGCTGTTCCGCAACCGCGTCTTCTCCGTGACGAACGGCCTCGGCTTCCTGCTGGGCCTGGGCATGTTCGGCGCCATCATGTTCGTGCCGCTGTACATGCAAGGCATTCTGGGGGTATCCCCGACCAAAGCCGGCTCCACGATGACACCGCTGATGATCGCTCTGATCGTCGCAAGCGTCGTCGGCGGGCAGCTTCTGCTCCGCATCAAGTACCGTACCGTATTGGCAGCGGGCATGATCATTACGACGCTCGGCTTCTATCTGGTCAGCACGATGGGGCTGGACACGGCCCAATGGACCGCTTATCTGTACATGATCGCTCTCGGGTTCGGCATGGGTCTCGTGATGCCGACGCTGATGATCGCCGTGCAGAACGAATTTCCGAAAAGCCGGCTCGGCACGGTCACGTCCGCTTCGACCTTCTTCCGCTCCATCGGCGGTACGATCGGCGTCACGGTGCTCAATGTCGTCATGAACAACACCTTCCGCTCCAATGTCGAGACGATGTCCGCAGAGGCGAAGGCCGGCGGCGGAGAAGCTGTCGTCCAGACGGTCGAGGGCATCGAGAAGAGCGGCGTGGACCTGTTCAGCGTCATCGTGTATCCCGACAAGTTCCCGCTTCCGGCGGAGCTCAAGGACAAGGTCGTGCTGTTCATCCAGCAGGCCTGGGTCGATTCCTTCGAAACGGTCGCTCTGACCGGGCTCGTGTTCGTTGCGCTCGGCATCCTCGTTGCGCTGCTGGTCGGAGGCAAGCGGATCCAGCGGGATTCGGAGAAAGCCAAGGAC
>Ga0194137_10002430_pt1 | contig 11001 bp, 11 predicted proteins | sample TARM_MetaG_T3_14_FD_134025 | JGI IMG/M metagenome (GOLD analysis project Ga0194137, IMG submission 134025) | Freshwater microbial communities from Pennsylvania, USA, analyzing microbe dynamics in response to fracking - TARM_MetaG_T3_14 (version 2) | ecosystem: Environmental > Aquatic >...
CGTTCGCGATGCGCCACGGCTTCCATCCGGCCGGGGTGTGGTCGCTGGAAACCCCGATCCTGCATGCCCCGCTGGAATCGCTGCTGCGCCGCGCCAGACTCCAGCGCCGGACTGCCGAGCACAAGAACCTGTCCAGCGCCGCCGGCAACGGCCCCACCGGCATCAGCCCGGCGGTGGTCCAACTGCGCCGGCTGATCGAACAGGTCGCCGCGTTCGACACCACCGTGCTGGTGCTGGGCGAATCCGGCACCGGCAAGGAAGTGGCCGCGCGCGCCGTGCACGAAGCCTCGCCGCGCCGCGACGGCCCGTTCATCGCGATCAACTGCGGCGCGATCCCGGCCGACCTGCTGGAAAGCGAACTGTTCGGCCACGAGAAGGGCTCGTTCACCGGCGCGCTGAACCAGCGCAAGGGCCGTTTCGAAATGGCCGAGGGCGGCACCTTGCTGCTCGACGAAATCGGCGACATGAGCCTGCCGATGCAGGTCAAGCTGCTGCGCGTGCTGCAGGAGCGCAGCTTCGAGCGCGTCGGCGGCAACCAGACCATCCGCTGCAATGTGCGCGTGATCGCCGCCACCCACCGCAACCTGGAACAGCGCATTGCCGACGGCCAGTTCCGCGAGGACCTGTTCTACCGCCTCAACGTGTTCCCGATCGAAATGCCGGCGCTGCGCGAGCGCGGCGCCGACCTGCCGGCGCTGGTGAGCACCGTTTCCGCGCAGCTGGCCCGCACCGGCCGCGGCGAAGTGCGCTTCGGCGCCGAAGCACTGGAAGCCCTGCGCTACTATCCGTGGCCGGGCAACGTGCGCGAACTGACCAACCTGGTCGAACGCATGGCGATCCTGCACCCGGGCCGCACCATCAGCGTGCGCGACCTGCCCCAGCGTTACCAGCCCAGCACCACCGTGCTGCTGGCCGCCAACGTCGCCGCCGCGCAAGCGCCGGTGGCCGTGGTGGCCGTGGTGGCCGAACCGGCCAGCGCCGCCATCGAACCCGATGCCGACGGCATCCCGGCGCAGGCCGACGTTTCGGCACCGCTGCCTGTCTCCGCCGAGGACGGCCTCGCCGCACAGGACCGCCTGCCCGAAGACGGCATCGACCTGCGCGAGCACATGGCCCGGATCGAACTGAACCTGATCCGCGACGCGCTGGAACGCGCCGGCGGCGTGGTCGCCCATGCGGCCCAACTGCTCGGCCTGCGCCGCACCACGCTGGTGGAAAAGCTGCGCAAGTACGGTGTCGAGCGCGACGAGGCCGCGCTGCTGCCGGAAACCTGACAGACGCGCCGGATCGGACTCCGGCACGGGGCTTGCATCGTCTTCACCGACAGTCCCGCTTCCGGAGTCCTCCCATGTCCGAGTCCATCTCCTCGATCCTCCAACAGATCCGTTCCTACCAGAGCCAGGCCAGCGAACGCGGCACCGGCCTGAACCTCGAACCAATCGCCTCCCCGGCCAGCCTCGACATGGCCAAGCCCGCCCAGGCCGGCAGCAGCTTCACCGACACCCTCCGCGACGCGATCAACGGCGTCAACGACGCCCAGAAGAACGCCGGCAACCTCGCCCAGGCCTTCGAACTGGGCGACCCGCGCGCCGGTCTGGCCAGCGTGATGGTCGCCGCGCAGCAATCCCAGGTCGCCTTCCGCGCCACCGTCGAAGTCCGCAACCGTCTGGTACAGGCCTATCAGGACATCCTGAGCATGCCGGTCTGAAGCCGTCGGCCTGCCCGCGTGCAGGCTGAAACCTCCCGACGACGACCCAACACCCACTGCCCGGCAGGAACCGAACCACGATGGCGCTCTCGATTACCAAGGACACGTTCAACGCCGAACAGGCCGGCAAGGCGCTCGGCAAGCTGCAGGGGCTGCCGATCTGGCGGCAGTTCGGCACCCTGCTGCTGATCGCCGGCGCGGTCGCCGCCGGCCTGATGGTGTTCTTCTGGTCGCAAAAGCCGGACTACACCCCGCTCTACACCGGGCTGGATGCCAAGGCCACGTCCGAAGCCACCGACCTGCTGCGCACCGCCGGCATCCCGTTCAAGATCGACCCGGCCACCGGCTCGATCACGGTGCCGGAGAAAAACGTCTACGACGCGCGCCTGAAACTGGCCGGCTCCGGCCTGATGGACACCGACAACGGCCGGGTCGGCTTCGAGCTGATGGAAAAGGACCCGGGCTTCGGCGTCAGCCAGTTCGTCGAGAACGCGCGCTACCAGCACGCGCTGGAAACCGAGCTGGTCCGCACCATCGCCACCCTGCGCCCGGTACGCGACGCCCGTGTCCACCTCGCCATTCCCAAGCCCAGCGCCTTCACCCGCCAGAAGGATGTCTCCAGCGCCTCGGTGGTGCTGGAACTGCGCCCCGGCATGAGCCTGGAGCGCGACCAGGTGGACGCCATCGAGCACCTGGTGTCCTCCAGCATCCCGGACCTGTCGCCGGAGCGCGTGACCGTGGTCGACCAGAGCGGCCGCCTGCTGAGCACCGACCCCGACAGCCAGACCGCGCTGGACAACGCCCAGTTCGACCAGGTTCGCCGCCAGGAAGACAGCTACGGCGACAGCATCCGCAACCTGCTCGAACCGATCACCGGCCCCGGCCGCGTCAACGCCCAGGTATCGGTGGACATGGACTTCTCGGTCACCGAGGAAGCCCGCGAGCTGTACAACAACGACCCGGCCAAGGTCCGCAGCGAGCAGATCACCCAGAGCAGCACCAGCAAGCCCGGCCCGGAAGGCATCCCCGGCGCCACCAGCAACACCCCGCCGCCGGCGCAAGCGGCCAACGCCGCCGCCGCGCCGGCCGGCGCCAACGCGCAGACCGCGCAAGCCGGCACCCCGGTGGAAAGCTCCAGCAGCCAGACCCGCAATTTCGAGATGGACCGTACCCTGCAGCACACCCGCCAGCCGGCCGGCCGTGTGCGCCGCGTCACCGCCGCCGTGCTGATCGACCACGTGCCGCGCCCCGGCGCCAACGGCAAGGTCACCCAGCAGGCGCTGAGCCCGGCCGAACTGGCCCGCATCGAAGCGCTGGTGAAGGAAGCAGTGGGCTTCAATGCCGACCGTGGCGACTCGGTTTCGGTGATGAACGCCCCGTTCGTCCGCGATGCCGATGCCGGCAAGGACACCACGCCGGTGTGGCAGAACCCGATGCTGCGCGACATCGCCAAGCTGGTGCTCGGCGCTGTGGTGGTGCTGGCCCTGCTGTTCGGCGTGCTGCGCCCGGCCCTGCGCCAGATCACCGACCCCAAGCCGAAGGAACTGCCTGCAGGCGAGCCCGGCCTGAGCGTGGTCGAGGCCACCCCCATCGACGGTGAAATGCCGCAGGCACCGAACGAATCCAAGCTGGCGCTGGAACACGCCGCCCAGCAGCGCGCCCTCGCCTCGGACGCCTTCGAGGACAAGCTGCGCCAGGCGCGTGAAGCGGTCCGCGCCGATTCCAAGCAAGTCGCACAAGTGGTCAAGGATTGGGTGAACAGCGATGACTGATATCTCCGCCACCGCGCTCTCCGGCGTGCAGCGCGCCGCCGTCCTGCTGCTCTCGCTGGGCGAACAGGACGCGGCCGAAGTGCTCAAGCACATGAACGCCAAGGAGGTGCAGAAACTCGGCATCGCCATGGCCAGCGTCAGCGGCGTGACCCGCGAACAGGTCGACGACGTGATGTCCGCCTTCGGCCAGGCGCTGGACAAGCAGACCTCGCTCGGCATGGGCGCGGACGATTACGTGCGCAAGGTGCTGGTGCAGGCGCTGGGCGAAGACAAGGCCGGCAACCTGATCGACCGCATCCTGCTGGGCCGCAACACCACCGGCCTGGACGCGCTGAAGTGGATGGACCCGCGCGCCATCGCCGACCTGGTGCGCAACGAGCACCCGCAGATCATCGCCATCGTGCTCTCCCACCTCGACCCGGACCAGGCCGCCGAGACGCTCAAGCTGCTGCCCGAACGCGCCCGCACCGACGTGCTGCTGCGCATCGCCACGCTCGACGGCATCCCGCCCAACGCGCTCAACGAGCTCAACGAGATCATGGAGCGCCAGTTCTCCGGCAACCAGAACCTCAAGTCGTCCAACGTCGGCGGCGTCAAGGTGGCGGCCAACATCCTCAACTTCATGGATTCCGGGCAGGACCAGGTCATCCTCGGCGACATCGGCAAGGTCGACGCCGAACTGAGCGGCCGCATCCAGGACCTGATGTTCGTGTTCGACAACCTCGCCGACATCGGCGACCGCGACCTGCAGCTGGTCCTGCGCGAAGTACCCAACGACGGCCTCAGCCTGGCCCTTCGCGGCGCCACGCCGCGGGTGCGCGACAAGATCACCCGCAACATGTCCCAGCGCGCGGCGCAGATCCTGCTGGAAGACATGGAAGCCCGCGGCCCGGTCAAGGTGTCCGACGTGGAAGGCGCGCAGAAGGAAATCCTCGCCACCGTCCGCCGCATGGCCGACGAGGGCACGATTTCGCTCAGCAGCAACAGCGAGGAGCTGATCTGACATGGCCGCTCCGGACGAACCGCTGCGCTGGACTCCGCCGACGCTGGACGATCTCCCGCCGCTGCCCGAACCGGAGCCCGGCCCCGGCGTGGACGAAGAACCGCCGCCGGCCCCGCCGACGCTGGAGGAAATCCAGGCCATCCAGACCGCCGCGCACGAGGAAGGCCTCGAACGCGGCCATGCCGAGGGCCACGAGGCCGGCTTCGCCCAGGGCCGCGGCGAAGTACGCCGGCTGATCGCCCAGATCGAGGGCATCCTCGACAATTTCTCGCGCCCGCTGGACCGGCTGGAAGGCGAAGTGGTCGCCGCCCTGTCCGAGCTGGCCGTGCGCATTGCCGGCAATCTGGTCGGTCGCGCCTACGAGGCCGACCCCGAGCTGCTGGCCGCGCTGGTGCACGAAGCGCTGGACAGCGTGCGCAACGTCGAGCGCGAAGTGGAAGTGCGCCTGCATCCGGACGACATCGAGGCGCTGACCCCGTGGCTGCACCTGCCCGCCAACGCGCGCCTGACGCCCGACCCCTCGCTGAGCCGCGGCGACCTGCGCGTGCATGCCGAAACCGTGCGCATCGACGGCACCCTCGACGCCCGCCTGCGCGGCGCGCTGGAGACCGTGCTGCATGCCCGCACCCAGCCGGAGGACCGGCCATGAGCGCGCAACCGGAGCAGTGGCTGGATGCGCGCAACCTGCACCTGGCCGCCCGGCTCGGCCGCATCCGCCCGTCCATCCCGCACCGCGGGCTGGTGCGCGAAGGCATCCTGCGCCGCGCCATCGGCCTGACCCTGGAAGCCAGCGGCTGCGAAGCCCCGCTCGGCGCCACCTGCAAGATCGAAGTCGCCGACGGTGGCTGGGTGGATGCCGAAGTGGTCGGCTTCGCCGGCGACCGCTCCTACCTGATGCCCAGCGCCGAGCTGTACGGCCTGCTGCCCAACGCGCGCGTGGTGCCCTCGGCCAGCCGCAGCAGCGTGGACGTCGGCGAAGGCTTGCTCGGCCGCGTCATCGACAGCGACGGCGTGCCGCTGGACGGCAAGGGCCCGATCCGCGCAGAAGGCCATGCCAGCCTGTCCGGCGTGTCGATCAATCCGCTGGCGCGCGAACCCATCATCCAGCCGCTGGACGTGGGCGTGCGCGCGATCAATGCCCTGCTGCCGATCGGCCGCGGCCAGCGCGTGGGCCTGTTCGCCGGTTCCGGCGTCGGCAAGTCCACGCTGCTGGGCATGATGACCCGCTACACCGCCGCCGACGTGATCGTGGTCGGGCTGATCGGCGAGCGCGGCCGCGAAGTGCGCGACTTCGTCGAAAGCACGCTCGGCCCGGCCGGCCTGGCCCGCGCCGTGGTCGTGGCCAGCCCCGCCGACCGGCCGCCGTTGGCGCGGCTGCAAGGCGCCTACCGTGCCACCGCAATTGCCGAATGGTTCCGCGACCAGGGCTTGAACGTGCTGCTGCTGATGGACTCGCTGACCCGCTTTGCCCAGGCCCAGCGCGAGATCGGCCTGTCGGTCGGCGAGCCGCCCACCACGCGCGGCTATCCGCCGTCGGTATTCGCGCGCCTGCCGGCACTGGTCGAACGCGCCGGCAACGGCGCCAAGGGGCGCGGTTCGATCACCGCCTTCTACACCGTGCTGACCGAAGGCGACGACCCGCAGGACCCGATCGCCGATGCCGCCCGCGCCATCCTCGACGGCCACATCCTGCTGTCCCGGCGCATCGCCGATGCCGGCCTGTACCCGGCCATCGACGTGGAATCCTCGGTCAGCCGCGTGGTCCAGGACATTGCCGACGACACCTGGCGCATGCGCATCCGCAAGCTCAAGCGGCTGGTGTCGGCCTACACCAGCCACCGCGACCTGATCGCCATCGGCGCCTACCAGCGCGGCAGCGATGCGGCCGTGGACGAAGCGCTGGACCGCTGGCCGGAAATCCTCGAATTCCTCGGCCAGGATGTCTCGCGCGCGGCCGATCTGAACGACAGCCGGTCCGCGCTCGAACAGCTGATCGAGCCGCACGCCGCCGGCGCGCCATGAACGCGCACCAAGCCATGACGGGAACCGGAACATGATGGAATCCCGACGCATCGACCCGCTGCTGCAACGCGCGCAGGAGCACGAAGACGCCATTGCCCGGGTACTGGCCGAACGCCAGCGCCAGCTCGCCACGCAGGAATCCCGGCTGGAAGAGCTGCGCCGCTACGCCGAGGAATACGCCAACAGCCAGCTGTCCAGCATCAGTGCCGCCCAGCTCGCCAACCGGCGCGCCTTCCTCGAGCGCATCGACAACGCGGTGCAGCAGCAGGTGAAGAACGTGGACAGCAGCCGCGCCAACGTCGATGTCGAACGCGCACGCCTGCTGCTGGCCAGCCGCGACAAACAGGTTCTCGAACAACTCGCCGCCAGCTACCGCGCACAGGAGCGGCAGGTGGCCGAACGCCGCAGCCAGCGCGAGCTGGACGACCTTGGCGCGCGCCGCGTGCGCGAGCGCCAGCAGGCCACCGACCAGGACGACCCCGCATGACCGCATCGAGCCCGTCTCTCTCCACCGGCACTCTGGCCAGCTTCGGCCTGTCGTCGAACGGCGCCAATGCCGCCGCCGCGACAGCCGCACCGCGCGGACAAAACGCCGATGCCTCCTCCGCCGAGAGCAACGACAGCTTCCGCAAGTTGCTCGGTCAGGGTGGGCCGGCACAAAACCGCAACGACGCACAGGCGAAGGACAAGGCCGCCGCCCCGGCTTCCGGCAACCCGTCCTCGCAAGGCACCCGCCCCGACGACGATGCACAGGCCCGGACCTCGGCATCGACAAGTGCCGCCGACGCGGCCGCCACCAAAGCCGACACCAAGGCCACCAAGGACGACACGGACGGGGACGACAAGGACGGCGCCGCCGGTTCGCCGGATGCCGCGCAGACCGCGTGGGTTGCCGGGCTGCCGACGATGCTGGGCGCTGCCATCCAGCCCGCCGTGGCCGACAACGCCGCAGCACAGGCCTTGCCTGCCGGCCTTCGGACGGCAACGGCATTGGCGGCCCAGCCTGCCGCCACCGGTGCCACTCCCGCCGTGGCCGCCGATGGCACCGCGGCGGCCATGCCGAACGTTCCAGTCACCGCGCTGCCGCAGCCGCAGGCCGCAGCCGATGCATCCCAAGCTGCATCGGGCGCGGCCGCAGCAACCGCCACCGCGCCGACCAATGTCGCGACGACGCTTGCACAATCCGCGGCCCAGGCCCCCTCGCAAACCGACACGGCCAGCGTCGGCAAGGCCGCCAGTGCCGTGCTGGCCGCGATCGCCCCGGCGCTGGTACAGCCGCAGCAAGCTGGCGACACCGGCAAGAATGCCGACGGCATCGATCTTGCCGCACTCGGCCTGGTGTCCACCGGCACCCAGCCGGCGCAGGCCACGCTGCAACCGGCCACGGCCGTGTTCCCGCCGACGCTGCCGACGGCCGATCTGGAAGCCGGCCAGTTCGACCAGGCGATCGGCGCCCGCCTGACCTGGATGGCCGACCAGAAGATCGGCCACGCCCACATCAAGGTATCGCCCGAAGGCATGGGCCAGATCGAGGTGCAGATGAAGCTGGACGGCAGCCGCGTGCACGCCGACTTCAATGCGAGCCAGCCCGAAGTCCGCCATGCGCTGGAATCCAGCCTGCCCCGCCTGCGCGAAATGCTCGACCAGCAGGGCTTCCAGCTGGCCCAGGCCAATGTCGGCAATGGCCAGCAGCAGTTCTCCGATGCGCGCCGATCCTCCGCCGAAGGCACTGGCCAGGAGGGCACATCGGCACAGGCCGGCAGCGCCGGCAACGGCAGCGGGGCCGGCAGCGCCACGGTGCAATTGCCCGCGCACGGGCTGGGCCTGCTCGACGCTTACGCCTGAGCACGCCGACCAGTGCCGGAAGGCCGGATCGCGCGACCCGGCCTTCTTCGTTTTCGCGCCATGCACGAGGCCGGCGCGTGCACGCAGACGCGCGACCCGGCGCCCGTGTCGGGATTCCGACGGAGGCGGCCGGGGTTTCCGGCACGGGCCTTGCATCGATGGATGCGACACCCACCGGAGATGCCCTCTTGTCCGCCGCAAAGTCCAAGACGCCCGCAGATGCCAAAGCCGCCAAGCCGGCCAAATCGGGCAAAGCCTTCCTGTTGATCGCGATCATCGCCGTCGTGGCCGTGGCTGCGGCCGGCGGTGCCGGCTGGTACTTCGCCCAGAAGAAGACCACCGGGCATGCCGCCGCCCCCGTCGCGGCGAAGATCCCCGCGCCCGCGCAGTACTTCCCGCTGGACCCGGCCTTCGTGGTCAACCTCAACAACGCCAGCAGCGGCGCGCAGTTCCTGCAGGTCGAAATCCAGCTGATGACCCGCGACCCGGCCGCCCTGGAAGTCCTCAAGCAGCAGGCCCCAGGCATCCGCGCCAAGCTGCTGATGCAGCTCTCGCAGGTCAACGCCGATTCCCTGACCACACTGGAAGGCAAGGAGGCGCTGCGCAAGCAGGCCCTGGCCTCGGTCAAGACGATGATGACGGCCGAGACCGGCAAGCCCATCGTCGAAGACCTGGTGTTCACCAGCTTCGTCATGCAATAAGGACCCGCCGCGATGAGCGACCTGCTTTCCCAGGACGAGATCGACGCGCTGTTGCACGGCGTGGACGCAGGCAAGGTGGACACCGAAAACGATGCCCCCGAGGCCGACCCGAACACGGCCCGCTCCTACGACCTGGCCAGCCAGGACCGCATCGTCCGCGGCCGCCTGCCGACGCTGGAGATGATCAACGAGCGCTTCGTGCGGCTCTGGCGCATCGGCCTGTTCAACCTGATCCGGCGTTCGGCGGACCTGTCGGTGCGCGGCATCGAGATGATCAAGTTCGGCGACTACCTGCGCTCGCTGTACGTGCCGACCAACCTCAACCTGGTCCGCCTGAAGCCGCTGCGCGGTACCGGCCTGATCGTGTTCGAGCCGAAGCTGGTGTTCACCGTGGTGGACAACTTCTTCGGCGGCGACGGCCGCTACCCGGCCAAGATCGAAGGCCGCGAGTTCACGCCCACCGAGATGCGCGTGATCCAGCTGATGCTCAAGCAGACCTTCTCCGACCTGGTGGAAGCCTGGGCGCCGGTGCTGGGCGTGGAGTTCGACTACCTCAACTCCGAGGTCAACCCGCATTTCGCCAATATCGTCAGCCCGCGCGAATACGTGGTGGTGAGCCGCTTCTACGTCGAACTGGACGGCGGCGGCGGCGAGGTGCACATCACCCTTCCGTATTCGATGCTCGAACCGATCCGCGAACTGCTCGACGCCGGCATCCAGTCCGACCGCGTGGACAACGACGAGAGCTGGAAGATGGCGCTCAACGAGCAGTTGCGCGGCACCGAGGTGGAGCTGTCGTGCGTGCTGGCCGAGAAGACCATCAGCCTGCGCCAGATGCTGCAGATGAAGATCGGCGACGTGCTGCCCATCACCATGTCCGAACACGTGCCGCTGTGCGCGGAGAAGGTGCCGATCTTCACCGGCGAATTCGGCAGCCACAACAAGAAGAACGCCATCAAGATCGTGGCCAACAAGCCGCCGGGCGGAAAACTCGCCACGCCGACCTTCCTCTCCTCCCAACTCCTCCATACCGTCAAATCCACCAAGGACAGCCTGCCATGAGCCCTTCCGACATCGACGAAACCGCAGCGGCCGCATCTGCGCCGAAGGCACCGGCCGGTGATGCCGGAAACCCGTTGCACGGCAACGCCGCCCAGTTCGAAGCATTGCAGGCCGATGCCAGCCCGGATGCCGAGGAGCTCGATCTGGACGTGATCCTCGACGTGCCGGTCAAGCTGTCGCTGGAAGTGGGCCGCACCCGCATCCCGATCCGCAACCTGCTCCAGCTCAATCAGGGCTCGGTGGTGGAACTGGAACGCGGCGTCGGCGATCCGCTGGACGTGTTCATCAACGGCACCCTCGTCGCCCACGGCGAAGTCGTGGTGGTCAACGACCGCTTCGGCGTGCGCCTGACCGACGTGGTCAGCCCCAGCGAGCGCATCCGGCGCCTGCGGTGACCGCCATGCCGTCAGGATTCCTGTCCACCGTCGTGGCCGCCGGCACTGCGCACGCCGCGCTGCCTGCTCAGAAGGTCGGTCAATACGCACCGGCGACACCGGGCATTTTCGGCGCGCTGGTCGCGCTGTTGCTGGTGATCGCGCTGATCCTCGGCCTGGCCTGGCTGCTCAAGCGCATGCCCGGCAGCGGTTTCCGCCAGAACGACCAGCTGCGGCTGGTGGCCAGCACCGCAGTCGGCGCCAAGGAACGGCTGGTGGTGGTGGAAGTCGCCGGCCAGCAGTTGCTGCTCGGCGTCACCGCCGGCGGCATCACCCGCCTGCACACCCTGCCCGAGCCGCTGCCCGGCGCGGCAGCCCCGCAGATGCCCCAGTTCGGCAAAGTGTTCGCCGAGCGCCTGGCCCAGTCGCTGGGCAAGCGCCCACGCAAGGAACCCTGACGATGCGCCGTCTTTCCATCCTCCTGCTCGGCTTGCTGCTGGCCCTGCTGCCGCAC
>Ga0194137_10002433_pt1 | contig 10994 bp, 8 predicted proteins | sample TARM_MetaG_T3_14_FD_134025 | JGI IMG/M metagenome (GOLD analysis project Ga0194137, IMG submission 134025) | Freshwater microbial communities from Pennsylvania, USA, analyzing microbe dynamics in response to fracking - TARM_MetaG_T3_14 (version 2) | ecosystem: Environmental > Aquatic >...
GCGTAGCGGCCTGAGTCTGGCGCAAGCCGAGCAGTGGGCCGAGCGACTGCGCGGAGCAGGGTTGGTGGTTGAGCTGGTCGAGCAGACCAGTCAGGCCGAGCAGCCCGCTGAAGTCGCACCTGTCGTATCTTCGACGCCACCCGTAAAGGATGCTGTTGACTCTGCCCAGCGGGTGTCGCCAGTGCAATTCAGCGGTCAGGGTGCCGAGTATTTCGGTATCTGGATCGTCAATATCATTCTGATGGTACTCACACTGGGTTTCTATGCGCCCTGGGCCAAGGTGCGCAATAACCAGTATTTCTACGGCCATACCAGCGTTGAAGGCTCAAGCTTCCAGTATCTGGCTGATCCCTGGGTGATTTTTCGCGGACGTTTGATCGCGCTGGTCGCACTGATTGTCTGGGTTGTGGTGTCCAACCTGAGCATGGTGGGTGCGCTGGTCCTGATGCTGCTGTTTATTCCTCTGGCACCTTGGGTGGTTGTGGCAGCGTTGCGCTTCAATATGCACAACAGTGCCTGGCGCAATATCCGCTTCGGCTTTGATGGCAGCTACTGGCAAGCTTTTATGGTGCTTTATGTCTGGCCGCTGCTGAGCATCCTGACGCTGGGTCTGCTGGTGCCCTACAGCATGTATCGCAGCCAGAAGTTTGTGCTGGATAACACCCGTTTCGGTACCACCCCGTTCAGCCTGCAGCTGACGGCCGGTGACTATTACCTGTTTGTGCTGAAAATGCTGGGTATGGTGCTGTTGTTGGTCATTGGTGGTTCCTTGTTCATGCTGGTGCCGGTGATTGGCCCGCTTGGCGGGTTGCTGATATTTGCCGCCTACCTTCTGGCGTTCGGTTATTTTATGGCGGCACTGCCAAACATGGTTTACAGGAGCCTGAAACTGGGTACGCATGGTTTTGAGTCGCGTCTGGGCAAGCGTCGCATGGTCTGGATATTTTTTAGCAACACCCTGTTTATTGTGCTCACACTGGGGCTGTTCACTCCCTGGGCCAAGGTGCGTATGGCCCGGTACCGTGCCAGTTGCACCGATGTGCTGGTGAATGGCGATCTGGACCAGTTCCTGGCGGCTGAGCAACGCCAGCAGAGTGCGCTGGGCATGGAATTGGGCGAGGCCTTCGATGTCGGCGTCCTTGGCGTCTGATCAGTATGTGCAAGGCAGTTTTCTGGACGGCCGCAGCAGCCTCCCGAAAGCCGCCTCTATACGTCGTCTGGGTGCTGTTCTGCTGCTTGAAGTGGATGGTATTCAGCGGCGACTTGAGTTGCAGCAGATCAGGCATGGTATGCAGGTAGGCAGTGGCCGTTACTACCTGCACCTGCCGGATGGAGCCGTATTCGAGTGCGCTGACCAGCCCGGCCTGGGCGACGTCCTGCAAGGGCTGCCCGGGTACCACGGGGCAGGCTTGTTGCGCCGTTTGGAGTCCAATCTGCGGCTGATCCTGTTCAGTGTGGTGCTGCTGGTTGGCTTGCTGCTGGGCGGGGTGTTCTGGGGCGTGCCCTGGGCTTCCAGGATGATTGCCCACGCTCTGCCGGTCGAGGTCGAGACTTATCTGGGTCGCGAGACGCTGTCGGCACTGGATCGATTCTGGCTGAAGCCCAGTCAGCTGGACCCTCAGCGCGAACAGGCAATCCGTGCCTATTTTGCGGAGCACCTGGAGCTGTTGTCGGCATCCTACCCTGGGCATGGCATTGAGTTGTTGTTCCGCTCCGGTGAGAGCGGCATTGGGGCTAATGCACTGGCTCTTCCGGCTGGTGTTGTGATTTTTACCGATGAGCTGGTGGCCCTTGCCGGGCACGATGACGAGTTGCTGGCAATCCTTGCCCACGAAGTGGGGCATGTGGTGCACCGGCACAACCTGCGCGGCATTATCCAGACCTCGCTGGTGGCCTGGTTGATGATTTCCGTAACCGGTGACCTGTCGGCTGCCTCGGAAATTGCTGCCGCCTTGCCACTGGCGCTCAGTCAGCTCGGCTATTCACGGGATATGGAGCGTGAAGCGGACGATTTCGCTCTCCAGTACTTGCTACAGCAGGGTATTTCGCCGGTACATTTCAGCAACATCATGCGCCGGCTTGATCCGCCAGATACTGATCAGGAAGCTGGGCGTGGCCTGAAAATGCTGCTGTCTACCCATCCGTCCACCGGTGAACGTATTCGACGCTTTGAGCAGGCTGAGGAGCAGGCCCGGCCCTGAACAGGTCTGGCCAGTGCGGGCAACAAGGTGGTGGGGGTGAGTCGGAAAAAGCGGCGGCAACCCGAGTTGCCGCCGTTGATACTCAGGCCTTATGCTTGAGGCCTAAGGTATCGAGTGTGCGGCTGCGTACCTTCTCGAGCAGGTCGGCATCCTCGATCAGCGATTGACCGTAGGCCGGCACCAGTTCGCGCAGGCGCGCCTGCCACTCGGGACTGGCGAGGCGCTGCGGGAAGCAGCGCTGCAGCACATCGAGCATGGCCTGCACGGCGGTCGAGGCGCCCGGTGAGGCACCCAGCAGGGCAGCCAGGCTGCCATCCTTTGCCGCAACGATTTCGGTGCCGAATTCCAGCTTGCCCTGACCGTTGGCATCCTTTTTGATGATCTGCACGCGCATGCCGGCGTCCTGCAGGCGCCAGTCTTCTTCGCGAGCCTGGGGGCAGAAGTTGCTCAGGGACGCTACCCGGTCCTTGTGCGACTGGAATGACTCGGCAATCAGATAGCGGGTCAGGTCCATGTTGTCCATGCCGACCGACATCATCGGGCGAATGTTCTGTGCACGCACCGAAGAGAACAGGTCAAACACCGAGCCCTTTTTCAGGAACTTGGTGGTGAACCCGGCAAAGGGACCAAACAGTAGTGCCGGTTTGCCGTTGATGATGCGTGTGTCCAGATGTGGTACCGACATGGGCGGAGCACCGACCGGAGCTTTGCCATACACCTTGGAATGGTGACGCTCGACGATCTCTTCATTTTGGCACACCAGCCATTGGCCGCTGACCGGAAAGCCGCCGTATCCCTGACTCTCGTCGATATCCGATTTCTGCAGCAACGGCAGTGAACCACCACCGGCACCGATAAACACGAACCGCGCATTGAACAGCTTGTGCTCACCCTCACGGTCATCCTCGACCTTGACCTTCCAGTAGCCCTTTGAGCTCTTATGCAGGCTGTCCACGGAATGGCACAGCAGCAGTTCGAAGTTGTCCTGCTGCTGAAGCCAGTCGATCATGCTGCGGGTCAGTGAACCGAAGTCGACGTCGGCACCGTGATCAACACGGGTGGCGGCGATCGGCGTGCCGGGCTTGCGCTGCTCCATCACCAGCGGCATCCATTCAGCCAGGGTGTCGGGTGACTCGCTGTACTGCATGCCGGCAAACAGGTGGTGGGCGCTCAGCAGTTCATGCCGCTTGCGCAGGAAAGCCACGTCCTTCTCGCCCCAGACAAAACTCTGGTGCGGTGTCTGGTTGATGAAGTTGTGCGGCTGCGGAAGGATGTTCTGTTCGACCAGCCAGGACCACAGCTGCAGGGAGGACTCAAAGGCCGCATTGATCGCCAGTGCACGATCAATGCTGATGCTGCCGTCGGCATTTTCCGGTGTGTAGTTCAACTCGCAGTAGCCGGCATGGCCGGTACCCGCGTTGTTCCAGCCATCGGTGCTCTCGTGGGCAACGTGATCCAGGCGTTCGACCAGGGTAATGGTCATGTTTGGATCGAGCTGTTTGAGCAACATTCCCAGGGTAGCGCTCATGACGCCACCACCGACCAGCAATACGTCGATATCTTTTGCTGTCATTAACATGTCGCCTCTTGGGTGAAACTGCCGGCAATGATACTCCTTTCCGGTCGGTGAGGCACTCTGTCGACAGGGGTACGAAAGTCGCGTCTGATGCAGGTTCTGACAGGATTTTCCATGCTTTTGGTCATGGCGGGATATTCGGTGCCTGGGTTATTGTCATACGTTTTTCGGTGCCGACCGTTCGGCCGGTACGTCATCAGCTTCGATGCGGGGAGTGCGGATGCGACAGGCGATAGTGGTGGGTGGTGGTGTAATGGGTTGCCTGAGTGCGCTGGAGTTGTTGCAGCGTGGCTGGCAGGTAACCCTGCTGGAGGCCGGGGAAACCGGCCGTGAAGCCTCCTGGGCTGCAGGCGGACTGGTTACTCCCTTATATCCCTGGCATTACTGCACGGCCATCAGTGCGCTGGCCAACTGGTCGCAGCGTGCTTATCCACAACTGGCCGCGTCCCTGGCTGAGGCTACCGGTATTGACCCGGAGCTGACCGCTTGCGGGTTGATGTGGCTGGATGCCGAGGAGCGCGATCTGGCGCTGGACTGGGCGCAGCGCAATGAGCGTGATTTGCAGGCTTTGGAACAGCCCGAGCTGTACTCGCGGGTGGCACAGTTGGCGCCGGGCTTTTCCGGTGCGTTGTGGCAGGCTGATCTGGCAAACCTGCGTAACCCGCGGATGATGCAGGCGCTGCGTGCCCGCTTGCGCCAGTTTGCCGGTTTCGAGTTGCAGGAACATTGCCCGGTCAGCAGTCTGCTGGTCGAGCAGGGGCGTTGTGTGGGGGTCCGCAGCGGACCGCAAACCTTTACTGCCGATGCCGTTGTGCTGGCTGCCGGTGCCTGGAGTGCCGGGCTGCTGCAGCCGCTGGGTGTGGAACTGCCGGTAGAACCGGTCAAGGGCCAGATGCTGTTGTACAAGATGCCGCCGGGCTGGCTGGAATGCATGGTGATGTACGACGGCCGCTACGCCATTCCCCGTCGTGACGGTCATATCGTGGTGGGCAGTACCCTGGAATACAGTGGTTTTGACAAAACTACCGATGATCAGGCATTGGCAACCCTGAAGACCGCCGCCGAACGTATGCTGCCGGCACTGGCCGGCATCGAGCCGGTCATGCAGTGGGCAGGCTTGCGGCCAGGCTCGCCGGATGGCGTGCCGTGGATCGGCGAGTTGCCGCAGGTTCAGGGGCTGTGGCTGAACTGCGGACATTTCCGCAATGGTCTGGTACTGGCGCCAGCGTCCTGCCACCTGTTGGCGGCGCTGATGGATGGCCAGCCCGCTGAGTTGGATGCGGCACCCTACAATCCGGCCACACGGGGTATTGGCAGTGCCGCTTGAGCGGCACGCCGGGTACAGTCCCTAGTCGTCCAGGCCGAGCTTTTTCAGCCGGTAACGCAGTGAACGGAAACTCAGGCCCAGCCGCTTGGCGGCTGCGGTGCGGTTCCAGCGGGTTTCCTCCAGTGCCTGGGTGATGGTCCGACGCTCGATATCGTTCAGATAGTCTTCCAGTGAATCGATGTGGGTCAGGTTGTCACTGTCCCCTGTCGATGGGCTCAACTGCTCCAGTTGCAAATCCTGGCCATCAACCAGTGAGCCTTCGCACAGGGTAAAGGCGCGTTCCAGTATATTTTCCAGTTCGCGCACGTTGCCGGGGAAGCGGTAATTGGCAAGTTTTTCCACGGCAGCCGGTGTCAGGCGAGGTGGCGTCATGTCGCTGCGCTCGGCCAAGCGGGACAGAATGCTGTCGCACAGCAGTGGCAGGTCCTCGCGGCGCTCGCGCAGTGGCGGGACGCGTAATTCGATGACGTTCAGCCGGTAAAACAGATCCTGCCGGAAATGCCCGTTGGCTACCTGCTCTGCCAGATCCTTGTGGGTGGCGCATAGCAACCGGACATCCACCGGTTGTTCCTGCTGGCTGCCAACCGGCCGTACGGCCTTTTCCTGGATTGCCCGCAATAGCTTGACTTGCATGTGCAAGGGCAAATCGGCGACTTCGTCGAGGAACAGCGTGCCACCCTCGGCAGCCTGGAACAGGCCGGGTTTGTCCGCTACGGCACCACTGAAGCTGCCCCGGCGGTGGCCGAAAAACTCGCTTTCCATCAACTCGGCAGGTATTGCACCGCAATTTACCGGTACAAAGGGTTGGCTGCGTCGCGGCCCCAGTTGGTGAATGCGGCGGGCGACCAGTTCCTTGCCGCTACCGGACTCGCCACTGATATAGATGGGTGCCTGACTGCGCGCCAGCTTGTCGATCTGTCGGCGAAGGTGTTGCATGGGTGGCGATATGCCGAGTAACTGGTCGTCCTGTTCGGCATGCTGGCTGTCGTTGTCGGTTTGCCCTAGCCGCAGTGCCTGGTTGACCAGTTCGCGCAGTCGCTGCAAATCCACCGGTTTGGTCAGGAAGTCGAAGGCGCCGGCCTTGAGTGCGCTGATGGCGGTATCCAGGCTGCCATAGGCGGTGATCATCGCCACCGGAAGGCGCGGGTGCTGCTGCTGGATGTGGCGCACAATCTGCAATCCGTCACCGTCAGGCAGGCGCATGTCGGTCAGGCACAGATCGAACTCTTCGCTGTCGAGCAACTGCAACGCCTGTTGCAGTGTGCCGGCGCGTCGGCACTGCAGATTCATCCGTGCCAGCGTCATGTCCAGCAGTTCGAGAATGTCGGGTTCGTCATCAATGATGAGGGCCAGAGATTTGCTCATGGTGATCCATTCAGGCAGAAAATCGCTACATCATACCAGCCGTTTCGGGTGGGCAAAGGTGATCCGCATGCAACAGCCGTTTTCTGCAGGCAGGCATTGCAGCTGCGCCTGGTTGCTCTCGCACAGCTCGCGTGAAATATACAGTCCAAGTCCGGTGCCACTGCTTTCAGTGGTGTAGAAAGGCTCGAAGATCTGCTCCAGATGCTCTGCAGCAATACCTCCGCCCTGATCAATTACCTCCAGTTGTGGCAACTCTGTCTCGGCTTGACGGGACAGTCGTAGCCAAACGCGGCGGGCTTCACCTGCCGCCCCGCTGTGACGCAGGCTGTTCTGGCAGAGATTGCCAACCACCTGGGTCAGTTGTTGAGGGTCGCAGCGGGTCAGTAGTTCTTCCTCGGGCAGATGCAGGATCAGCTCGTCGCCCTCGGCGCAGCCGTGCAGGAAATCCTCACGGAAATGTTGCAGCCACATGCCCAGGTCGATCAGTTGCGGCTCGCTCGGGCGTCGGCGTGATAACTCCAGCACCGTTTCGATCACACGGTTCATGCGCTTTGAGTGCTGCTGGATGATCTGTACCAGACGGCGGTCCTGGGCATCCAGTGCGCTGCCCTCGCCAAGCAGTTGCGCGGCATGGCTGATGGCACCCAGCGGGTTGCGGATTTCGTGGGCGATGCTTGCCGTCAGGCGGCCAAGCGAGGCGAGCTTGAGTTGCTGTGCCTGTTGGGCCAGATGGCTGTTGTCTTCCAGAAACACCAGCAGGTTACTGCTTTCACCCAGTGGCAGCGGCTTGAAACTGGGCATGATGTCCAAGCCGTTGCTCTGGTTGCGAAAACTGCCCAGTCGGCTTTGCGGGTTGTCCTGCCAGCTGTGCAGGCGATCAGCCAGCGTATCCGACAGCTCGGCCAGTCGAATGCCGGGGATAATGGTTCGTCCCAGCAATTGTGCGGCGGCCTCGTTGAACAGATGTACCTGCTGCAGCGGGTTGAGTACCAGAATGCCGGTACGCATACGCTGGATCACTGCCTGATTAAGCTGTTCAAGGCTGGCCAGACTGACGGCCTGGCGCTCGGCCAGTGATTCCGACTGGCGCAGGCGTCGGCTCAGCCATTGAACGAAGAGGGCAACAGCAAACAGGATGCTGCCCAGCACGCCAGCCTGCAGGTAGTTCTGTCCGCTGTTGCTGTCGTTGAGGCTGAGAAAGAAGGTCAGATAGATCAGCAGCAGACTGGCAAAGGCTGGCAGCAACAGACCGGTACGCCCGTGCAGCAGGATGTTGCCGGCCGCCACCGGGATCAGCAGCAGACTGCCAAAACCGCTGCTGACGCCGCCAACGGCATAGAACACCAGTCCCAGCAAAAAAATATCGACACTGGCCAGTACCAGCAGATGGATGTCGCGGCTGCCGTCATGGCGCATCAGCGCGGTCATCAGGCCGATAAACAGGTAGATCCAGCTCGCGGCCTCATACAGATCCGGATCATGCAGGCTGAGCAGCCCTTCGCGCAGACGCGGACTGGTCAGCAGGGCCAGACCGAAGCCCAGCACCACGCGATACAGATTGAACAGGCGCAGCACACGTTCGTGCAGCGTCAGGCCTGCTTCAGGGCTGCTGATCGGCATCCCGGTGCTCCGGGCAGCAATAGTGGCGGCCGTTACCCGGAAACGCCTGATCGGCCGGCAGGTGCACCCGGCAGTGCGCACAGCGGACCATCAAGGCAGGCTGCTCGCTATCCTGTGACGTATTGCGTTGCTGTTGCCAGAGCTTGAAACGCTTCCACAGGGTGATCGCGGCAAACACCAGCAGCAGTAACAAGACCAGACGAATCAGACCCATGGCCAGAGGCTCCCGGTAAATCAAAGGGGCAGTGTAGCTTATCGACCCGCCAGCACCAAAGCAGCCGGGCGATGATTGCCGCGAACGCCGGCATCCCTGACAATAGGCCGATTGCCCAGCCGGAGAATATGTGATGAGTGCCACCTTGCGGATCGTCATGGCCCAACTGAACCTGCGGGTCGGCGATATTGCCGGCAACCTGGAGCGCATGGTCGAAGCCGCCCGGCATGCCCGTGACGAAATGGATGCGCGCATCATCCTGTTTTCCGAGCTCTCGCTGTGCGGCTACCCGCCGGAAGACCTGCTGCTGCGTTCAAGCATGCAGGCGCGAACGGAACGTGCCTTGCAGCAACTGGCCAGCACAGTCAGTGGCATACATATGGTGGTTGGCTACGCCTGGCAAGAGGACGACCAGCGCTACAACATGGCTGCCGTGCTGGCCGACGGCAGTCTGCTTGCCAGTTATGCCAAACAGCAGTTGCCCAATTACCAGGTGTTTGATGAAAAACGCTATTTCACCCCCGGTAGCGACGCCTGCGTGGTCGAGATAGACGGCCTGCCAGTCGCCCTGAGCATCTGTGAGGATATCTGGCACCCGGCCCCCATGGCGCAGGCCCGTACCGCCGGTGCGCGCCTGATGCTTAACCTGAACGCCTCGCCCTTCCACATGGACAAGCAGAACGAGCGTGAGGCGGTAGTTCGCCAGCGTTGTGTCGAAGGTGGCATGCCGGTGATCTACGTTAACCAGGTAGGGGGGCAGGATGAGCTGGTGTTCGACGGTGGTTCGCTGGCAATGAATGCCGATGGCCGGTTGGCGGTCAGGGCGCCGGCCTGTGCTGAGGGACTGTATCCGGTTGATGTGCATTGGGATGAGCAGCAAGTCGAACTCCGCCAGGGTGGCGTGGCAGAGTTGCCGGAGTTGGAGGCCAGCGTTTATCAGGCACTGGTCATGGGTGTGCGCGACTATGTTGGCAAGAACGGTTTTCCGGGTGTGCTGCTGGGGTTGTCCGGCGGGATCGACTCGGCGTTGACTCTGGCAATTGCAGTAGATGCCCTGGGCGCGGATCGTGTTGAGGCGGTGATGATGCCCTATCACTACACGTCCGGCATGAGCCTGGAAGATGCCGAGGCGCAGGCCAGGTTGCTTGGCGTGCACTACCGGGTATTGCCGATCGCTCCCATGGTCGAGTCCTTTATGCAGACCCTGGCACCGGTGTTTGCAGGGCGCGGACGTGACACTACCGAAGAAAACCTGCAAGCACGCTGCCGGGGCACCCTGCTGATGGCCATCTCGAACAAGACCGGTGCATTGGTGCTGACCACCGGCAACAAGAGCGAGGTGGCGGTCGGCTATTGCACGCTGTACGGCGACATGGCCGGTGGTTTTGATGTGCTCAAGGATGTCCCCAAGACGCTGGTGTTCCGCCTTTCTGAGTTCCGCAACACGCTGTCAGCGGCGATCCCGCAACGGGTTATCGAACGGCCGCCGTCAGCCGAACTGGCACCCGACCAGAAGGACGAGGACTCGCTGCCGGCCTACCCGGTGCTGGACGACATTCTCCGGCTCTATGTGGAGCAGGATCTCTCGGCCAGTGCCATCATTGCCGCTGGCCATGACCCCGATATGGTGCGCAAGGTGGTGCGGCTGGTCGACCTGAATGAATACAAGCGCCGCCAGGCTGCTGTGGGTACACGCATTACCCAGCGTGGCTTTGGCCGGGATCGCCGCTATCCGATCACATCCGGCTGGCGCATGGATGACTGAACCGCGACCCAGGGTGTTTTCCGGATGCCCTGGGGGGGGCATCACATCAACCCTGTACGCGTGCCCTGTCAGGATGTGATGATGCACAGGTCATACCGGTTTATTTGCAGGCCCTGTGGGCAGTATTTTTATCCAATTACCGTCGAGATGTCATGATGATCAGAGTAACTCTTGCCGTCACCTTAATCCTGATAGCTGTGACCGGCACAGCGCACGCCGCTCAACCTGGTCCGGCGCTGAACGCCGGTCAGATAGAGCAGCTGATTGCCGGAAACACACTTCACAGCGAAACGCGCCTGGCGCGTTTTGAGCGCGAGGAAGTGCGTACCTTTACGATCTATGTCAAGGCTGACGGTACGCTTACCATTCGTAACTTCGAGGGGAATATTGATACCGGTGAGTGGGAAATTGCTGCGCAAGGTGAGTTCTGCAACCAGTATCGGCAGACTCGCCGTGGCATGCGAAAGTGTTATCAGGTTCTTGATGCCGGCGACCATTACCAGTTGCTCGATCTTGATAACAGCCAGGTAACCTCTGTCTTTACTGTGTCTGCGGGAAATCCGGAACGCTTGCCATAAGGTGACGTGTTTGCAGCTGTCTGATTGGATCAGTGTGTCCCTGAGTTCGGACTGAAACAGTCGCCACACTCCTGTGGCGACTGTGTCCAGCGATGAAAAATACTGTGTCTGCCCTGGAGGGCCAATGAAAGGATCTGTCCATAAAGCCGCACTGGCCGGTTTGCTGCTTGCCTCCCCGGTGGGAGCTGCTGATCTTGACCAGTTGTTTGCCGGGCTGGATGTTTGCCAGTTTGATTTTTTCTACTATGACGAGCCTGACAGAAACCCGTCCCACAGCTTTTTTTCTGAACGTGGTCTCAAGCCCTACAAGGAGCGTGACGGGTTGTACCATTTTCACGTGCAGGAGCA
>Ga0194137_10002436_pt1 | contig 10993 bp, 22 predicted proteins | sample TARM_MetaG_T3_14_FD_134025 | JGI IMG/M metagenome (GOLD analysis project Ga0194137, IMG submission 134025) | Freshwater microbial communities from Pennsylvania, USA, analyzing microbe dynamics in response to fracking - TARM_MetaG_T3_14 (version 2) | ecosystem: Environmental > Aquatic >...
ACCATCATAAAAGAAAACGAACACTTTCAGTTTACCTGAAGATTATCAGTTTTAACAGCGCTATTTTGCTCCTTTTGACAAAAAGTAATCGTTCTTTTTAAAAGAGCGGTTACTTTTTTGTCCTTTCGTTTACCTTTCCCACCCCTTACATTCACATTATGAATTTCATTCTCGGCATATTAACAGGAATAATTGCAATTGTAGCCCTCATTGAATGGCGAACGGGCATTTTCCGCGACCTGGTAAAGCTCCGCGACTGGAATCCATTCAAGAAATACCAAAGTGGAACGCAAAAAAAAAAGGAAGATGATTGAACATCTGAACATTCGGAACTTCGTTTCAGGAATGATTTTGTCTATAACAAGCTGGGAAGTTTGGGAAAACATTCTATTGAGCTTAATGGTGGCCCTTGTGGGTGGCTTTATGGCTGCCGCAGGCCGGCAAATTCACAAACAGATTTTTGAATGGCATAAAACCCGAAAAAACAAAAACAATGGGAAAATACAGGATTGAAACAGTAAGGTACCAAAACAACGCGGAACTAACCGAAGCGCTCAACCAGCGTTTCGACGAGGGGTTTGAATTTCATTCATTCAAAAGCCAGGCGCACACCCGGCAAACCGGGCACCGCGATGAAATCGTTTTTGTGGACCGCCGTTATCGCAACCTTTGGGAAATTGAGCATTTCGGGATGAAATTCACCTCTGAAAAAATTATCCGCAACGGCAAAGATTATTTCATAGCCGATGGCATTGAAGTTCCTGCCGCTGAAATTGACAAAATCATCAAAAAAGTGGAAGCATGAAATATAAAGATGGTGTATATATCGAAGCAACTGCTATTGTAAATGGCCGTAAAAAGCGCCTGAAGTTCAGCCGCGAAATTGAAACCGCAATGGATGTGGCCGACGCACTCAGTAAGGCTATCGCCAAAAAAGAAATGGTAGTAACTGCCGGTTTCGACGGCAAACACATGGCCGGAAGCAAGCACTACGAGGGCAATGCCTTCGACATGCGTTCGCGCATTTACACTGACTACGAGCTCCGCACCCTTTTGGATAACCTCCGCGAAAACCTCGGTACCGATTACGATGTAGTGGATGAAGTTTCGCACATTCATATTGAGTACGATCCAAAAAAAAAATAGATGAAAAAACTGAAACAACTGTGGGAGTTCCTGAACGGGAAGAAAACCAACATCGGGATGGCAATAGTTCTGATAGCACAAGGCATTCAGGTTTTCACCCCAAATCTGTTACCAACAGAACAGATCGACTTCATCCAGATGGTGGGTGGTTTAATAGGGGGATTTGGACTGGCCCACAAAGGCGCCAAAACCAAACCCATACAGCAGCTTATCAGAACAAAACCGAAAGAGAAGTAAACAGCCTGGTGAAAACAAGGCTGAAACTCAATATCGCGATAAACAAGATTGTTGAATTTTTTAAAAAATTTGTGTCATGACAAAATTAGGTAACAAAGAGGGACTGGCCACCCGTGAAGAAATTAAAACCCTCTGGAAAGTGGCATCGGGCGAACTGCCCATTCCAACTCTTCTGAAACCGCTCAGCAACCTGGTTATTCCGGGCTGGCTCGACGGACTGGATAACAAACTGGGCGACCGCATACCGGAACCGTGGCAAACACACTGCGAAAATCTGGTGACAATGGTAGTAAACGCCGTTGAAGACAAAGTGATTACCGAAGCAGAGGTAACCGAAATTATGGAGTACTCGGCAAAAGTAGCCGACGAAAAAATTGACCTGCCCATGCTGAAAGATGATGTGGAAGCCATGGTTTTCCTCGAAACCTTCCGCATGGCCGGCGTATTGCTCTACGGCGCCATGGCCCATCGGAAAAATGCTGCGTAGCACAAAAAGCAAACGGTTGCCGTTCAGCCGTAAATGAACGGATTTTTTCATAAGTTTGGTTTAGATTGATTACCCCGGTTCAGAGGAGCCGGGGTTTTTTTGTAGTATGTAGTACCAGCTCCTTTTCAAACGCTTCCATGTTTTTCACCAGCATTTCGTCGTTAATGTGGGCGTAAATCATAGTTTGTGCAATGCTGCTGTGGCCGAGGAGTTTTTGCAGGCCGGCCAGGTCTTTTGTTTTGCTCAGGTAAATAGTGGCAAACGTATGCCGTCCGCTGTGGTTGGTAATCTTTTTTGGAATGCCGGCGCCGGCAACAATATCTTTCAACTTCACGTTCATACGCTGTTCGGAAATGGTTTTAAAAAGCAAACCCGCTGTTTTGCCATTTACATAGTTATTTACTGTCTGAATAGAACCAAATCCTTTCTCCTGTAAACTTTTTTGAGTTATTCTATGGGTCTCGCAAAACTTTTGTAATCTGTCAGATACAGCCATCTATTAAAAATATTTAGAAAATTTAATTCTATTTTCTTTGATTATTGAATTCTATTTATTTATATTTGCTAAACAAATTAATAATAAATAATGAATACAGCAACATACAAAAGGTTGAATTTACACCTGGAAAAAGCGGACATAATGGTTACGGCTAAAGTTCCGAACCGAATGAAAGAATTAATTCGGGAAAATGCCAAAAGGTTAAACATGAGCGAAAGTGGATATGTAAAACTTGCAATTAATAACCAGCTAAATTCAGATTTGGAAGATTCAACTATTTCAAATCAAAACCATAAAACGCTATGAATAAAAGAATTAGTAAATTTTTAAAGTTCAATGGGAAAAATCTTGTGTTTTTGTCTGTTGATGGGCAATATTGGATTGCCATAAAGCCTATATGTGAATCACTTGGAGTTAACTATAACCGTCAATTTCAAGAACTAAAAAACGATCCGATTTACAGCCAACTGTTTGCTCAAAAGCAAATGGTTGCTGCTGATGGGAAGATGAGAAAAATGGTAAGTCTGCCGGAAGAATTCATTTACGGATGGATAATGCAGATTCAATCCGGCTCTCCGGAACTGGCTGAATATAAACTGGAATGTCACCGGGTTTTATATAACCATTTTCATGGCGCCATTACCGGCCGCAAAGAACTGCTGAAAGAAAAAGCCAAAGCGCAGGTTGAAATGAATGAAGTGATGAACACGCTTTCTCCTGATATGGCCCTAAAATTCGACAAAGCAAAAAGGCGACTGAACCAGGTAACCGCACAACTGCGCGAAATGGACGGAGAAACCCTCGAAGAAGAACGCAATTTATTTTCAACAACATAAAACAAAAGCCCGGTTCACAGGTGTGCTACCACCTCGCCGGGCTTTAAATTATACAATTATGGAAACAAAATTAATGAAAAGAAACAGAACGGCCATCATCCCGGCCGGCATTTTAAAAGGGATTGAATCGTTCTTTGACGAAACCACGCAGCAATCGTGGGTAATATTCGACGGTACGGCCATGCCATTTCACGAAGCTCCCGGATGGGTGCAACGCCTGTTTGCAAACGCATTCATGAACGACAAATGGAGCCGGAACTATCTGAAAACGAAAATGCATATAACGGCATTCAGCGAAGGATTTGAGTGGTGGTTGAAATGCCGGGCCGGTGGACTGGATAACGTTCCCGATTTTGAAAACGGAAGGTTTGTGGCCGATGGGTATAACAACGCCTGCACCGATTACGACTGCCCGCACCGGGGCCGTTTCTGCAGCCTGAAAGCCGGGTTGAAAAATTACGAAGTAGCAACCATTTCGGCGCTGAAAGCCGGGTTTACCATCGAGCAAACAGCCACAATGCTTTTTGTTTCGGTTGCCGGGCTGAAAAGCCGGATTGAAAAAATAAAAGAAAAACTGGGCGCCCGAAACATGGCATCGATGATGGCCCGGGCTGCCGAATTAGGAATTTAGCGTTTCCCGACGCTCCGGGGCGGCAGATGTTGAACCGTGAAGTAGAGCCGCCCTCTTGTTCTTTTAAAATTTGACATAACCAGGCCGGGGCACCCATGCCGCGGGTAAAGCGGGTGACTTGAGAATCCATTACCGACGCCCGTTTGCCCTGTGAAATTGAAAATTATTTCACGGGGGCCCCGGTCAAAAATAGTGAGTCAGGCAAAAGCGGCCGGGATAATCTTTTAATCAAAGGCAGGAATCTAAAATGCAAAAACACCATTCCTCCCGGCCCGCTTTTCAAACTTTTAAAACAAAACAGTATGAACCAGTTAACAAAACTCGAAGAAGGAAAGAAGCTGCTGCGCAGCATACGCAACCAGCGTTTGTGGTGCATGAAACACCGCAAAGGGTACATCGAAAGCGAGTGGGCACGCAAAGAGCTGAACAACATCGAGGGGGCGTTGGCCACCATAAAAACATCGGCAGAAATGGGTCGGTTCCTCGAGCGGAAAGAAACAGCGCTCCGCCTGCTGATGCCGGCCCGGAACACCACCCAGCACCAACGCCTCAGGGAATTAATCAGAAGTTAACTTATAAGTGAATTTATCATGAAAAAATACGAGAAACAGTTTCACCAGGATTATCACCTTCCGGGCGAAGGGAAGAAAACGAAGCAATACACCGATTCGGCCATTCTGTTTGCGCTTTCGGTTATCGCGCTCATAATCATTATTTCAGTAATTTATTTTTCTTAATACTAATACTTGCAATGCAACAACCAGGTCCCGCCAGAGGGCGGGACTTTTTTTCCAAAAAAATGAAAGAAACCATACAAATAACAAAAACAACAGGTAAAAACGAATATACCCTCGAGGGCCTCACCTTTGCCGATTTGGAAATTATAGAAGAAGGCATCATTCGCCTGTTTAACGAAAGCAGCAAAAACGAGCACCGCGATTTCCGCAAACAGGTGCTCCGCATTAACCGCGGAATTAACCCGGCACTCGAAGATATGGAAATGAAGAAACAACAATTTTTAAATCAATTATGAAAAATAATCCGTGCCAAAACTGCACCGTGGGCGAATGGGGTGGCTGCTACACTCCCGAATACGGCGAGTGCATGCACCACAAAAACAGGGAAAAATACATGAAAAAACAGTTTACACGAACCGAACTCGAGGCGCTGGACTTCTTCCAGCTTATACATGTGGCCGAATACTGGCAGGTTGAAAATTACGAACACTTTGCCCAACCCGACCTGATTGAGGCCATACTGAACGAACAAATTACTGAACCCGAAAAAATGGAGGTTTTATGAAAGCTGTATTAACAATTGTAACCATAGCCATTTTTGTTGGGCTGGCCTCCGCCGCCTGGCTGATGGTGCTAATCGCCATCACATCGAAAAAAGTATCAGACAAAGCCGTGCTTAAACGCTGGCTCCGCATGCAGGGGCTGATAATTGTGGCAGTTGTTTTAATAACCAGCTGCTCACCCGGCCAACTGATAGGCACCGGCTACCTGGTTTCGGTTAAGCAACACGGCAAAACCGAAATACTGAAAGTGGCCACCCGCCACGAGGCCGACAGCATTTACCGCGCTGCCATAGGAACCGACCCCCTGGGGAAAGAAGACCCGTTTTATGAATTCCGAAACTCCGAAACCTTCATTTACATCGAGAAAAAAGGAATTTACGAGCGCAACGGCAAACTCAGATGGAAAGTTTACGACGAAAAACTCGATAGTATAACAAATAAAAATCAGAATTATGAAAAATGAAATTTATGAAAAAGCAATGGCAATTGCCAAAGAAGCTGAGCAGCAGATAAGAGACTATTTGTCTGAAAATTTCAAGGATGCAGGAATGATGGCTTATTGTGAAATCAAAATTCACGAAGCTCCTGAATCATTAATGCCTGAAGATTCAGTTCAGGTTACTTCTGAAAATGAGAAATACCTGCGGTATTATTCTACTGTCCCGGCCCGTGCCACTATGTTTTCCAAAACAAAAAAAGGAAAACCTGTATTCGACGAACCCGCAACCAGCAACGTGAAACCTGAAACCATATTATCATGAAAAAATACTTCAGAATTGGCATCCACCACATTGCGGTGGACCACGAAACAAACAACGTAATACTGGCCGGTAGCCGTGGCGATGACTTTGAACTGAAAGTGATGCACAACAACCCGGCAGAAGTTGAGAACCTGGAAGGCTACTACTACAAAAAAGACGGTGGTCATAAAGAAGACATCACCGAAAACCAGTTCATGAACGAGCTGCGCACCGTACTTATGATGGCCGAAACAAAGGCCATGCAACTACACGACCCGAAAACTTTTGCGGAACTTTAAAATCAGGAATCATGAAAAAGTGGATTTATCACGAAGAAGAATGGTTCAGCTTAAACACGTTTGAACAAAAGAAAATCCGAGATGCACTCATTCCGCTCTTAGGTCGCTACAAACGAAAAATTGAACGCCTAGAGGTACATCCTAAAAATGAAGGTCAGGCCGATATCCTGGAAGAAATCAGCAGTCTCCGGCAGGAGAAAAAAGAGATCCGCGCTATTATCGATGAATTCAGAACTTAAATATTAAAATCATGAACGAAATCCAATTGCAATACAAACGTGAAACCGGCGATAATCCTTCCGGGCAACTGGTCGAATATTACGAAAACGATTACGGAATTATGACAAGGGATGATGATATCCTGGAATTGAAGGAAGAACCTGGATGGTTGTGTGTACCCAACCTCAATTACATTGCTTGGCTGGAAAATAAAGTGGAAGAACTTCAAAAACAACACAATGCACGAACCACTGTCAATTCAAATGCATAACGAACGCCACGCCATTTATTGCGGCACCTGTGGCGGTTCCGGCATCATCAGGGTGGCAGTTACCGGCTCGAAGCTCGACTTTGAGCGCTGCCCCACCTGCCGCGGAACCGGCCGGCCATCAAAGTTTAAGAGCAAAAAGAACAGAGAAATTTTTGAACTATGACTACTTACATCCGAAAATACTACCTCCACCGGCAGGTGAAAAAAGCCGGGTTTAAATTAAAACTGGAAGAAACCCGCAAAACTATCAATGTGCCATCCAGCAATATTGAAGAGGCGAAACGGAACAAATACATTGAGGAACTGCGTGACCAACATCACTACGGAGTTCAAACCATAATTGAATAAACCATGAAAATCATTCACCAGGGCAAACCCAAATCGGGCTATTTCACCATCCTGCAGCCAGTGCCAGGCGGGGCCGTTGAAATTGGCGACAACATAAAATGCGTTGACCCCAAAACCAAAGCCGAAACATTTGGCCAGTGCGTGGCCAGGTGGCGCCTGAACTGGACCGACGTGCCCGATTCGTTCTGCCTGCTCACTTACGGGGTAAAGGCTATCGACTTGAAAAAAGCAATTGAGAAACGAAAAAATTTTAAAAACAAGGACGAAATCAGCTTCCTGCTGATTGAAGAATTACCTGAGCAAACCAAATAATAATATGGAAGTACGCGAAGTAATCGACCGGATTAACGACGATATAGTTGAACTTATCAGCCATTTTGTAGAACTAAAACAGGACGGGCGCAACTCGAAAGGCCGCTGCCCGTTTCACAACGAAAAAACGCCATCATTTGTGGTTTCTCCGCAAAAAGGTATTTACAAATGCTTTGGCTGTGGAAAAGGAGGCGATGCCGTAAATTTCATCCAGGAACATGAGCATGTTGAGTTTAAGGAGGCTATCGAAATTGGAGCGAAAAAGCTGAACATTCCTTTTGAATGGCGCGAGCAGAAAGAATTTAACGAAGATGAACACAAACACAAAGAGAGCCTTCGCATTGTTTGCCTGAAAGCCGCGCAGTACTTCCAACAATGTATAACTAAAAATTTAGTTGCAAAAGACTACCTGAAAGAACGAAATTTTACCACCCCTGCAGATGATCCTTTCATGCTGGGATATGCTCCGCCTGGAAACACGTTAATGAAGTGGGCGGAGGAAAACCAGTTGAACCGGCAACTGCTCATAGAGGCAGGGCTGATTGGTTTCAACGAAAAAAATAACCAGCATTACGACTTCTTCCGAAACCGGATTATGTTTCCAATATGCGACAAAATAGGAAAGGTGATCGGGTTTACCGGACGGGCGCTAAGTGCTGCCGATAAAGCCAAATACCTGAACACACCCGATACCGAAATTTTCAACAAAGGAAATGTGCTTTATGCACTCAATATTGCCAGGCACGCCATTAAGCGTGAAAACCGTGCATACCTGGTTGAAGGAAATTTCGATGTAAAACGGTTGCATTCCATTGGTGTGGAAAACACGGTTGCCCCCTCCGGAACCGCACTTACTTTAGAACAGGCTCGGCTGCTAAAAAACTACTCGAAAAACGTTACCCTGGTGTACGATGGCGACGAGGCCGGGCGCAAAGCCATCGACCGCAACGGCGAGCTGCTGGTAAAAGAGCAGTTCAATGTGATGGTGATGCTCCTTCCGGAAGGTGAAGATCCGGACTCGCTGTTTACCGACCTCGAAAAGTTTGAAGAATACAAAGAGGAACACCAGCAGGATTACATCATTTACAAGGTGAAAGCCGGTGAAAAACGGTGCCAGAACCCTGCATATAAATCAGAATTTATTAAAGAAGTTTCGGCGCTGATAACACGCTACGATGAACCCAGTTTGCACGAAGTGTATATGGAAGCGGTTGCCCAGGTGATTAAACCCAAAAAGGCGTGGATGGATTCTGTGAAAACACTGGTGGCAGATAAAGCGCCGGTGGAAAAGAAATCGTACATCCCAAAAAATGTGTCGGCAGACGAATTCCTGGAACGCGGATTTTATGCGGAAAACAACTGCTATTATTTTGCTGACAGCAAAGGAATTCCACACCAGCGCAGCAACTTCATATTAACGCCAATCTTCCACATAGAGAGCACCATCAACGCCAAACGCCTCTATGAGGTAAAGAATGTAAACAATCAGGTTAAAGTTATCGAGATTCCGCAGCGCGACCTGGTGAGCCGGTCTGCGTTTATGGTGCACATAGAGAGCCTGGGTAACTTTTGGTGGGACGGTTCGGAATCGGACCTGAACCGGCTGAAACGCTGGCTGTACGAAAAAACAGAAAGTTGCAAGGAAATCACGCAAATGGGCTGGCAAAAGGAAGGATTTTTCGCCTGGGGAAACGGCATATTCAACGGCGACTTTGTTCCTGTGGATAGCTACGGAATTGTAAAACACGGCAAAAAAAGCTACTACATACCAGCTTTCTCGAGCATTTACGAAACCGAAGAAAACCTGTTCACATTTGAGCGTAAATTCATTCACATGGAAGGAAACATTACACTCAAAGAGTACGCGAAAAAGGTGGTGACAGTATTTGGCGACAATGCCAAAATAGGTCTGTGCTTTTACTTTTCTTCGCTATTCCGGGACATCATCGTCCGTAGGTTTGGAATTTTTCCAATCCTGAACATGTTTGGGCCAAAGGGAGCCGGGAAAACCGCTTTTGCCGAAAGCCTGGTACAGTTTTTCGGACGGCTGGCCAAAGCTCCCAACGTGCATAATACCAGTAAACCCGCCCTGGGCGACCACGTGGCCGGAAGCTGCAACGCCCTTTGCCATATTGACGAGTACCGCAATGACATTGAGATGGAGAAGCGCGAGTTTTTGAAAGGGCTGTGGGACGGCATTGGCCGCACACGCATGAACATGGATAAAGACAAGAAAAAAGAAACCACCAGCGTTGACCAGGCTGTAATTTTAACCGGCCAGCAAATGGCCACTGCCGATATTGCCCTCTTTTCGCGATTTATTTTCCTAAGCTTCACGCAAACGGAATACACCGACGAGGAGCGCGAAGCCTTCAATTCGCTAAAAGAACTGGAAAAACGTGGCCTCACACACATTACACACCAGTTATTGCGGTTGCGCCCCATCTTCCAGGACAATTTTGCACAGCACCTGAAAACCACAGCCGACAAAATGCGCTTTTTTTTACGTAACGAAGTGGTGGAGGATCGCATATTCAACAACTGGCTAATCCCATTGGCCACATATTCAACGCTCAGCGAGCATCTGGAAATTAACTGGGACACGCACGAGCTAATAAAACTGGGTGTGCGGTTAATGGCCAGCCAGAATGCCGAAACGAAAAAGAACGACGACCTGGGCAATTTCTGGAAGATTGTGCAATACCTGGCATCGAGCAACATGTTGTTTGATGAAGGCGATTACAAGCTCCGCATGGTGGACCGCTTTACCCGGAAGTACTTCGAAAACGGCAAATGGCACAAAGAGGAGCAGATTTACGACGACCCCGTGCAACTGTTCTACCTTACCACCAGCCGTGTTTTCAGCCTGTACAAGAGCCAGTGCCTGCGCGAAGGAGATAAACCACTGCCGGAGTCCACGGTGGAGTATTACCTGAAAAACTCACCCGCTTTTATTTGCGAAACCAAAAAGGAATCGTTCCAGAAAATCGACCCGAAAACCGGCGTGCAGGAAACCAACGATGCCGGCGAGAAGAAACGCACCAGCACTACCGCCCTGGTGTTTAATTACGCCAAGCTGGGCCTTAGCATTGGCCCCGATGATGACAACGAAGTGAGCGAAGCCGCGAAACCTGAAAAAACAGCATCAAATGAAAAACAAGATGATTTACCCTTCTGATCCCCCCGGACCCCCCGAAGATGAAAAAACCTTTAAAATGAGAATTTCAGGGAAAATCTATCAAAAATCGATAAAAATGAAATTTCCAGAGCAAAATACTTACTTCGCTTACTTCGCTTACTTCGATTCTATTAAAAAATTGATATTTAGATATTTAAAACAGTTGAAACAGGGCGAAACACTTACTTCGCCTTACTTCGCTTTACTTCGATTTTGCCATTGCGAAGTAAGCGAAGTAAGTAAAAACGCTCTTACTTCGCTAAAAAACCGCTGTAACTGCCACAATGACAGTTACATAAAACGAGCGAAGTAAGCGAAGTAAGCGAATCCACAAAATGTGGCTGAGATTTGAGAAAGTTATGAACTATTAAAAATTGATACAATTATGAAACAGTATTTCTTAAAGCTGGACCTGAACCAGCCAAAAAACAAGGCACAAAAAGCCGTTCAGGAGTTTGCAAAACAGTATGCCGATTGTTTGATTGACGAA
>Ga0194137_10002437_pt1 | contig 10987 bp, 9 predicted proteins | sample TARM_MetaG_T3_14_FD_134025 | JGI IMG/M metagenome (GOLD analysis project Ga0194137, IMG submission 134025) | Freshwater microbial communities from Pennsylvania, USA, analyzing microbe dynamics in response to fracking - TARM_MetaG_T3_14 (version 2) | ecosystem: Environmental > Aquatic >...
CATGACCCGCGAACGACTACGCAACCTCGGCTACCAGCAGATCACCGTCACCAACGCCGACGGCGGCCAGGAACCCCGATGGGTGATCCTCGACGAGGGCAGCAGCGAGGCTGCGGCGCCCGCAAGCTCCGCCGAACCTGCCCAGCTGTATCTGGTCACGGACAGCGACGAGGCCCCCGGCTCCGATCACCCAGACGAAGTTCCTGAGCTCGACTTGCAAGACGACGAGCTCGAGATTCAACCGACTCTGCCTAGTCCCGATACTGCGCCCGCACTGGACGAACCGTCGGGGTCCACAGCTAAGGCCCGCGGCGGACGCCGTGCGTCCAGGCCGGCTGGACGCTCTCACCCTGCGAAGGTGGAACCCGAGCGCCCGGTGGATGCGGCCGACGAGTTCGACGAAGAACCTTCGATTTGGAGCTAAATTCCCTGTCTGCCGCTGGGCCCAGGGAGCGACTAGCTCTGACCGCATCGTTGGCGAACGTCCGGGTCGGCAAACCACCAGTCGATGTCGTCGGACTCGACCCAGCTATGCGGTTCGCTGGCGCCAGCGACCCGGACGTCGCCGGCGCCCGGGTATTCGACGGAGAACTCGATCGAATCTCGGCCGTAGAGCGTTTGCGGGGAACGCTTCTTTCCCATTCCAGAGACCTGCTTCGGAAGGTAGCCAAAATCTAGGTAAGGGATAGAGTCGAAAGGAAGGCTCTCATGGTAGCTATTCGAACGAATCACATGGTCAGGATCCATCCAGGAGACCTGAAAGTACACGCCGCGAACGTAAATATTGTTCGGAGATATATTCAACAGTCGAACCGTCGCTTTTGTTGGTGCGTAGCTGGCAAAATAGGCATGGCCGGCCGACTCCCCGGGTTTCGGCACTGGCGGAATCCCCGGCCCGAACTTCCTTTCCCAGTCGATCTCAAAGTGCTCGACGATTGGCGCTAGGCAATCGTGATCAGGCCAGTCGGACGGTGTCACCGTCGTGGTTCGGGTGGACGTCACCGTGCTCGTTACGACAACCTCTTCGGTAGCCGCCCCGCAGCCGCTCACGAGAACCAAGGCGCAGATCAAGCCCACCGGCATCCGAAGCCGATCAGCTAGGCGCCGACCGAAGGCCACGTTACGACTGGTCTTCCCCACGATCACTGGCCTCCAGGTGACTTCGTACTAGGCGGCCATTCTCTCACCAGCCCCCTGACCGCGATCCGCAGGCCAGCGATACACCGGCATGACCAACACGCCCAAGCCGGAGGCGAGTCACGCGCCGAGGCGCCACCGGCATGACCATGAGGGATGATCAGCGCATCGGAACACAAACAGCGGATACGCCCACAGGCGTAGGGAAAGGGGCACCCCGGTGCGACTCGTCTCGACAGTGATCCTCGCCCTGGTCCTCACCGGCGTCGGATGGGGATTCCTGACCTGGGCGGCCGACGGCAAGCAGCCCTTCACCGAAGGGTGGTGGCCGACGTTCTACGCCAACGTCGAATCCGCCGTCGACTTCGGTGGCGACACCGTCGAAGACAAGCTGCCCGACCCGGCAAACCTGCCCATGCCGGACCTGGGTGACGACATCCCGGACCTGGACTCCACCGATCAGGACTTCGTTCCCATCCCCGGCGCCCCAGACCGTCCCAACCCGCTCGACTCCGGGGCCGGCGCCCAGCAGCCCGCGATCCCGGCGCCCTGACCCAGAAAGGCCAGCGACATGAAGTGGATCCTCGGCATCATCGGGGCGCTCGTCCTGTGGGGAGTACTGCAGGGCGCCACAGAGGTCGATCTCAGCCAAGGGCAAGACACCATCGTGGACGCCGCCAAGAAGATCATCGGCGGCGCCGCCGACACCACGATCCTGCTGCTGCCCAAGGCCATCGACGCTCTGACCAGCCTGGTCGACAAGATTCCTGACAACGGCAGCTACAACCCGCCCACCATCGGCGAGTAAGGAGCCCCCCAATGGTCATGGGCCCGACACATGCAATGAGCGGAGCTGCCGCCGGACTGGCCTTAGGCGCGTTCCTGCCCGCCCACTGGGGCGGAGCAGAATCCGCGGCCGAACTGTTCGTCTTCGCCGGCGTCACCGCCGGCGCGGCACTACTGCCTGACCTCGACGCCCCGCAGGGCACCCTCGCTCGATCTTTCGGCCTGGTCTCCACCACCGCGGCACACGTCGTGGAGAACACCTCCCAGGCGATCTACAACGTGACCAAGACCCGCAAAGACGACCCGATCAACAACGGGCACCGCACGGCGACACACACCATCTGGTTCGCCCTGCTCGCAGGTGGCGCCGTCTCCGCCCTGGTCGGCAGCTTCGGGAAAACCGCAGCCGTGGGCGTGCTGTTCTTCATGCTCGGCCTGGCCATCCGCGGACTGGCACCCACGTGGACCAAGAAACAGGACTGGTTGTACGTCACCGGATTATCGCTGGCGCTGGCGCTGGCGGTCTGGGCGATCTTGCCTGCCTCCGCTGGCAGCGCAGCCCTCGGCGCCGCCGTCGCCGTCGGCTGCCTAACCCACCTGCTGGGCGACATGATCACCAAGCGGGGCGTCCCGCTGCTCGGTGGCGTGGTGTCGATCGGCGGCAAACGGTGGTGGGACTTCGGTCCGCCCGCGCCCCTACGGATCCGGGCGAACGGGATGGCCGACCGGATCCTGCTGTCGGCCTGCACTGGGGCGGTGCTCCTGCTCAGCTACTACGCGCTCGCCGACCCGTCAGTGCTTGGCGGCGACTTCGGGGCAGCGGCCGTCGCTCTGCCCTAGAAGTCGAGCCGCTCGTCGGCGGTGGCGATCACCGCGTCGATGGCCTCCTTAGCCTTCTGTGCACGGTCGACGATGTTGCGGGTCTGCTGTAGGAGCTGCTTGAGCTCGTCGAGCTCGTCGTCGTCGACGATGTCCAGGAACTGCGGCAGTTCCTTCTGCACCGCGATCACGTCCGGCAGATGACCGCCGATCTCCCGAATGTCCTGCAGGTGCTGCACGTAGTTGGCGTTGGCGCGCATCTGCGACAACGCATCCGAGGCATTGATCACCGGTGCACTGCCCTCGTCGCCGAAGTCGTCGCCGTCGTCGAACGAACCGAACGCATCGAGCGCCGGCGAGGACGGGCCCGCGGTGACCGAGTCTGCCTCGTCGGGATCTGAGTCGTCGAAGTCGTCGTCGGCATCGCCGAGGCCGGCACCGCCTGCCGGCCTGGATTCAGGGGACGGGCTGCCGAAGTCCTCGTCGTCGTCGCCGCTGGTGGCGGCGCTGCCGTTGCGGCCCTCTCCCCCGCCACGTTCCGCGGCAGCCTCGGACAGGGTCGAGTTGAGTACGTCCTGCACATCATCGGGGCTGGCGTTCTTGTCGGCGATCGACGCCGCCACCCGGTCGCTGATGGTGTCGACGAGCTCGAGGTCCGCGCTCATGCCGCCGCCGAGCTCACGCAGGGTGCGCTCCGGGATCTCCAGGTCGCCCGGATCGACACCGGTGCGCTCGGAGATGGCCCACAGCATCCACGACACGCGGGCCATGCGGTGGACGTGGGAACGGCTGTACGGCTTGCCGGTCGACGGGTTGACGGCAGTGCCACCCAAGCTGCGCAGCATCAGATCCCGCGGGTTGGCGTAGCCGAGCGGCACCCAAGCCTGCCGGCGGATGATCTCCACGACAGTGTCGTAGAACGTCTCCGCCGCGGCTATGGCCCGCTCCACCAGTTCTTCGGCCTCTGGCTTGCTGCAGGGCCCCTGGCCGGGTTCAGCAACCTCAGCGGCCGGGCGTCGAGCGGCGGTCGCTGTCGAGGTGCCGAGCACGGCGTTCATCGCGTCGTCGACGGCGCTGTCTGCGGGCATGAGGGCCTCCCTGAGGGTCCGATTGGTGTCGCTGATGGTAGGTGCTGCTCATGCCGCCGCCCCGCCCCGAAAACCGGGACGGGGCGGGCGTGGGCGTGGCCGGTCAGGCCGGAGCGAACTGGGCGTCGTTGCCAGACCGTCCGCGGTGCAGAGCGGCGTCGAACGAGCCGTCCTGCGGGGCGTACATGCGGGCCGGGGAGATGCGGGGCGGGTCGCCGGCGATGGCGTCTAGCGCCGCGTACCTGGCCGACTTGTCCGGGGAGATGCGCAGTCCGTGGGGCATGATCCTGCGACCCTCCGGCAGTCCCATGACCTTGATCAGGTGCTGCTCCATGGCGCGGGCCTGCGCCGTGTTGCCGGTGTCCTTGAGCACCTGAGGCGGCACGTTGACCACGATCGAGCCGTCGGGCTCGGACCGCACCGAGTACTGCACCCGTTCCTTCTTGAGGACGGTGCGGGTCCCCCCGCCGGGGACCGGCTCAGTGACGGGGATGAGCTGTGTCTTGGATTGGGACAGTCGACGGATCCGGCTGACGACCTGGCCGGTGTTGGCGAGGTCGACGGGCTTGGCCTTGGCGGTCTTGAAATCGGGATGGCGGTCCCACGCCTCAGGCGTGTCGATGGTCTCGCCCGTCTCGAGGTCGGTGGCCTTACTCGGCCACAGGGTCTCCGGCAGGCGGGCAACACCGTGGGTGTCTGCGGCCTCGAGAGTTTGCCGCATCGCGTCGACCCGCATGGCCGACATCGTCTCGTAGCTCAACCGCTCCGGCGGGAGTGACGCTGCGTCGTTGGCGAGCCCCTGCTGCTGCAGTCGCAGGGGTTCGCCCGCGCGGGCAGAGCGCGCGGCTGGGACGGCCTCGTACTTGTTCGCCAGGCGATACCCGACGGCACGAACGTGGGGGCAGCGGCGCGTCTTCTGGTACTCCGCGCACTGGCACCGCAGTCCCGGGTTGCCGGACTGGCCGTCGATGCCGAGCACTCGGTTTCCGGTCTCCGGGTCCTTCCACACCGTCACGTGCCCCGACACGTGCCAGTCGTCGTCGGAGCCGTTGAACGAGACGGCCGAGTCCCACATGCGGGTGCCGTCCTCGGTGACGGCCAATGCCTCCTGCTTCGACCCAGAACGCAGTGCTCCAGCGATCGTTTCCTTGGTCTTCGGATGCTGGAGGCCACTGTGATCGGTGGCGCCCTTGAGCGACTGCACCAGCGTCGGGGGCTTGGCGGGAATCACCTCGCCGTTCTCGCGGGCGGTGCGGGCCATCGCCTGGTAGGCCATGACGTTGCGGGCCCGGAGGTGATCGACCTCCTCCGACGGGCCGCCGATGACCGGGCACTGGTGGCTCGAGTTCAGCGACGCCCACCGGCCACAGGTGGGGCAGCGGGTCTCCTCCATGGCCTCAGCCAAGTCGGCGGCGTTCTCGAACTCGTGCCCCTCGGCGACCTGGTTCTTGCTCAAGAATCCGGCGTGCAGGGCCTTGCCGATGGACGGGTGGTCCATCAGGGCGTCGACCTCTTCGGGCCGGGCCCGGAAGTAGCGGGGCGGGTACTGCTTGCCCGACTTGCTCGGGTGCATCGTCACCTGCAGCAGGCCGTTGTTCGGGTTGTAGGCCACCGACTGCACCCAGTTGGACACCTTCGGCTCGCGGGACTTGAGCTCCTCGAGGGCAGCTGCACCTTCCTTCTCGAACTTGCGGCGCATCTTCTGCACCGTTGCCGCACTTTTCAGCGGCTCCCCCAGCTCTTTCTCGTCCCGGGCGACGGCCTCCTTGAACTTGGCCACGGTCATGCCCGGCGCCTTAGCGTCGAACACCGCCTGGATCTCTTCTTCGCTGCGGGTGGCCAGCATCTCCTTGCGGTCCAGCACGCTCTGATGCCGGTCGAGAATCTGGGACTGCGCGGACACTGCGTCCAGCGTCTCGGTCAGATCGGTGTTCGGGCAGGCCTTCTCCTCATGCCCGAACTGGCCGCAGCCCGCACACCGCACGGAGCCCTCGCCGCCCGGCTTGGTGTAGGAGCCCAGGACGTGCTTGTCGGTGATCGCCGGCCGGGGCGCGTACTTCTTGCGGTGCTCGGCCAGTGATTCCTGGGTCTTCTTCTCCATCGCGGCCATCGCGGCGCGGGCCCGTCCGGACTGGCCGAGGTCGGCCTGATCCTGGGCGTTGACGCCGGACACCGCGAGGGAATCGCGGTACTCGTCGGTGAGGCTGATGTTGGAGAAGTTGCCCTTCTCGTTGATCTTCTCCAGCCACTCGGACTCGACTTCGGCGTATGGCACGCCGCGGCGGCGGGCCTGGTTCTCCAGGAAGCTGCGGCGGGCCGGCACGAGCCGTTCCATGACGGAGACGATCTTCATCGAAGCGACCATGTCGGCGCCGGTGTTGCGCTGCACCCCCTTGAGCGGGGCGCCGTTCTCGTGCTTGCCCGAGCCCAGCCGCGCGATCTCCTGGTCGATGCGGGTGATGATGCCCGGATTGGTCTTGGACTCGCCGTACCGACGGGCGGCACTCATCGTCCCCTCGGGCAGCTCCTCGACCCGTGCGCGCAGCTCCTTCCACGCCTTGACCTGCTCCTCCTGGGGCCAGCTGTCGAAGCTGGAGTACTTGGAGTCCGCGGCCTCGACTTCGTGGCGCAGCTGGTGCTGCATGGACTGCAGATTCGCGTCGTGATCGACTGGGTGGCCCATCATCCGCTGGAACGACTTGGCCAGACCGATCATCGCCGAACGGCCCTTATTTTCCCGACACACCATGGGGACTTTCCCTTCGTGCAGTTTTGATTCCGATGCTTGTGACGATGCCGCACGCAAGGCCCACTGTCAACGAATCTGTCCGGCCATTCATGCAGGCCACACCCGTCGCCGCTGGCCACGACGGGGGTCGGATCGGCAGGCAATAAGCCGTGACGAAACGACAACGGGGCGGGCGCTGCCGAAGCAGTGCCCGCCCCTGATCGCGCCCATTGGACTCCCTGGCTTAGTCGCCCTGACTGGCGGCTGCCGCCTGCGCCCGCTCAAGGTCGCGCTGCCGCTTCTCCCTCAGCCACGGACGCATCAGCTCGACGGCGTGGTCGACCGGCCGCTCCGTGAGCTCCACCAGCCCGGCATCGGCAAGTGACTGCAGGTAGTCAGCGGGATCGGCGGGGTTGAGCCACACCAGATTCGGATCGCCCGGCACCCAGAACTCCGCCCCTGTGGGGGCGGTCCCTGTCACCACCGACAGAGGCGACGCCGTGCCCGTGAACGGCAGGTAGTCAGTGCGCAGACACACCAGCGGCACATCGGCCCGCCACTCGCCCCGCGCGACCTCGCCGGCCTCCTCGCCGTCCTCGTCGAAGAACGGCACCATTTCCGGAATCCCGAACGGGCGCCGCCCCTGCTCGCCCGTGGCCGCGCAGGCAGTCAGCTCGTCGCGTTCGTCCTCGTCCAGGCGTTCCCAGCGGCCGTCATCGACAGCGGCGGCGTTGAGCTGCTGCTGCAGCCGTATCCGCACCCCGGTCGCATGGTCGGTCAGCAGCGCAGCGACCCGCATCTGCGCCGCCTCCAGCCGGTCACGCCGAGCCCGGTACTCGTCGTAGGCCTGCTGGGTTTGAGGGTCGAGCTCTTCGACGAACGCGAGGGCCTCGTCGTCGGCATCGTCCGCGCCGATCAGGAGCAACTCGTCCCTGGTCGGTGGCGGTTCGGGAGCGGGGTCCACGCCGAGGTCGTCTCTGGCTGCGCGCAGCTCGGCGATCGCCGCGGGCGCGTCGCCGCCGACGAGCATCGCCACGGCGTCGTCGGCGGTGTCGGCGTAGATGCGGGTGCCCTTGCCTGCGAGCTTGGTGGCGTTGACGTCCACCACGTACGGCCGCCACCGGCCGATCATCGGCAGTACTCGGCCGTGGGCGGCGCCGATCTCGTCGTGGTGTCCGTCGCTGGTCACCAGGGGCGGGGTGAGCAGGTTCGGGTCGAGGGTGTCTAGCTGGTCCGCGGTGATGGCGGTGATCGGGGTGACGTCACTGTTGTGCGCTGGGGCGGTCCTGGGGTGGGTCCTTTCTGGCTGCGGTGGGGTCACGGTAGCGGCGGGCTGTCGTAGTTGTGGTGTAGGTGCGGCGCCCTGCTCAGGTGGCGCTGACGGTGTTGATCAGGACGCGGTTCACGGCTTCGGCGAAGCGGCGCGGGGTCACCCCCTGAGCGACGATTGCTTGGTCCGGGACCAGAGCGTTGGTTGTGCCTCCGGTCAGGGCCCATAGGACGGTGACGCCGCTGGCAACGGCGTCGGCCAGGGTCTGCTGCAGTCGGCGGGCCTCCTCCGGGTCTTTCAGTCGGCCATCGGTCAGCACCACCAGCAGGCGGGCGCCTCGACTGCCGATCAGATCCGCGGAGTCGCAGGCCCGGCTCACGGCCTCGGCGTATCCGTCGGAGCCGGCGCCGGTGTCGCGGATCTGCGGGACGAGGTGGGGCGCCGAGCCGATGCGGACGATCTCGAAGGCGTCGCCGCCGAACCCCCATACGGTGGCGGATCCGCCGAGGTCGCGTGCTGCGCAGGCCACTGCCCACATCAACGCAGTCGCCGACTCCAGCCACGGTGCCATGGACGCGGATGTATCCAGCACGGCGGCGACCCGGATGTCGGGCTGGTCGTCCATCTCGGGGATGTGCCGGGTCCAGGGGGTGGCGGTGACCGGGGTGCCGGCGTGCTGCTGTGCGCTCATGCGGACCAGTTCGCGAGTGTCGGTCCTGCCGGTGGGTGCTTGGGTGGGGTGGTCCACGGTGGATAGCTGGCGCCGTTTGGCTACCGACAGTGCCGCGCGCAGCTGCGTTCGCAGAAGGTGATCTTCTTCCGTGGCGGGCCGGTGTCGTAGGGACCGGTGCGCGGGCAGGCCTGTTCCGGCGCCTGCGATCCCATGGTCGGGGTCCAGTTCTGTGGTGCGGCGCTCTGACGTGGCGGTGGCGTCCAGGTCGGCGCGCAGCGAGGCGACCGCCTCCAGTGCAGTCGCCTCGGCCTGCTCGAGGTCGGAGGTGGCGCGGCGACTGACCCTGGACAGCAGTTCGGGATTGGACGTGCGGTCGTGGTGGCGGGGAAGCCGGGCATCGGCCAGTTGGAGCCAGGTGTCGGCCAGCGACATCACTGCGGAGCGCTGGTCCGGGGCCGCCAGGATGCGCCGCCATGTGGTGACGTACTCGCGCATCACGGCGGGTCCGAGGTAGTCCACGAGTGCGGGCTTCACGTGCTCTGTGGTCGAGGTGGGAAACACCAGGGCGTCCGCTCTCGGGCACACGGCGGTCAGCAGTTGGTAGGCGGCGGCATCGTCACTGCCGGAGATCGGCGTGCGGGCCAGCCACGTGCTGATCGTGGGCAGCAGGAGCCGCAGGGAGGGCTGGCGGCGCCGCAGTTGGGCCTCGGCGCGCAGTTGGTCGAGCTCGAGCATCAACCCGGCGAGCCGCGGGTCCGACGGAAGGCCGGCGTGCCGCCAGGTCGAGGTGACTAAGGGGGCGCACACCGCCGCCAATCGGGCGGCTGCACGGGGATCGTTGAGCTGATGGGTCAGCGAGTCGACCTTCACACCCTGCGCGGAACGGGGAAGGCCGGCCCGTTCGGCTTCGATCACCGCGGTGTCGCCATCGAGGTACACCGGCGCCGGCGCCCCGGACGAGCCAGTGGGCACGATGCGGACCTGCTCCACCGCCGCTCCCCAGCCCTGCAGCATGAGCAGCACCGACTCCTCGGTGACGGACCATAGCGCCATGGGTGCGGCCACTCCTCGCTGCCGGCAACGGATGCAGGCACCTGTTGTATCAGCCGGGCATGCCGCCGACCGGCGGTCGCGTAGCCCGCCTAGCGGCGGCATGGTGGGCCGATACGATCGCGGCAACGACCCCGGCCGCAGGGGTGGCACACGAAGGGACGTTCACGACAGATGCTGGCGTTCGGGTTTGGGTTCGTCCCCGACGAGGACCAGTTCGACGATGAGGTCGACTCGACTTACGTCAACCTCGTCACCGACACCGGGATTCGGGTGTGGGGCAGCGCCACCGATCCCCTGTCCCGACATGACCCTCTCCCTCCCTCGCCGAAGGCTCGAGTCGAGGCGCTGAGGGCGGCGGCCCGCGAGATCGAGCAACAGTGCGCTCCCGGAGAAGTGCCCCACCACGTGCGGCCCGGAGTGATCAACATCGACGACGACCTGGCGACAACGCAGAGGCCAGCGGAGGTGATCGCCCGCGAGTTCGCGCTCGCCGTGAACGCGGAGAGGACGATGCGGGCCGACCCAGACACGTTCCTGGAGATGATCGTCCAACTGTCACCGGACCTGGCCCGCCAGATGCGGGACACCTACATTCCCCGCACCCTGGCCGGCCGCTCCGACGTCCACATCATCCGCACGATCGCCGAGACCGGACAGCCGATCGCCCTCGGTGGCCCGCCGGGTTCGGGCAAGACGACCCTGGTGCGCGAAGCGCTCGGTGACGAGCTGATCATCGTGCCCTGCTCGACAGCGACAACATGGCCGGACCTGGTGGGACTGCACCAGCCGGTACCGGGCGACGAAGGCCCGTTCAAGTGGATCGACGGGCCCCTGTGGCGGGCCATGGAACAGGGACGCCCTCTCCTGCTCGACGATGCCGGCGCCCTGCACCAGGGGGTGCAGACGGCGCTGCATCCGGCGCTGGACACGCGCCGCAGTATCGACGTGATCGACCGGCCCGGCACCCAGCATCTGCAGGCCGCCGACGGGTTCACGCTCATCCTGACGTTCAACCCGGGCAACGGCCCGGGCTTATCCGAGCCGGTACGCAACCGCATGGCCCTGGTGATCGAGGTGCCCACCGACTTCGCCACCGCCCACCAGTTGGAGGTACCGACCGTGGTGATCGACGTGGCGGAAGCGTTGAAGCGGCGGGCGGACGCGGACCGGGCCGACGGTCTCGACAGGTGGGTTCCGTCGCTGCGTGAGCTGTTGGCCGTGCGGGACCTGGCTACCGCGGTCGACGTCGAGTTCGCCGCGGAAGCGCTGGTGTCCAAGGCGCCGACCCTGGCGGACCGGGAGGAAACGCTGGCGCTGTTCCGTCGGCGGTTCGGCGACCGTTTCGCCGCCGGAGGGGCGCTGGTATCCGGCGCTACTCACCAGTCGGTGCCCAGCACCTGGTGACGGCCCCGCGGGGGCGCCCCCGCGGGGCC
>Ga0194137_10002438_pt1 | contig 10985 bp, 7 predicted proteins | sample TARM_MetaG_T3_14_FD_134025 | JGI IMG/M metagenome (GOLD analysis project Ga0194137, IMG submission 134025) | Freshwater microbial communities from Pennsylvania, USA, analyzing microbe dynamics in response to fracking - TARM_MetaG_T3_14 (version 2) | ecosystem: Environmental > Aquatic >...
GCAGCCCTGGCCGTGGCAAAGCGGCGACGACTGCGCCTCGTCGACACCCCCAGCCGCACACCGGTCGGGCGGGCCGACACCCGTGAGCTCGTGCAGTGGGCAGCGCAGCGCCACTACGGGAGGCCGATCGTCGCTGCGCCGTGGCGCAGGGCAGTTCCCGAACTGTCGGAGGAACCGCACATCACCGTCGCGGCCGTCTTCGATGCGAGCGCGTCGATGGCGAACTGGCTGCGGACGGCCTCCCCGCTGATGTGGGCCATCGCCGGCGCAGCCCACGACCTCGGAGGTGTGGCCGGCGCGTGGGGCTTCGGGGGAGGCGCCTTCGAGGTGATTCGTGCAGGGTCTGCACCGCACTTGGTGCCGGAGCTGCACGCTCGCCAGTCAGGTTCGACCGGCTACGCCGAGGCCATCGTCGCGGCCGCCAATGCCACGCAGCTGCGGTCCCGGTCCGGTGCCCGCATGCTGCTCGTGCTCACTGACGGCCGGCTTCCGGGAGTCGATGAACAGCGCCGCCTGCAAGAGGCCGTCACCTCGCTGGTCGACAGTGGGGTCTCCGTCTTGTGGGCTCTGACCGGTGAGATGGGGCCGGCGGTGGTCCCAGATCGGGCAACGGTGGTCACTGGAATCACGCCCACCCGGTTCGCGACCGTGGTGCGCGCGGCCCTACTCGACGAGGTCGCCGCAGCCCGCTAGCACGCGACTACGACACACCGTCACGACCCGGCGATAGCGTCAGCCCAACAACCCACCCCACAACGCAGCAGAGGATCCAGCATGAGCATCGACACCGGCACCGCCGTAACCCCCATCGCCGCCGACGAGGTGGTGCTGCTCGACCCCGAGCTCACCGCCTCTCCCACCATCACTCACGACGCAGACCAAGGGCACGTAGGTGCCGCCCACGGGCGAGTCATCCCTCTGGTCGGCCTGTACCGGCCGTACATCTACGACCTGGCCGCAGACAAGATCACTGACGACAACCTGCGGATCTACGCCGACACCGCCGATGACGCCATCGCTGTTCTCGTCGGGGGGCCGCTGCCCCAGGTTCTGGCCGATCTGACCGCCGCCACAGAGGCGCTGCCCACCAACCCCGCCGAAGGCGACCTCCTCGACGAGACGTCGCTGCTGCTGCTCGGCGAGGACGCCGACGAAGTGGCGGCCCCCCTGACAGAAGACGAGTTCCAGGCGCACGGCCGCTACCTCCAGGCCCTCGACCGGCACGACGATCTGCGTATCCAAGTGGCCGGCCTGATCGCGGGCCATGCCGACATGGTGCGCTGCACAGCGCAAGCGGAGATCAACGCCGCAGCCCGCCAGGACGGGCGCTGGGACAGGCTCACCGACGATGAGCGTCAACACCTAGAGATGGCCGCCGACGCCGGCCCGGATGGCCGGTTCCCGACAGGGTTGCCGCAGATGGTGCCGTTCTTCAACGACGACGGCGAGGAGAGCGGCACTGTGATGCGGGGCGTTTGGGACGCGGAGGTGCCCCTGGTCTGCAACCGGGGCAACTACTTCCCGTGGAACGAGGTGCTGCCGCCGGAGTCGATGGTTGCGGCGGAGGACGACGAGGGCGAGACGTACATCGTCCCGGGCGAGCCGAACCTGGTGTGGCTCGACATCGACTCGCCGCAGGTCTACCTCGACAGCCTCGTCGCTGCGGGCGTGGTCAACCTGACGACCCGGCCGGTGGACCACCCGCTGGAGTTCATGCGCCCGTTCCTGCGTGAGAAGCGTGAGCGCGACCGGGCGACTCTGCTCGAGCTCGCCGAGCAGGAGAACTCGAAGCGGTAGCCGATACAGGCAATACAGGGCGGGCGTCCACCACAGGTTGGGTGGACGCCCGCCACACTTCTGCCATCGCCTCACGAACCCATTTTCACCCCGTTTGACCTGCCGCAATGCGCGGACAGCCCTTGACTCGGACGGGGCGTTGCGGCACGCTGGACCCCATCGGAGACCACGCCCTATGAACGGGGCACGAAACGGGAGATCGCACCATGGTGTGTCGAGAAAATAAGGGCCGGAGCGCGAACATCGGCATGGCGAAAGCTCTGCACTTCGCCATGACCGGGGAACGCCTCCACGACGCCGAGCTGCAGTCCATGCAGCACCAGTATCGGCACGAAGTAGAGGCCGCCGAGAACTTCAACAAGTACGAAGGCTTCGACTCGTGGCCGCCCAAAGACCAGATCGCCGCCTGGCGGAACCTCCTGACACACGTGGAGGAGATCCCCGAAGACGTCCTGTCGGAGCGTGCCAAGTACCGCGAAAGTCATAAGCAGCCCGGCATCGGCACCCGCATCCGTCAGGAGATCGCCCGCCTCGAGACAAACCGCCACGAGGGGACCGGCCGCCGCCTCAACGCCGACCAGCGCAATACTGGCGCCGACATGCTCGCCACCATGAGGATGTCCGCCTCGCTGGAACGCCTATCGCCGTCGCGAAAGAACTTCCTGGAGAGCAACGCCCGGCGGCGCGGCATCACGTTCGCCCAGGCTGAGTCCGAGTGGAGTCAGCTGATGAACCGCAAGGGCGACTTCTCCAACATCAGCCTCACCGACGATTTCCGCGACCGACTGGCCGTTGCCGGCGTCGACGCCCAGGACCAGGCGAATCTTGGACAGTCCGGACGTGCCCGTGCCGCAATGCAGGTCATGGAGGGCCGCGCCAGCGAACACCTCAAGACGCTCAAGACACGACCCGGGCTGCGCGCAGAACACTCGCGGGGAACGTGGATTAAGCCGGGAAGCCCCGAGGCGCAAATCCGATGCGAGGACTGCGGCCAGTTCGGGCACACCAACGACGCGTGCCCCAACGGAGAGCACGTCGAGGTGCTCGGCGAGGCCGCCGAGCTCAGCGACAAACTCGACCAGCACGGCAAGATCCTGGCACGCAAAAAGATGCTTGACGAAAAGCCGGAGGCGGAACTGCAGGCGGTCTTCGACAAGGCGGTCCCGGGCATGACGGTCGCCCAGTACAAGGCCGACCTCGCAGCCGAAGAAGACAAGCTCGGCGGCCCGCTCCTGGACGAGGCCCGCATCCAAAAGCTGCGGTCCCGCATCGAGAAGGACACCGCAGCCGCGCAGGCAGCGATCGACGCCTCCGCTCCCAAGGTTTCCAACTGGGTGAAAGAGGTGTCGTACAACCCGGACAACGGCTACCTGCGGGTGGTGCAACACCCGTACACCAACGCCAAGGGCGAAACCAAGGAGTACGTGCGGCACTTCCGGGCCCGACCCGAGGACGTGGACGCCATCCTGGCGAACCCGCATATCGGCAAGGGGGTGCACGCATCCCTGCTGGACAGCAACACCACCCGGCCCCCCTACGAGTTTGAGAACGAGGCAGACCTGCAGGCCGCGCAGACCGAGATGCGCTGCCCCACCTGTGGGCAGTGGGCATCGCTCAACAGCAGTCACCGCTGTCCCGTCCCCGGCGGGCCCTCCGAAGAGTTCGATGTAGAGCGCCGCCGCAAAATGCTCGACTACCAGGCGCAGGCCCGTGCCGCTCGCGAGAACGGCACAGCCAAGCCCCCTAAGCCAATGGGTGTGGAGCAGTGCCTCGCGCACGACAACTCATCACTGCAGCTGCAAGACCCGGCGGACAAGACCGGGGAACGAAAGTTCGCGGGCACCCTGCGTTCTGGCAAGAAGGCCGACATCAACGACGCCCTCGACCGCGGAAACCTGTGGACCTCGTCGGTCGCTTTCTCCGCCACCAACGAGGACTGCCACGTCACCGGCGAGGTCAGTGCGTGGTCTGACGAGAGCGGTGTTCGCGTCCTGAGCGTCTGGCCACGTGGTGGCAGTCGTGGACTCAAGTGCACCTGCCCCGCGTACGTCGCCAACCGGCACTGCCCGCACGTCACGGCGGTCGCCAAGCAGTTGCTCAACAAGTACGAGGCCAAGAGTGCCCGCCCCTCCTCCAGGCCGGGGATGTCGCAGACGGCAATCGCCGCGAACCGCGCCGAGGACGGCTCCGTTCTGCCCCCGAGCCGTCTCGGCTACGCGGAGATCGCCAAGCGCCGCGCGGACGCCACCAACGCCTACGCCTTTGAGCACGTCCAGCGGCGCAAGGCGGCCGTTCCTCCCGGGCAGTGGGTGCAAGGCCCCGCCCGTGACCCTCAGACCGGGGAGCCTGTCGACACCCCCGACAGCTGGGATCGGAACCCGGCCCAGACCAAGAAGGTCGGCAAGCCGGTCGACCTCTCCGACGTGGGAGCGGTGAGGGACCGACTGCGTCAGCTCTCGCAGTCCAAGGGATCCAGAGGCAAACGTCTGCCGTTCTCGGTGAAGTTGGACCCGGATGGCTCCGGGGCCATCCTCGTCAACATCCCGCCGGGCACGGTCAAGAAGGGCAACGAAGCGCTGATTCGTCAGCAGCGTCGCCAGCTCGCCGACCTGATGGGGGTGAGCGAGAAGGCGATCGGGGTGCGCGGCTATCGGGTGTCTCCGAACAAGGCCGCCAGGTACAACGCCTTGGACCGCATGGCCGGCGACCCAGCTCGGATCACCCCGCCGACGGTGTCGTACGTGCCTTCTCAGCAGTCGGTTGATGGGGCGTTCGCCCGCCACCGCTCCGGCAACGACGGCGAGTTCGTCGGCGTCTAGGCCAAGCCCGCCAGCCAGGGGCGGTTTGTGGCGCCAGGAGCGTCACGAGCCGCCCCCTACGCTGTCCATCTAGCAGCGCCGGCGATATGCGCCAGAAAGGACGTCGCACAGTGACCAGCTCAACCGATGTCGACTCCGCAATGGCGGATGTTCTCGGCAGCCTTCCCTCCGCGTCCGAAGATGCGGGCCCCGCCCCGGCACAGGGCCCCGCGCCCGCGCCGGCCAGGAACGATCACGGCACCCTAGCGGCGCACGACGATGGACCCTGCTCGATTGAGGAGGCCGAAGAACTCGTCGATCGGGCGATCAAGGCGGCGGAGACGTTCTACGACACGATCCACGAGATCATTCGTCGCCAGGCCTGGGTGCCGCTCGGCTACCCCAACCCCGCCGAGTTGATGCTGCGCAAGCTGGGCAGCACCACCGTCAATCCGAAGACGGGCAAGCCCTACTCGCGTGCCCATGTGCACCGCATGGCGCGAGTTGCGTGGATGCTGTGGGCCATTTCGTCCCGCACGGGCGTCGATCCGGGGGACCTGTCGATCCCCGAAAAGACCCTGCGAGACCTTCCTGGCGGCACCAAAGACGACCCCGCCCTGGTCGACCTCATCGAGCGTCGCGTTGCCGATGCCGCCCTTGATGGCAACGCCTCCCCGGACAACGTCCAGGAGGTGATCGACGCAACCGTGGCTGAGGCCATCGGAGGCTACGACGAGGAGGACTTCGTCGACGACCGCGGCGGGCCACTGCAGTCGATCCAGTCCGACGGCCCGTCAGAGGGTGGCGGGGAGGGCAGGCGTGAGCGTGGCTCGTCGTCCCGCAGCGACGATTTCGACGAGGATGACTACGAGGACGACGACGGCGCCCCCGGGGATGCTGTGGGGCCAGCCAGGCCCGCGTATGACGCGTTCACCGACGGCGGCGACGATTTCGACGAGGACGACGCCCCCACCACCGATGCGGCATCTGCGCTGAGCCAGATGCGCAGCTCCGCGAACTTCATCAAGACGTTGGAGGACATCGGCGAAATCGGGAAGTCCCTGCCCGAGGTGTCCAAGGTGAAAGCCAAGCTGCCCCAGTTCCTCGACATCATCGACGACGACGAGCTCGACGAGTTCAAGTCCAAGCTGGTCAACTGCCGCACCATTCTGGATCGCGTCGTGCAGGCGGTGGACGCCATCGACGCCACGGTCGAGGAGGTCGATCTTCGCCTCGAAGACGTGTAGTCAGAGCCCTACATGGCTATCGCCCTCCCTGCCCTGTTGAAGGGGCGGGGAGGGCGATGTCGTTCGTGGCTGGCGGCCACTGCGAGTGGCCAGCGGCCTGCTCAGGCCCAGGCCACACCTGCTGCGGCCGGGTCCGCCACCAGGAAGTACGACAGGGCGAACACCGCGCCCGTGCACGCGGTCAGCAGCAGTTGGTCGGCGAACCCGCCGGCCCGAATCCGCAGCATCGACGGCGGCGCGAAATCCCACCAGCGTTTCCCGTTGATCGGCACGACACCACCGAGGAACGGCACGCCTCGCTTCGTAAGCCAGTCCCCAAGGTCGTGGACGACGACCCCGATGAACACGGCCGCCCCGAGCGCCACCCCAGAGGCAGCCTCCGGGACGGTCACCCACACCGCCAGCGCAGCCGCCGCAGACAGGCCGGTGACGGCGATCCAACCCTTCTTCTTCGCCCACTTGGGGGCCAGACCTCGCAGTGCGAATCCGAGGAGCAGAAAGAGCAGTCCCACTACGGCTGGTTTGCCGAATGACGAGACCAGGGCAGTTGTCCCTAAGCCGACAGCGATCGCGAACCAGAGGGTGTGGGTGGCTGTGCGGTGACCGTGGTTGACCGGTTCGTCCTTGGCCGATCTGGTGATGTTGTGGAAGGCCTGCGCGGAGTTCTCAATCACCCGTGACAGCAGGTCGGAGACCGGGCCGAAGCTGCGGGCCAGGGTGCTGCCCGGCATGTCGAGATCGGGCAGCAGTGCGGCCCCTGCGGTCACTCCAGCGAAGACGAGCGCTTCGGGAAGCGACTGGGGGCCGCCCCAGCTGGCTGGAAGGACAGCGGCCATCGCCAGCCCCGCGGCGGCGCCACTCATCGAGTGCGTTGGCCCCATGACCATGGGAACTCCCTTCGTCTTGGTTTACTGGCCGACCTTCGGTGGGCTGTAGTCGCCGTTGTCTGGCAGTTGATCGGTCAGGCCAGAGATGGCGTCAATGACCGTGGGAATGAGCCTGATTGTCACGTCGGCGACCCCGTTGATGATCGCCATAGCGGCGTCGCCGAGCGACTGCTGACCTCCACTGAGGTCCACTTGACCTGCGCCTTTAAGCATGCCGATGACGACGAGCCCGCCGAGGATGTAGCCGATGATCTTGAACATGAACGCTCCTAGTTCGCGGGGGCCGGCACGTCCGGCGGGGCCAGGGGCGCGTCCACGGGAGCCTCGATTGCCGGCGGGATGACTGGGCCGTCCTGGCCTGACTCGAGTTGCGGCAGCTTCAACGTGCCCGGGTCCGGCAGCTTGTCCTCGGCGAGCCCTTCACCGAAACCGATCCACTGCTCGAGCTTGGACATCATCACCGAGGACCAACCCGGCTCAGTGGGTGCCCGGCCGTCACCAAGCCACGTCAAGCCACCCCACAATGCGCCCAAGATGGCCAGCGCAACGACGACTGAGCCGACTATTTTCATGCCTCTCCCTTGCCGCACTCCGCGTGGCGTGTGCGTCTGCTCGAGCTCCGATAAGGCCAGTATCTAGTACGGGCGTGACGGTCATGCGAATCGTCGGTGTTGCCATTGCCCGGCTCAGGTGCGTGAAAGAGATTTCGACGAACCCGTGGGGGCCAGGACCGGCCCTGATGTAATCCCTCTATGGCGAAACGCAAGGGCATCGGCCGCACGGGGGGCTACAAGCGTGCGCTCTGTACACACTGTCGTCGGGTCGCCGTAGTCACAGCCAAGACGATGACAATTCAGCCCCACGCTCAGCGAAACGGGACTATGTGTCCCGGCTCCGAGCAAACCGTCACCCCAGACGACATCCTCAGCGGGGCCGTCACCAACGCGGCCCTTCCCCTAAAGCGTGGCCGCTCGAAAGGCAGCGGATCTTCCGGCCATTCGCTACGCACGACGAGTGGCGGTCTTCCGGGTTCGCGCCGAGGGCACTGAGGTTCCCGTCGCCGGACAGCACACTATGCGCTGCGAGCAGGCGCGGCCGTAGTGCGCATAGAACTGGCGACAGGGCCTCTCAGGTCCAGTCGACTTCGAGTAGCGGTTCCTCACCGACACCATCGTCAATGCTGGCTGCGGCCGGCGCTGGCGTGGCGGCCGGCCCAGGGCTGCGGCTCGCACGACGAGCCGACCGGGGACGAGGTCCGTCTTCGACCGGGGCGACCTGCGTCTCGGGTTCCGGGGATGCGGCGGGTTCCGCGGGCGCTACGTCGGTTGCCGTGACGTCCTGGCCTTCACCGCCGGTGTCGGGCTCGCTACTGTCGATCTCCTCGAGCGGAGGCTCCTGGGCCGGGACCTCAGTGGCGTGCGCCGGGTCCTGCGCTGGTTCCAGCTCCGCATCCATCGTGTCGTCCTCGACCAGCACCCAGCGAGGTTCCTGACCGCCGTCGGAGTTGGTGATGCTGATCTGCTGGTAGCCGTTCAGCTCCAGGTCCGCGCGGACCCGGTCGATGGCGCCGTTGAGGGTGACCGAGGGGTCCCAGGGGCACGGTTCGTTGCGGGTCGGCAGGTAGGGCACCTGCACCATGAAGTACCCGGACGATGACGAGTAGGCCCACGCCCGACCCTTCGGGGCATCCCCGGCGGGGAAGCGGGTGCCGTGGTTGCTGTCGATGATCTGCTTGGACGTGTACTCATCGACCGGGCCGACACAGAGCCGGAACCCGCACATCTCTTTGAGCTGCGTCGACATGCGGTCCTTGTCGGGCTTCTGCGCGGCGAACAGCATGTTGATCTCCAGGGCGCGAGCCAGCTGTCCGAGCCCTTCGAGTTGGGTCCGCGCGATGCCTTTGGCCTCCTCGACGTCTTCGTCGGCTGAGCGCATCCACCAGTTGCCGATCTCGTCGAAGATGAGGATGAGGCGCTTGGGGGCGGGCCCGTCCTCCTTTTCCATTTCGGGATGCTCGGCGTAGAGACGCCGCAGGTATCCGAGGTTCTTCACGCCCCGCCGGTTCAGCAGGGACTGCCGGCGGCTCATCTCCTGGCTGAGGTAGCCGACTGCGTTGCAGATTTCGAGCTCGCCAGCGGCGAAGATCCTCACGTTGGGGAACTCGGTGACCCAGGTGAAGTCCGTGCGCTTCGGGTCGCACACGACGAGGTCCACTTCATCCCTGCAGGTCATGGAGAGGTTCAGTACCGCGTCGAGCGTCACCGACTTGCCGCTACCCGTGCGGCCTCCAACTAGACCGTGCGGGTCTTTGGACATGTCCCAGTAGAAGTCGCCCCCGCCGCGGGTGGGGCCGATGTGAACCTTGCCGGAGCGGAAGGCGCGCATGCGCTCCTCCCACTCGGCGCTGCCCACTTCGGGAAACGCCAGGGTTTTCGGCAGCCGGGGCGCGGCGGTGATGGTGACTTGCCCTGCCTGGGACCAGTCGAAGCCCCAGTCGCACTCGGTTGTCTGGCTCGACCAGTGGTCCTCGAACTCGTCGCGGGTGTCCATCTTCGACACGTCGATGCTGCCGAAATCGACCCGCGCGACCTGGGGGAGCGCACGACCGGATTCGGTGAGCTCCTCCTGCCACACGAGCACGTCGCAGTCCACGAACTCCTTGCCGCGGAACTTGGTTTCGATGACGTTGCGCAGGTTCTTCTCGGTGAGCTTCTGTCGTGCTTTCCTGTTGCTGGCGGGAACCGCGGTGACCTCCAGGAATGTCGTGGCGCCGGCCTGCCAGTCGTAGAGCCAGATCAGCCCGGCGTAGCGGGACTGCATCGCGGTGTCGAACTTCTCCTCGAACGCGTTGCGGTCCCTCCGGTCGCCGAGGTTGAGGGTGCCGAAGTCGATCGTGATCCCGACTGGGTAGTGCGCAGGGAACTTCTTCCCCTCGGGCATCCATCGGGCAATCTCGATGTCCAGGCGGACACCCCGCTTGTTGCCGACCATGCTGTAGCAGTCGGAGACAACCTTGGTGGTCTCCTTCTTTCGCAGTGCCCGCAGGTCGGAGTGCTCTACGAGGGTGGCGGACAGTTCGCCCTCGGTTTCCCAGTCGTAGATCCAGATGCCGGGGCCCCGCACCTGCCGGTCGAATGTGTTGGTGACCTGCTCCCGGAACAGGGGATCCGAGGCGTCGAACCCGCCGTACGTGAATGTGAACTCGACCGGGTAGGAGAAGGTACGCACGTTGTTCTCGGCGTCGTTCTTCTCAGTGTCACGCCGCTCGGTGACCTCGAGCTCGTAGCCGTAGTCGGCGGCGTACCGCTTGCCGGCGAACAGGGGTGCGTCGCACAGGGCCCGCATCATCTTGCGGTCGTGGTCTCGGCAGAACACTCGGGGGTCGTCTGCGTCGACGGCTTCGCAGCTCATCACCGAGGGGTCAGGCCAGGAGAAGACCCACTGCTGGTTGTCCGCCGGCGGGTCAATGGTCTTCTGGACGATCCCCTCCAGAGGTGCCCGGAAGTACTGGGAGGACAGCGCCTGGGCGTCCGGCCCGAGCCTCACAGTGAATCGTGCAGGCTTGCACTTGGCTCCCCACTCGGTGATGTCGATGTGGTTCTCCGCCTTCACGGGCGTACTCATCGTCGAGCGCGGCAGGCCTGCCGGCCGCTGCAGAGTTGTGTACAGCGATTGGATCTTCTCGCGGCGCCGCGGCATCACCGTCGTGGCGCGGGCGAGTGTCCATCCGAGAAACGCGGCTAGGGCGATGCCGGTCCACATCCGCGGAGGGCTACCGAAGTACAGCAGCAGGCCCAGGATGGCGACGACGATCATGTTCCATCCCCAGATGGGCAGGGGCCCGATCTTGCGCCGGTCCTTGTTCCAGGTCAGTGTCGCCCAGTCGCGGGCTGCTGTCCGCGCTGCCGCCTGCGACCGCTGCTCGAGCCGCGACGGTGCTCTCTTGCGCCCCATGGGCCTCCCTTCGGTGATGGCCCCATCATCCGGGCGGCCCATGACGTTTCTCAGCTAGTTGTTGGTGGCCCGGGGGAGGGGAGCCAGGCTTGCGGTCCTGGGCGGTGCAGTTGGCGTCGGCGTGCGACGGCCGGTCCGCCCCCGAGAGGGGCAGGGAGCGGCGCCCCGGCCGGGGTGGGGGCCGGGGCGCCGCGTCCGGGAGTGAAGGTGTCAGGCTGCCTGCAGGAGCTGGAAGGCCCGCTGGCGGGTGGCGGCGTTGGTGTCGTTGAACTGGGACAGGGCGCGGGCGGAGTCGCCGCCGC
>Ga0194137_10002440_pt1 | contig 10978 bp, 7 predicted proteins | sample TARM_MetaG_T3_14_FD_134025 | JGI IMG/M metagenome (GOLD analysis project Ga0194137, IMG submission 134025) | Freshwater microbial communities from Pennsylvania, USA, analyzing microbe dynamics in response to fracking - TARM_MetaG_T3_14 (version 2) | ecosystem: Environmental > Aquatic >...
CAGCGCGTGGCGCATGTCCAGCACGTCGAAGCGGTACTGCGGGTCGCCCTGGAACAGCGGCAGGTAGGGCAGCAGCGGGTCGGTGGCCGCGTGCACCGCCGTGGGCAGGTGCACGTAGGTGCCGCCGCCGACGCGCGCGGTCAGCAGGCCCTGGCTGGCCAGCCGGGCGATGGCCTCGCGCAGGCTGGTGCGCGAGATGCCCAGTTCGACCGCCAGCGCGCGTTCGGCCGGCAGGCGGTCGCCCGGACGCAGGCCGCGTTCGGCGATCAGGGCGCGCAGCCGTTCGGCGACGCGGTCGGACAGGCGGGAGGAGGGGCTCATCCCGCCATTGTCCATCGGCAGCGCGCGCGCGGCATGCAGGCTCATCGGCGCGGCCGGGCCACGGCTCAGGGAATCATCCACGGCAGCACGTAGGCCTGCAGGGTGACGATGATGCCCACCATCACGGTGAAGGCCAGGCTGTGCTTGAGGGTGAAGCGCAGCAGATCCGACTCCTTGCCGACCAGCCCCACCGCCGCGCAGGCCACGGCGATGGACTGCGGCGAGATCATCTTGCCGGTCACGCCGCCGGTGGTATTGGCGGCCACCAGCAGCACTTCCGGCACGCCGATCTGCTGCGCGGTGGTGGCCTGCAGGGCCGAGAACAGCGCGTTGGCCGAGGTGTCCGAGCCGGTCAGGAACACGCCCAGCCAGCCGAGGAACGGCGAGAAGAACGTGAATGCCTTGCCGGTGTGCGCCAGCGCCAGCGCCAGCGTGGCCGACAGCCCGGAGTAGTTGGCGATGAAGGCGAAGGCCAGCACCATGCCGATGGAGTAGATCGGCAGCCTCAGCTCGTTCACCGTTTCGCCGAAGGTGGCCAGCGCCGCCTTGGGTTTCATCTTCAGCAGGGCGATCGCGATGACGGCCGCGATCAGGATCGCGGTGCCGGTGGCGGAGAACCAGTCGAACTTGTACACCGCGTCGTAAGGCATGGCCTCGCGCACCACCGGCGGCATCTTCTGCACCAGCTGGTGCAGGTGCGGCACCGGCAGGCTCAGCACCCAGCCGGCCAGCGGGCCGTCCTTGCCGAACAGCGCCTTGAACGGCTTGATGCTCCACACCGTGACCATCACCGTCAGGATCAAGAACGGCGACCACGCTTTCAGGATCTGGCCGGTCGTGTAGCGGTGGCCGGCATCGGCCGGCACAGCGGCGTGCGCCGTCTCGCCCGGCTCGGGCGCGAAACGGAAGATGTGCGCGGGTTTCCAGCGCTTGAGGAACACGGTCAGGCACACCAGCGACACCAGCGAGGAAGTGATGTCCGGCAGTTCCGGGCCGATGAAGTTGGAGGTCAGGAACTGCGACAGCGCGAACGAACCGCCGGCCACCAGCACCGCCGGCCAGGTTTCCTTCACGCCGCGCCAGCCATCCATGATCGCCATGATCCAGAACAGCACGATCGGCACCAGGAAGGGCAGCTGGCGGCCGGCCATCGCGCCGATGTCGAAAGCGTCGATGCCGGTCACCTGCCCGGCCACGATGATCGGGATGCCCAGCGCGCCGAAGGCCACCGGCGCGGTGTTGACGATCAGGCACAGCCCGGCCGCGTACAGCGGGCGGAAGCCCAGGCCCACCAGCAGCGCCGCGGTGATCGCCACCGGCGCGCCGAAGCCGGCCGCGCCCTCCAGGAACGCGCCGAACGAAAAGCCCACCAGCAGCATCTGCAGGCGCTGGTCCTCGGTGATCGACAGGATCGAGCTGCGGATGATGTCGAACTGGCCGGTCTTCACCGACACCTTGTAGAGGAACACCGCGCCGATGATGATCCACGCGATCGGCCACAAGCCGTAGAAGAAGCCGTACACCGCCGAGGCCAGCGCCCGGTCCACCGGCATCCTGTAGAAAAACAGCGCCACGGCCAACGCGATGACGACGGTGAGCGTGCCGGCCAACCAGCCTTTCATGCGCAGCATGGCCAGGGCGACGAAGAAGAAGGCGATCGGCAGCAGCGCGATCAGGCTCGACAACCAGAGGTTGCCGGCCGGGTCGTAGAGTTGTTCCCAGGCCTGCGGCATGGCGGTGGTTCCCAGTGGACGGTACGGAGGGCGCCATCCGACAGGACGGCGCGGCGGTGCACGCCACGCCGTCTGCATTGGTATTACCAATAAACGGGCCGATGTGGCGAGCGAGCGCCGGAATGTCGGGCATTCCGGCAATGTTCCGCCATTAGACCTTGGGATTGGTCCAGCGTGAAGCCGATTTGGTATTACCAATCAAGCATCACCACAACCCGGGTACCAACCGCCTGCGCTGCCGCGCATAGGCCGGGAAGGTCTGAGGGAAAGCCGTTGCCAATGCCTGTTCCTCCACCCTGATGCGCGCCACGAATGCGGCGATCACCGGCACCAGCAGCACGCCGGCCGACAACGGGTTGCCCAGCCCGGCCGCCAGGCCGAGGAAGGACAGCAGCGCGCCGGTGTAGGACGGATGGCGCAGGTGGCGATACGGGCCGTGGCCGATCAGTTCCTGCCCGTCGTGGATGCGAACGTCCACGGTGAAGAAGCGGTCCAGCGTGCGGATGGCCCAGATCCGCAGCGCCAGCCCGGCGGCGATCAGGCCGCTGCCGGCCCACAGCAGCGGCACGTGCCAGCTTTCCGGCAAGCGCCCGCCGCGGTGGAAGGCGATGAACACCGCCAGCGCGATGGCCGGATAGATCGCCATGTGCAGCAAGCGCAGCGTGCCGGCATCGTGACGGGCATCGCCGCCGGACTTGCGCCGCACGCCGAGCCACAGCTCCAGCGCAAGCCAGGCGACGTTGAGGGCGAGGAAGAGGCTGGTCGGCAGCGCGGGCATGGCGGGTTCCTGCAAGCGGCGGGAGGGGCCAGTGTCCGTGCGGGGCCGTGACGCCCACAGGGCCGGAAGTCGCCGCTTGGCCGTGCCGGAAGTCACTTTCGCGCGGCGGGCCATTGCCATGGCCGCGCGCGCTGCGCAGCATGGCGGCATGCGCGAGATCCTGCACCGTCTGCTGCAACCCCTGACCCTTGCCGGCCTGTTCGCGCTGGGCGCGATCGCGCTGGTGATGCGTTACGTGGATCTGGGCCAGCGCGCGCTCGGCTGGGCGTTGCTGGGGCTGTTCACCGCCGCGTTCCTGTACGAGGTGCTGACGGCTTGCCGCGGCTGGCGGATGCGCATCGTCACCGGCGCGATGCCGTTCATCGCGCTGGTGCTGATCTGGCTCGATCCGCGTCCCGGCGTGGCGCCGGTGCTGCTGGTGATCTGGGTCGCGGTGGCCGCGGGGCTGTGGCCGACGCGGGTGCTGGTGCCCGCGGCGCTGGCCGTCAATGCCGGCTTCTGGCTGGTCCTGCACCGCGCTGGTCTGGGCAACCCGTTCACGGTGATGACCGTCAACGCCAGTTTCCAGTTGTTCGCCGGCTTGTGCGTGCATTACGCCACCCGGGCCGAACGCGCGCGCGACGCGCTGGCGCTGGTCAATGCCGACTTGCTGGCCACCCGCGCGTTGCTGGCCGACAGCGCGCGCGATGCCGAGCGCCTGCGCGTGGCGCGCGAACTGCACGACGTGGCCGGGCACAAACTCACCGCGCTCAAACTCAACCTGCGCGCGCTGGCGGCCGAACCGGCGCTGGCCGGGCGCGCGGAAATCGGCATGGCCGAGCAACTTTCGGCCGAACTGCTGGAAGACCTGCGCGACGTGGTGCGCACCCTGCGCGACACCCGCGGCGTGGATCTGGAAACCGCCATCCGCGCGTTGGCCGCGCCCTTGCCCCAGCCCGCGTTGTGCCTGCGCATCGATCCTGGCGTGCAGGTCAGCGACCCGGCGCAGGCCGAAACCCTGCTGCGCGTGGTGCAGGAGGCGCTGACCAACGCCGCGCGCCACAGCCACGCGCGCGTGCTCGACGTGCACCTGGCCCGCGATGGCGACGGCTTGCGCCTGCACATCCACGACGACGGACACGTGCGCGGCCCGTTGCGGGAAGGCAACGGGCTGGCCGGCATGCGCGAACGCATCGCCGCCGCGCGCGGCACGCTGCACTTGGCCATTGCCCCGGCCGGCCACCTCAGCATCGATGCGAGGCTGCCGGCATGAGCGCGTCCCCCGCCCCGGTGCGCGTGGCGCTGGCCGACGATCAGGCGCTGGTCCGCGCCGGCCTGCGTGCGCTGCTGGAGCGGCAGGGGGTCGCCGTCGCCTTCGAGGCCGACGGTGGAGAAGACCTGCTGGCCAAGCTGGCCGCCACGCCGGTGGACGTGGTGCTCAGCGACATCCGCATGCCCGGCATGGACGGCATCGCCGCCCTGACCCGGCTGCGCGAGCGCGGCGACGCCACGCCGGTGCTGCTGCTCACCACCTTCGACGAGGCCGACCTGCTGCTGCGCGCGCGCGCGGCCGGCGCGCAGGGCTTCCTGCTCAAGGACGCCGCGCCGGAAGATCTGCGCGAAGCCATCGAGCGCGTGGCCACCGGCGCCACCCTGCTGCAGCCGGTCAGCACCGACCCGGTGCGCGCGCGCTACGCCTACCGCGACCAGGGCGCGCCCAGCGACACCTTCGGCGACAAGGAGGTGGCGATCCTGCGCCTGCTGGCCGGCGGCTATTCCAACAAGGAAATCGCGCGCACGCTGTTTCTCGCCGAAGGCACGGTGAAGAACTACGTCTCCACCATCCTCGACAAGCTCGGCACCCGCGACCGCACCCGCGCAGTGCTGAAGGCGATCACCCTGCGCATCATCTGAAAGCCAGGTGCGGCCGGCCCGGGATGTGCCGCCTGCCGGCGGCAACCCGGCTGCGGCGCCCATTGCCTGCCGGCCGGCACGCGCATCCCACGCGAGCCGCACCTCGTGCCTGCCCATGCCGGCGACAGCTCGCGGGCGGGATGCTCAGGCCAGTGCGACAGCCACCGCGATGCCGGCGGCCAGCGCCGCCAGCAGGCCCGAAGCCACGCGCAGGCCGTAGACGCGGCCGCCGCTGATCCACGCCATCGCCGATTTCGCCACCAGCCCGGCGCCGAGCAGCGCGGCCATCCACGCGCGCGCCTGCGCCGGATCAAGCGCGCCGCGCGCGAACTGCCCGGCCAGCGTGGCCACTGCCGCATGCACTTCGACCGAGGCGGTCAGCACCGCCGCAACCATCGCGCCCTGCGCGCCGATCCACGCCGACAGCGCTGCCGTCACCAGGGTCAGCGTGGCCACCACGAGGGCAAAACTCAGCGCCTGGCCGAGACGGAACATGCGGCTTTCCGCCGCGGGCGGCGGTGCCTGTTCGTCGCGCCCCTTGCGCAGCCCCAGCAGGCCGCCGCCCAGCAGCACCACGCCGACCGCCACCAGCACCGGCCACACTGCCGCCAGCGCTTCCGGCGACACCGCAGCCAGTACCGGCGCGCACAGGCTCAACGAGGCCAGGTTGGCCAGCAACGCGGCCGCCACCGCCGAGCGCAGCAGCCCGGGCGTCTCGCGCACGCGCTGGCCGAAGCCGAGCACCGCCGCAGTGGACGAGACATACCCGGCAAAGAAGCCCGCCACCGCCAGCCCCCAGCGGCTGCCCACCAGCCGCAGGCAGATATGGCCCAGCGCGCTGACCGCCATCACCAGCACCACCAGTTTCCAGATGGTGGCCGGGTTGATCGCCCCGAACGGGCCAAGCCCGCGGTCCGGCAAGGCCGGCAGTACCACCAGCGCGGCCGCCAGCAACATCAGCCCGTCGGAGACTTCGCGCTCGGTCAGCAGCTGCCGGCTGAAGCGGTGCAGCGGCGCCTTGGCATACAGCAGCAGCGCCACCACCACCGCCAGTGCCGTGGCCAGCGCGGCCGAGGACGCCGCCAGCCCGCCCAGCAGCGTGGTCAGCAACAAGGTCACTTCGCCGGTCAGGCCGGGGTCGTCGGCGCGGGTGGCCCGGTAGGCCAGTGCCGCCAGCACGGCCACGGCGGCCAGCACCACCAGCAGCGCGCCGTGGCCCAGCAGCGTGGCCACCGCGCCGGCCAGCGCCAGCAGCGCATGGGTGCGCAAGCCGGCGATGGCGAGCGGGCCGTCGGCATGCGCGCGTTCGCGCACCAGCCCGATCAGCAGGCCCAGCCCGAGCGCGGAGGACAGCGACAGCCACACGGCGGAGCCGGGCATGGGCATGGCGGACGAGAGCAGGCCGGACGGAAGCAGGCCCGATGCGGGCGGGCCGGAGGAGAGCAGGCTGGACGGAAACAGGGCGGGCATGGTCGGCGGCATCGCGGTGCAAACGCTTGCAGTATAGCCGCGGCTTGCAACGGTGCCGCGTGCCCGGACAATGCATGCATTCCCGTCACTTGGCCATGTCATGTCCAACGCCCCGATTTCGCTGACCCGCTTTTTGATCGAAGAACAGCAGGCCGGCCGCATCAATGCCGAACTGCGCCAGCTCGTCACCATCGTCTCCCGTGCCTGCACCAGCATCGCCATCGCCGTGGGCAAGGGCGCGCTCGGCGGCGTGCTCGGCGAAGCCGGCACCGGCAACATCCAGGGCGAAGCACAGAAGAAGCTGGACGTCATCAGCAACGAGATCCTGCTGGAAGCCAACGCCTGGGGCGGGCATCTGGCCGCCAGCGCCTCCGAGGAAATGGACCACTGCCAGCCGGTGCCTGCCGAATACCCGCGCGGCGACTTCCTGCTGCTGTTCGACCCGCTGGACGGCAGCTCCAACATCGACGTCAACGTCTCGGTGGGCACCATCTTCTCGGTGCTGCGCGCCCCGGCCGGCACCGCCGACATCGCCGACGAGCACTTCCTGCAGCCCGGCACCGAGCAGGTGGCCGCCGGCTACTGCATCTACGGCCCCAGCACCATGCTGGTGCTGACCGTCGGCCACGGCACCCACGCCTTCACCCTGGACCGCGAGACCGGCAGCTTCCTGCTGACCACGCGCGGCATGCAGGTGCCGGCGGACACGAAGGAATTCGCCATCAACATGTCCAACCAGCGCCACTGGGAAGCGCCGATGCAGGCCTACGTGGCCGACCTGCTGGCCGGCAAGGAAGGCGCGCGCGGCAAGGACTTCAACATGCGCTGGATTGCCAGCATGGTGGCCGACGTGCACCGCATCCTCACCCGCGGCGGCATCTTCATCTACCCGTGGGACAAGAAGGACCCCTCCAAGCCCGGCAAGCTGCGCCTGATGTACGAAGCCAACCCGATGAGCCTGCTGATCGAACAGGCCGGCGGCGCCGCCACCAACGGCCGCAGCCGCATCCTCGACATCGCCCCCACCGGCCTGCACCAGCGCGTGCCCGTGTTTCTCGGCTCGAAGAACGAAGTGGCCGAGGCCACGCGGTACCACGTGGAGAGCGACAAGGCTGCGGGGTGAGGGAGAGCGGGTGCCTCACACGGAACGATCAATGCCCAATGCAAGGGGCATACAACGAGGGAAGGATGAAAAAGATCGAAGTGGCTGCCTCACTGGCGAGGCAAGGCAATTTGGAGTTGTACGTTACGGCGATCAAGGTGCGCAATTTAATAGCACCAGGTTTCTATAGCGTGGAGACGCTGGATCCTGATGATGCCAATGACAAGGGTTACCAGCGCCTGCTTAACAAGGGGCGTGCCAAGAAACTGGCCGATTACATAGTGAAGGGGCAAGACGAAGGCGATGCTTTCCTGCCGACGGCGGTATTTCTGGCGACTGATAAGTCGATTGCACACGACGAGGGAACGAACACCATCACTATCGATCTGGCCGAGGTTGGTCCTTTCAGCGTGGTCGATGGACAGCACCGTCTTGAAGGGCTGCGGATGGCGGCTGAGCGTGACGAGCGCGTGCTGGATTTCGAAGTGCCGGTGAATATCGCCGTCAACTTGCCGTGGATCGCGCAGATGTGCCATTTCCTGATTGTGAATACCACACAGAAGAGCGTGGACAAGTCCGTGGAGCAGCGCATCATCGCCAGGCTGACGGAAGCACTGGATGTTGATGACATGCCTGGTTTGCCGAAGTGGATCGCCAACACGGTGCAGCGGGGCGAAGTGGACAAGGCCGTCAAGTTGGCGGATTACCTGAACGACACCGAAGATTCGCCTTGGCAGGGCAAGATAAGGATGGCCAACGCCGATGCGACGGATGCTTCCGTCAATCAGCGTTCTTTCGTGAAGGCCATCGTCAAATATGTACTGACTGCCAACAATCCACTGGGCGCCGTTCTCAAGGATCCTGAAAAGGAACGCAAGGCATTCCTGAACTACTGGAAAGCGATAGCTGCGGTACTGGATGATGGTCAGGCGGCGGTGCTTTACAAGTACAACGGCGTGGAATTGTTCTGCAAATTCTCAATCCCGTTTTTCAACAAATTGCTGGATACGGGCAAGTTCACGACGTCGACAATGGAGTCGCTGATGCGTTCCTGTTTCGACAACATGGAGGGTGAATACGCGGGCGTTGGCCACCCTGATTTTTGGACGAAGGGAGGTAAGGCCAGCTTTCTCAATGCGGGTGCCATCAATGTGATTTCACAGGAAATGACCAAAGCCCTGCATGTTTCCTCGGCAAGTGGAGAAATCGAGCTGTGAATCTAGATAAGCTGATGCCGCCAGTTACAGGAAGCGAGTCATTCCGCAAGAGTCGCGAGAGCTTCATTCCAGATGTCGCGGGTTGCTACGTGTTGGCCACGTTTAAGGGTGAAGTGCTCTATATTGGCTTGGCTACGCGTCTTCGGCGCAGGGTCGCGCAACACCTGGATAATCCAGGTAAGACTGTGCTGACCCCTATGGGCAGGGCGGTCATGGTGCATTGGCGGATGGCAGATGAGTTGGAGGTGCTTGAAAGAACCTGGCTCCTCACTCATGAGCAACACGAAGGACGCCTTCCTATATTGAATCGCGTGCATTCCCCAGTATCGGTGTGAGTGTTGGCCGGGGGAAACGGGGTCAGGTTCACTTTCTCTGTGGTTGGCAGCGCAAGTTCGCCTCGCAATGGGTTCGTCTTGGGGTGAGGGTGTCGGCTCCGGTCGCGAAGGTCATGACATAGGCGGAGCCGCCTTCTGCTGACGGTTTCAATCGCACCCATTGCGCGCGTTTCGGTTTCACCTAAAACCTTGATCGGGCTGGATTTGCAGGCCATCGGGCGGTCATCGCCGGCCATTGCGCGGACAGCTTCGGGACACGCGGGTTTTTGCCTTGCGGCGCCGCAGCAACTGTGATCTAGTCGGAAGTCCGGTGGCACTTTCCAGCGCGCTGCGAGACGCGGGCGCGGTGCCGCCCCGATTGGATTCGAGGCACTCCAGATGGCCCCCAGCAGCCGCCCCGGGCTCTACGACCCGAACGACGAACGCGATGCCTGCGGTTTCGGCATGATCGCCCAGCTCGACGATCAACCGTCCCGCGCCATTGTCGATACCGCCATTGCCGCGCTGTCGCGCATGACCCATCGCGGCGGCGTGGCCGCCGACGGCCTGACCGGCGACGGCTGCGGCCTGCTGATCCGCAAACCGGACGTGTTCCTGCGCGCGCTGGCGCGCGAGGCCGGCATTGCGCTGGGCGACAAGGCGCTGTTCGCCGCCGGGCTGGTGTTCCTGCCGCACGAGGCCGGGCACGCCGCGCGTTGCCGGCAGGCGCTGGAGGCCGAAGTCGCCGGTGCCGGCGCCGTGTTCAAGGGCTGGCGCGTGGTGCCCACCGACGACCGCGTATGTGGCCAGTTGGCGAAAGACACGCTGCCGCAGGTGGAGCAGCTGTTCGTCGAGGCCGGCGAAGGCCAGGATGCGGAAGCCTTCACGCTGGCGCTGTTCCTCGCCCGCCGCCGCGCCGAACAGGCGTTGCGCGACGTGCCCGGCGATTTCTACGTGGTCACGCTGGCGCCGCATGCCATCGGCTACAAGGGCATGGTGTTGCCGGACAAGCTGAGCACCTTCTTCCCCGATTTGCAGCGCAGCGATCTGGCCGCCAGCGCAGTGGTGTTCCATCAGCGGTTTTCCACCAACACGATGCCGCGCTGGCCGCTGGCGCACCCGTTCCGGCTGCTGGCGCACAACGGCGAGATCAACACCATCGAGGGCAACCGGCGCTGGGCGCAGGCGCGCAGCAAGGTGTGGAAGACGCCGAAGTTCGACATTGCCGAGTTCGACCCGATCATCTCGATGCACGGCTCGGATTCGCAGAGCCTGGACAACATGCTGGAGCTGCTGGTCGCCGGCGGCATGGAGTTGATCCAGGCGCTGCGCATCCTCGTTCCGCCGGCCACCCAGTCGCTGGAATTCAAGGATGCCGACCTGGCCGCGTTCTACGAGTTCCACGGCCTCAACACCGAGCCGTGGGACGGCCCGGCCGGCATCGTCTCGATGGATGCGCGCTATGCGGTGTGCACGCTGGACCGCAACGGCCTGCGCCCGGCGCGCTGGATGCTCACCTCCGACCGCCACTACATCGTCGCCAGCGAGGCCGGCGTATGGGAAGTGCCGGCCGAGCGCGTGGTGCGCAAGGGCAAGATCGGCCCCGGCGAGATGATGGCCATCGACCTCAAGCGCGGCGACCTGCTCGACAGCGAGGCGGTGGACCGCATCAACCGTGGCCGCGCCCCGTACAAGCAGTGGCTGCACCAGGGCGTGACCTATCTGGAAACCGAGCTGATCGACCCGTCGCTGGCCGAAGAACCCTTCGACGAGGGCACGCTGCGCAGCTACCACAAGCTGTTCCAGCTCAGCACCGAGGAAGTGGAAAGCGTGCTGCGGCCGCTGGCCGAAACCGAGCAGGAAGCCACCGGCTCGATGGGCGACGACACCCCGATGGCGGTGCTCAGCCAGCGCACCCGGCCGCTGTTCGACTATTTCCGCCAGGCTTTCGCGCAGGTGACCAACCCGCCGCTGGACCCGCTGCGCGAGGACTGCGTGATGTCGCTGTCCACCCAGCTCGGCCGGGAAACCAACATCTTCCACGCCGCGCCGGAGACGGTTAACCACATCATCCTCAACTCGCCGGTGCTCAGCCAGCGCAAGCTGCGCCAGCTGGTGCGCAGCGCGCCCTACGACCGCCTGCACGCGCA
>Ga0194137_10002441_pt1 | contig 10977 bp, 9 predicted proteins | sample TARM_MetaG_T3_14_FD_134025 | JGI IMG/M metagenome (GOLD analysis project Ga0194137, IMG submission 134025) | Freshwater microbial communities from Pennsylvania, USA, analyzing microbe dynamics in response to fracking - TARM_MetaG_T3_14 (version 2) | ecosystem: Environmental > Aquatic >...
GGCCGCTGGTACTGGCGCAGTGGGAAGCCGCGCTTGCGGGAGCGAGCGACTATCACGCCGAGTTCAGGGCGCTCGGTGCGGACGGGCAGATACGCTGGATCGCTTCCAGCGGCAAGGTGCTGCGCGACGGCGCCAACCTGCCGAAGCTGGTGATCGGCACCGCGCGCGACATCTCCGTCGACGTCTCCTTGAAGGAAGAGAAGCGCAAGCAGCAGGAAGAGCTGCAGGCGATCTTCGACTTGCTGCCCGTCGGCGTGGCAATCAGCCGCGACGCGCGCGCCGAAAACATCATCATGACGCCCTATTTCTCCGGCTTGCTGGGCACGGAGCCGGGCAGCAACGTGTCCTCCAGCGGCGCAACGGCCGATGCCCTGCCCTTCCAGTGCTACCAGGGAGGCGTTCTTGCCAAGCCCGATGACCTGCCGATGCAGCGGGCCGCGCGGACAGGCGAGCCTGTTCGCGGGGAGGAGCTGGAAATACGGCGCCGCGACGGCAGTTCGGTCTACGTACTGATCAATACCGCGCCGCTGCTCGACGAGCAGGGCCAGGTGAGGGGCGTGGTCGGCGCGCTGATGGATGTCAGCGCGCTCAAGAAGACGCAGAGCGAGCTGGAAGAATCAAACCGGCAGAAGAACGAGTTTCTGTCCGTGCTCGCCCATGAACTGCGCAATCCCATGGCCGCCATCGGCTACTCGGTGGAGCTGCTGCGGCATGTGGCCACGCCCGAATCGATCAACAAGGCCAGGGAGGTGATCGAACGGCAGACCACGCACATGGGCAGGCTGCTCGACGATCTGCTCGACCTGAGCCGAATCGCACGCAACAAGATAGCGCTCGACATGCAGCCGACGGATCTGCGCCATGTCATCGAACTGGGCTATGAAAGCGCCCGGCCGCTGATCGAGCCGATGGGCCATCAGGTGCGGCTGAGCCTGCCGGCGGAGCCGGTCACCGTCATGGCGGACGAGGTCCGCCTCACGCAGGTCATGAGCAATCTGCTGAACAACGCGGCCAAGTTCACGCCGCCAGGAGGCCGGATCGAAGTCCGGCTGCGGCGCTCGGGCCGCATGGCGCAGATCGAGGTGATCGACAACGGAATCGGCATCGAGACGGAGAATCTCGACTATGTGTTCGAGATGTTCTCGCAGGCGCAATCGAAGGTGACCGGCGGCACGTCCGGCCTGGGCATCGGACTGGCCATCGTGAAACGACTGGTTGAACTGCACGGCGGGTCGACCAGGGCCTTCAGCGACGGGCCCGGCAAAGGCACGCGCGTGCAGTTCGAGCTGCCGCTGGCGGCAGCGCCGCGGGCCGGCGTGCCATCCACCGGCGGCGCGGAGGTTCAAAGAATGCATCATGGCCGGATTCTGGTGGCCGATGACAACACCGATGCGGCGGACCTCCTTGCCGAAGTCATGCGCTCGGTCGGTTATTCGGTGCACACCGCCTACGATGGCAAATCGGCGATCGAGATGGCCGGGATCTGCCAGCCGGATGCCGCCATACTGGACATCGGCATGCCCCTGGCCTCGGGCCTCGACGTCGCCCGCTGGATACGCAGGCAAAGCTGGTCGAAAGACGTCCTGCTCGTAGCCGTCACCGGATGGGGTCAATCGGAAGACCGCAAGGCGACAATGGAAGCCGGGTTCGATATGCATCTGGTCAAGCCTGTCAATGCAACGGAGATCCTGCGCATCGTGGGAGAGCGGCAACCCGCCAGGCGCGGCCGGGCTTGAGCATCCTGACGGCGGTAGACGGCGCGGTATCGAAAACGCGCCTCGTCAGTGGCGCGGATAACAACGATAGGCATGGAAACAATGTCGAGAGAGCATTCCCACTTGAAGAACGAAGAACAGTCGGTTCTGCTGGAACTGGAACAGTACCGGATACTGACGGAACTGGACGATGCCATCCGCCCTCTGGTCTGTTCCGAAGAGATCACCGGGACCGCTGCAAGCATTCTGGGCCGCCGTCTCGGCGTCAACAGGTGCGCCTACGCCTATGTCGATCCGGGTCTGGACCGCTTCACCGTCATCGGCAATTTTACCGACGGGGTGGCCAGCATTACAGGTGAATATGAAAGCGCCGCCTTCGGCAGCGAATTCGTCAGGCAAAGCAAGCTGGGCGCCCCGTACGTCGTCGAGGACACGGAGAACGATGAACGGGTCCGGGACGTCCGGGAAGCATATCGGCAAGCCGAAATACGCGCCGTGATCAGCGTTCCGGTGCTCAAGTCCGGCAAGTTCGTCGCCGGCATGGCGGTGCACCAGGCGGTACCCAGGCAATGGCGGGAACACGAGGTCAAACTCGTGAGGGCCGTCGCGGAGCGCTGCTGGGAATCGATCGAACGAAGCCGTGTCGCCGAGGAACTGCGCAAGGCGGAGGAGCGCATTCGCGGCAGCCACGACTATCTGCGCCTGCTGATCAACTGCACCGAGGAAGGGTTTTATTCCATCGACCGGGAAGGCGTGACGATCATGTGCAATACCGCCTTCCTGAAGATGCTCGGCTTCGAGCGCGAGGAGGACGCGGTAGGAAAGAAGCTGCACGACGTGATTCATCACACGCATCCCGACGGCGCCCACTATCATGTGGAGGATTGTCCGATCTACCTGGCCGCGAAACAGGGCAAGCCGGCCTATGTGCAGGATGAATTGTTCTTTCGAACGGACGGCTCCAGCTTTCCGGTCGAATACCGCGTGCAGCCGGTATGGAGAAACGGCATGCTCGAAGGGGCGGTCTGCACCTTCGTCGACCTGACCGCGCGAAAGATTACCGAGAATGCGCTCAAGAAAAGCCAGGCGCATCTGCAGTCCCTGTTCGAACAGACCGCCGCCGGCAACTGCGAGACGGACACCACCGGCCTCATCCTGCGGGTCAACGACCGCTTCTGCCAGATCGTCGGGCGCACCCGGGAAGACTTGCTGACGCTGCGCATGCAGGACATCACCCACCCCGACGATCTTCCGCGCAACCTTCCCTTGTTCAAGAAAGCCATTGCAAGCGGACAGCCTTTCGAGATCGAAAAGCGCTATGTGCGCCCGGACGGCACGCATGTCTGGGTCAACAATTCCGTCAGCCTGATCCGGACGGCGGGCCAAGAGACGAAGTCGACCGTGCTTGCCGTCACGCTGGACATCAGCGCGCGCAAGCGGGCCGAAGAAGCCTTGCGCGAGGCGGACCGCCGCAAGGATGAATTCCTGGCCATGCTCGCGCACGAGCTGAGAAATCCGATGGCGCCGATTCTCGCGGCGGCGGACCTGATGGAAGTCGCCCAGCTGGATGCGGCGCAAGTGAAGCAGACCAGCAGGATCATCTCCCGCCAGGTCCGGCACATGACCGGGCTGGTCGACGACCTGCTGGATGTCTCGCGTGTGACGCGCGGCCTGGTCAGGCTGGTGAAGGCGGACCTGGATGTCAGGCACGTCATTGCCGATGCCATCGAACAGGTCCGCCCGCTCCTCGAGGGAAAGCGCCATCGCCTCAGCCTCGAACTCGATCCGGAGCCGGTGCATGTGATGGGCGACAGAAAGCGGCTGGTGCAGATCCTGACGAATCTGCTCAGCAACGCGGCCAAGTTCACGCCGGATGGCGGCAACCTGCAGTTGACCATGCACGCCGCGTCCGGGCATGTCATCCTGCGCGTGGCCGACAACGGCATAGGAATCAGTCCGGACCTGCAGCCCCGGATCTTTGACCTGTTCGCTCAGGGCGAGCGCGGTTCGGACCGCACGCAAGGCGGCCTGGGCATCGGCCTGTCTCTGGTGAGGAGCCTGGTGGAAATGCATGGCGGGACAGTGTCTTCCCGCAGCGAAGGCATCGGCAAGGGCAGCGAGTTTTCCGTCTCCCTGCCGCGGGTTCCGCCGCAGGCGGAGTTGACTCCAAGGCAGCAGGAGATGGGGCGCATCATCGCGGCGGGCAGGAAGAGGCGCATTCTGGTGGTCGACGACAACATCGATGCAGCACAGATGCTGGCAATGTATCTCGAAGTCGCAGGCCATGAAGTCTTTGTCGAGCACGGCTCGATGCAGGGGTGGCAGCGTGCCAGGACGGAGTTGCCGGACGTGTGCATACTGGATATCGGCCTGCCCGAGATGGACGGCAACGAGCTGGCCCGCCGCCTGAGGGCGGATCCGGAAACCGCCAGGGCCGTACTGATCGCGGTGACCGGCTATGCGCAGGACCAGGACCGCGAGAAGGCCCTGGCGTCAGGGTTCGATCATCACCTGGCCAAGCCGGTCGATACGGCAAAGCTGCTCATGTGGATTTCCTGATCCGGAATGCAAGCTCTTCCCGCTTCACATATCGTTTTCCTTCCCGGCTGCGAGGAGCCCGATTCTTTATTTCGGGCTTTCAGAACGGTACCGGGGAGGCTTTGACAGTTTTACGCATGCTGACTGAGCTCGCAGCGTCTCCAAACCGGTGGCGTCAGTGCCGGAAATCTTAGATTTTCATAGGGGTGGGAAACCATGACTGAATCCATCGGCGGCTGCAAATGCGGTCAAGTTCGATACAAGATAGCCGGACCGGCACTGCAGGTCGTTGCCTGCCATTGCGGACTGTGCCGAAGCATGACCGGCGCCGCATTTTCTTCGTACGTCGTTGTACGGGAAGACCAATTCGCTGTCGCCTCCGAAGGCCGGATGCCAGCCGCTTACACGGTGACGGAGCGCACCAGGCGGCACTTCTGCGATACCTGCGGCACCCCGATATTCAATTCGAACCCCCATACGTATAGAGGACTGGCCATGGTGTATCTCGGAACCCTCGAAGGCCACGAAAGCCTTGTGCCTGGAATCAGCATTTATTGCGAAAGCAAGCTCCCTTGGGTGAGCATCGACGAGTCGGCCAGGAGCTTTGCCCAGGCTCCCGCGCGAGGCGACTAGGCGGGCCGACTGGCAGGCGCGGCAGCGCAACGAGCAGGCAACGCCGCTCCCTCAAGATTCCCGGACACCAAGCAGCCGCTTCGCAGGCAGCCACAGCACCGCATGAGAGCGCTTTCTGCTCATGCATCAAGCGCCCCCTGCGCCGCCAGCGCCTGAGCCTGTTCGATCAGGGCCCGCATCTTCGGCTGCGCTTGCGTGCGAACCGGAAAGTACAGATACAAACCCGTCGTCCTGGGCACGAAAGCGTCAAGCACCCGCACGAGACGGCCTTGGCTCAGGTCGGGCTCGATCTCGATATCGGGAAGGTAGGCGCAGCCCAGGCCCTGGCGAGCGAACTCGGCGATGGCTGCCGTGTCGTTGGCGATCAAGGCAGTATCGGTTTCAAGCTCATAAGCGCCATCCGGGCCGTTGAAGCGCCACGCGTGCAGAAGGCCGGAGCTGTTGAAGCGGTAACGGATCGTTTTATGTCCCAGCAAGTCCCGCGGCACACCGGGCGCGCCATGATTTTCGAGATACTGCGGCGCGGCAACGACCGACCAGGACATTTCCCGGCTCAGGCGGACCGTCACCATGTCCTGCTCGATGGATTGACCAAGCCGGATGCCGGCATCGTATCCCTGTGCCACCAGATCGATGACGCCATCGTCCAGAAACAGGTCGAGCGACACGTCCGGATAATTCGCGCGCATGCCCGGCACCAGGAGCCGTGCCACCCGCAAGCCGAGCGCGCGCGGGGCGGTGAGGCGCAGGCGCCCTGCCGGGCGCTCGCGGAATGGCTCCAGCGCAGTGAACGCTTCCTCGATCTGATCGATCGCCGGCTTGAGCATGGCAAGCAGGCTCATGCCGGGTTCGGTCAGCGACACGCTGCGCGTGGTGCGCCTGAACAGCACAACGCCGTGGCGGCGTTCGAGCGCCCGTACCCCCTTGCTGCAGGCCGTCGGGCTGATCGCCAGTTCCTGCGCGGCAAGGGAGAAGCTGCGGTGCTTGGCGACAGCCAGAAAAATGCGGATCAGGTCGAGTGAAGTCATGACACCGGATTATGAACCAGAAGTTCATAAGCCATGTAGCCGGACCCTGTTTTTCACAGGAGTTGAAAACCCTAGACTGGCGACTCAACTTCCGGAGATCGCCATGATTCAACTTCCCGCACCCATTGCCGCCTATCTTGAGGCGGCCAACGCCAGCGACGCGCCTGCCCTTGCCGCCTGCTTCACTGCCGACGCCGTCGTTCATGATGAAGCAAGGCAATATCGCGGCATCGACTCCATCCTGGCGTGGAAAGCCGACACCACCAACCGTTACCATCCGGCCATAGAAGCCCGCCGCATCGAGGGCACCGGCCCCGACTATCGCCTGCAGGCGCGCGTGACCGGCGAATTCCCCGGCAGTCCTGCCATGCTCGCCTATCGTTTCGTACTCAGCGGCGACCGGATCGCCTTTCTGGAGGTCGGCGTATGAACACCCTGGAATTCCACGGCCAGCGGGCCCTCGTGACAGGCGGCACCAAGGGCATGGGCGAAGCCGTCGTCCGCCTGCTGGCGCAGCGCGGTGCCGCAGTGGTGACGACTGCCCGCCAGTTGCCGGCCGAGCCGCTGCCAGGCGTGCGCTACCTCCAGGCCGACCTTGCGACCCTTGACGGAGCAAAGACGGTCGTCGATGCCGTCGAGCGCGAACTGGGCGGCGTCGATCTGCTGGTCAATAACGTGGGAGGGTCCTCGGCGCCGGGCGGCGGAGCGCTCGCGCTGACCGATGCCATCTGGGAAGAGACCATCCAGGCCAACCTGATGGGCGCGGTAAGGCTGGACCGTGCATTCCTGCCCGGAATGCTTGCGCGCAGAAACGGCGCCATCGTGCACATCACGTCGATTCAGCGCCGCCTGCCGCTCTATGAATCGACTGTCGCGTACGCCGCCGCGAAAGCCGCGCTCGCGAGCTACAGCAAATCCCTGGCCAATGAATTCGGGCCGTACGGCATTCGGGTCAATGCGGTGGCGCCGGGCTTCATCGAGACCACGGCAGCGGCCGCATTCATCGACCGCATGGCAGCGCACGGCGGCATCAGCGCCGGGGAAGCGCGCGGCGCGCTGATGAAATCGCTCGGCGGCATCCCGGTCGGGCGGCCCGGCAGGCCTGAGGAGGTAGCGGGGGTGGTGGCATTCCTGCTGTCTTCGCGCGCGGCGTTCGTTCACGGTGCGGAATATGTTGTCGACGGCGGCACGCTTCCGGCCATCTGAATCGAAAGTACGCTCTCGTTCTGCAGTCAGTGTCTGATGGCTGCAGACGCTGACTCCCGTTTCCGGCAAGGGCATGCCGCCTTGCCGGAGGATGCGCATCGTCTTGTTATCCACGCACTCGGGGATCACAATGCATGTACCGGGGAAAACGCATATTTAACACACGACGGCCCTCGGCTTTGCAGGTTTCGGACAGCCTCTCGACGTAGTGGAGGCGAATCTGAATGAAACGGCATTGCCCGCGACACGCGAATCGGCCTGTGATTCCGTGAAGTTCAGAAAATACCCGCCGGCGTTCGTGCCTGGAGAAAACCTTCGGTCGAATATGTTGAAGGATGCCTTTAACTGCAGCTTGTCCTGGAACATTGTTCACCATCGACGCATAGCGTCAAAAGCCAGCCCCTGATTTGCACAGGGAGCCAAGTACTGCTACCGTAACGCCCTGCCTCGACATCCAACATGCCATTCGGGATGCCGGATTCCGGAGTTCCCGAATCAGACATGGAAGTATCCTTACATGATCATCCGTGAAACCGCTCCATCCGAATTCGATGCCATCACCGCAGTCTGGGAAGCTGCCGTCAGGGCTACTCATCATTTCCTAAGCGATGCGGATATCGACACGTTGCGCCCCCTGGTGCGGAACGAATACCTTGCCCTTGTCGACCTGCGGGTCGCCGCAGACGAGGACGGTGAGATAAGGGGCTTTGTCGGAACCGCCGATGGCAAGGTCGAAATGCTTTTCGTTGCGCCACGCTGGCGCGGCTGCGGAGTCGGCAGCAGATTGCTGCAGCATGCGGTGACGCGCATGAACGCCGAACTGGTGGATGTGAACGAGCAGAATCCCGAGGCGGTCGGGTTTTACCGGCGGATGGGATTCGAGATCGCTGGCCGATCGCCGGTGGATGCGCAAGGCAGGCCGTTCCCGCTGCTTCACATGCGGCTCGCGAACAAGCATGAATATGCATGAACTTTCGCGGCTACCGCCGCGCCAACGCTTGTACATCGCCCGCATCCCGTTTGATGGACGGCGCAAGTTTCGCCTGCACACCGCTTGCCTGCTGTGCCTGGCGCGTGCGCCAGCTCGCGGGAGGAAGGCCGAATTCGCGCTTGAAGGCGCGGCTGAAGGCCGCTTCGGAATCGTAGCCTACCCTGCTCGCCAGTTCGCCCAGCGGCTTGCTGTCGCCGCGCATCAGGCGGGCAGCCAGGTGCAGCCTCAGGCGTGCGAGATACTGCATGGGCGGCAGGCCCAGCAGATGGGTGAACCGCTGCGCAAGCGACGACCTCGAAAGTCCGGCATGACTGGCCAGTTCCTCCACGGTCCAGGGATGCGCAGGCTGTGCATGCAGTCTCGACAGCGCGCGTCCCACATAGCGGTCACGAACCGCGGCAAGCCATCCCTTTTCATTGTCGGGCAGCGTATCGATATAGCGCCTCACCGCTTCGACGAACAGCAGCTCCGATAGCTTGGCGAGCACCGTGGCGCTGCCGGCCTTCGGTTCGGCGGCTTCGGCTGCCGCGAAGCCGAGCGCCGTGGCCAGCCAGACCTGTTCCCTGCCGCCTCCAAGATTGACTTTGAACATTCGCGGAAGCGAAGCCAGCAGGGCATTGCTCTGGCCTTCGTCGCATACGAGGAAGCCGCACACCATGTCGGTGGCAGCGCCGCCGCCGCCATAGCGAAGATGCATGACCTCGCCCGGCTGCATGTCGACATGCTCGGCGAGAACCTGGGCGGACGGCGTCGGTTTCAGCGCGAGATTACTGCCCATCAAGTGGCGTTCGCCTTGCGGTACGACCAGCAGATCGCCGGCGCTTACCTGTATCGGCGCTTGCTCCTCGTCATCATCCTCTTCCAGCCTTGCCCAGCAAGAACCCCTGGTGATGAGGTGATAGGAAATCACGCGGTTTGCCCGCGGGAGGTAGGCGGCGCACAGATCGCTTTCCGCCTTGCCTACCACGCACCAGGGTGCCGTGAACTCGGCGTTGAGGTAGACCGCGCCGCTGAGCTGCACGACACGCAAGACATCAGACAGCGCGTCCATGTCGGTTTCTCTTCAAATCCGGCGTCTCGGGCAAGAAAGCCGGACGCTCGGTCATTCATTAAGGCGGTGGGAGGGTCAATACTAGACCCGTCCTCGATGCCCGCACTTTGCGCCAGCACAACCCGGCGAGGATGAAAAGCAAAAGCCGATATTCCACAGAACCCATTACATTGATGTTGAAGGAGTACCTGATGTCCACCGTTATGTCCCCACCCTCCGCCTCTGCCGCAATCGATCTTGCCGCCGTGAAGTCGCGCCAGCAGGCCGCCTGGTCCACCGGCAACTACGCCGTCGTCGGCACCACGCTGCAGATCGTCGGCGAGAACCTGTGCGAGGCGCTCGACCTGCGCGCCGGCAGCCGCGTGCTTGACGTCGCCGCCGGCAACGGCAATGCGACGCTGGCCGCCGCCCGCCGCTGGTGCAAGGTCACCTCCACCGATTACGTTCCTTCCCTGCTGGAGGCCGGCCGCGTGCGTGCGCAGGCCGAAGGCCATGCGATAGAGTTCCAGGAAGCCGATGCCGAGAACCTGCCGTTCCCCGACGCATCGTTCGACGTGGTCATGTCCACCTTCGGCGTCATGTTTACTCCCGACCAGGAAAAAGCCGCCGCCGAAATGGCGCGCGTCTGCAAGCCCGGCGGGAGGATCGGCCTGGCGAGCTGGACCCCGGAAAGCTTCATCGGGCAGGTATTCAAGACTATCGGCAAGTACATTCCGCCCGCGCCGGGCGTGAAGTCGCCTGCGCTGTGGGGCACGAAGGCAAGGCTGCAGGAACTGTTCGGCGCCGCCGCGGGCGAGATCCGCGCCACCAGCCGTGAATTCGTGATGCGCTACCGGTCGCAGGAACACTGGATCGAAGTCTTCCGCACCTACTACGGCCCGATCAACAAGACCTTCGGCGCGCTGGATGCAGAGAAGCAGGCCGCCTTCAAGGCCGACCTGCTGGCCCTCATGGCGAGCGGCAACCGGTCGGGCGACCAGACCCTGGTGCTGCCGAGCGAATATCTTGAAGTGGTGATCGAACGGAAATAGATCCTGGCGGTCCGGCGCCGAACGGTCGGCCGGTCGTCGGTGCGGGCACTTGTCCGGCACGCCATTCCGCTTGTATCGAACATCCGTTGACCGCCCGCCGATTGAAGGATCGGCGGGCATGTTGCCGCGCCCGTCAGGCAAGCCCCGGGTCAGCGATGACGATCATCGGGCTGGCTTTCGCGCCGGCGCCTGCGCTTGCCGAACATGCGGTGCATGACAAGCACATATAGCCCGGCGGCGAGCGCAATGAAGGCGGCTGCGGCGAGGTAGCGTCCGGCCAGCGCCAGATAGTAGCCGCGCGGATCGGTCTCCTTCAGCGCCTTGTCAGCCTCCTCGCGCTGCTGCCGCTTTTCCATCGCCGCTTGTTCGCGCTTGCGCACCGTCTCCTCGCATTGCCTGTTCCCCTGGCAGAAAGCCAACGCTCTTTCAACCCTTTCATCCGCAAGGGCGGCATTGTTTCCGACGTCGGCCATGGATGGTGCCGCCGGAAGCAGGCCGAGAAAGACAGCGAAAACGAAAAGACAGTGGGCGATGAGAGACATGCTGGTGCCGGTGAAGAAGGTACACGACTATAACGGCATTGCGCCGGCGTGAGGTATTTCCTGAACGCCGCTGCAGGCCGGAACCTTCCCCGCTATAATCAAACGCCTGTTTGAAACATCTGTTTGACATCGATGACAACATCCGGCTCCTCGCCTCAGGCACGCGAGCGCCTCCTTCATGTCGCCGCCGACGTGTTCGTCGAAAACGGCTTCAAGGCGGCTTCCATCCGCAAGATCTGCGA
>Ga0194137_10002443_pt1 | contig 10976 bp, 6 predicted proteins | sample TARM_MetaG_T3_14_FD_134025 | JGI IMG/M metagenome (GOLD analysis project Ga0194137, IMG submission 134025) | Freshwater microbial communities from Pennsylvania, USA, analyzing microbe dynamics in response to fracking - TARM_MetaG_T3_14 (version 2) | ecosystem: Environmental > Aquatic >...
AAGCTGAGCCGAAAAAGCTGAGTTGAAAAGCTGAGCCGAAAGCTGAGCCGAAAAAGCTGAGTTGAAAAGCTGAGCCGAAAGCTGAGCCGAAAAGCTGGATAGTGAAAACGGGGATGGCCTGCCGGCCTATCCCCGTTTATTTGTTTGGCGCGCTGCTCAGCCAAGCAGCTCCGGCCGCAGCCTGCCCGCAAGACGGCGAGTAGCCTGGGCAGGGTCGATATCATAGACGATCAGCTCGTCGACTTCGGGCGATGCCGAGGCAAGCGTTTCACCGGCAGGGGAGATCAGGCTGGTGACGACCTGCTGACCTTTCAAGGCGAAATTGACGCTCGCGAAGTAAATTTGGTTCTCCCCGCTGCGGCAAGCCATGGCGCCTATGTAGAATTCAGGGTTGGGCACCGCGGGAGTGAACTGGGGATGAAAGACGATATCCGCTCCTCGGCGCGCGGCCCAGCGGACGGTCTCGGGATACCTCCACCCCTCATGGCAGATGACGATGCCGAACTTGAGCCCTTCGATCTCGAACAGCGTTCTTCCAACGCCGGGGTTGTAACCGAATGGCTCTTCGTCCGGATCGAGCTGATTTTTGGTCTGGCGTCCAAGAAGCTCGCCATCGGCGGAAATGACAAATGCCGCCAGCTCCATGCCTCCCTCGCCCCTCCATTCCGTAGGCAGAACGACCGCGATCCGGCGGCTGGCGGCCAGCTCGCAGATGCGCTTCAGCACAGCCTGCATGGCCTCGTGATCATAGGGCTCAACATCGAAGCCGACCCCTCTCAGCCCCGGAAGGACTGCCTCCGGAAAACAGACGATGGCGCTTCCCTGATCTGCAGCCTGGCTTATTCCTCGGGCTATGAGATCTTCTCCATCCACTAGAGACTTGGGAAAGCGGGTTTGGGCGAGTGCGATTCGGACGAGATTCTTTTCCATTCGGTATCCATCCCCTTTTTCTTCCATTGTAAGATGTCTCCAAGCAGCCTGCATAGGCTTTTCTGGAAAAGGATGTCGGAACAAAACCAACGGGGTCAAGTAGAGAAAGCAAGGAAAATGAAGCCGAAAGTTAACGAATGCAGCACAAAATCGAAGACAGATACGGAAGCCGAAAACGAAACATGAACTCACCGTTTACAAATGGGATCAGAAAACAGAAGAGAAGAATGGTATCAGAAAACAGAAGAGAAGTTAGAAAAACGGAACTGGAGACAAGAAAACGCCTATGAGATCACAAATATGATGCCAATGATGCCTGCGCGCCTCGGTTGTGCTTCTAAATCAAACGGGGAAATGCCAATTAACCGATATCGGACATAGGATCCGTTATTTGAGCGAGAATGAGCCTTCATGGGCGATTATCGGACATCAGATCCGTTATTTCTGTAAAATCTACCTCTATGCGGATAAAAAATGGGGAATAGCGGATCGTATGTCCGATAAATCTGAATTAGCCTTCAAATGGGTCAAATAGCGGAACGTATGTCCGATAAATCCGGAATGGCCTGTATCGGCGGACAGTAAAGCCGGATAGCCTGAAATCGGCGAAAGGCTGAGCCGCTTGAGCGGCTCAGCCTTTGTCATTGCGCGGGCGAATCCCGGCAAGTGCGAGTATGAAGGCGGCGGCAGCCACGGAAGCCATTACTCCCAGGAGCAAAGGCGCGGACTGCTTCATGAGCTGCGAAGCGACGGGCGGGCCTGCGGCCACGCCGATAAATCTCATGCTGCTGTACAGCGAGCTGATGGTCCCGCGCTCCTCCTTGTCGATGCCTTCGGTAATGAAGGCATCGAGGCAGGGCAAGCCGGCACCGATGCCAAGGCCTGCGCCGGACAGCAGGGCGATGCGGATGGAGGTCGCCTCCCAGAACAGGCAGGCGGCGATGCTGGCCGCGCAGAGGAGGAACCCTCCGGTGACGGTCCATTTCATCACTTTTTTATGCTCGCCGATCCATTTTCCCGCAGCATAAGAAGCAGCGCACAGAACGGCCAAAGGAATCGCGAGCACAAGGCCTTTCAGGATGCCCTTCATGTGATGGCTTTTTTCCAGCGTTTCCGACAGGTAGAACAGCAGCCCAAATAAAATGAACATCGAAAAGCAGCCTACGACGAACAAAGCCGTCAGCCATCCCGCCTTGCTTCGGTAAAGGTTCCAAACGCCGCTCAAAAATTTGCCCGGAGGCGGAGGCGCTGCTGCTTCCTCGCCCTGCTTGGGCGGAACCTTGACCAGGAACAGCACAAGGATAATGGAGAGCGCGCAAAGAATAGGCACGGACCAGAACGGCGCCTGCCAGGCAAGAAGGGCGAGAGCCGATCCGAGAATCGGGCTGAGCACCTTGCCGAATGTGTTGGAGGTTTCAATCAGCCCGAGTCCCGCGCTGACCTGCTGCTCGCTCCGGAACATGTCCCCGACCAGAGGGAGGACGATCGGCATGGCGCCGGCAGCGCCGATTCCCTGCAGCACTCTTCCCGCCAAAATGATGCCGTAACCCCCTGGCTGGAGACTGCCGGCCCAGCCGCATACAGCGCCTCCCGCCCCGGCCAGGATCAGCGAGGGAATGATGACCTTCTTGCGGCCGATGCGGTCGGATAGATATCCGGCGATCGGAATCAGAATGATGGCCATGACGGAGTAGACCGTGATGATGAGGCTTGCCTGCAAAGGCGTGATGCCGAGCGCCGTTTCGATGGCGGGCAGCACGGGAATAAGCATGGAATTGCCCAGCGTCATGATCAAAGGAACGGATGAGAGGGCGAGAAGGGCGGCTGTGCGGCTGTCATCGGCTTTTTTGTGGGATGGCTGAGGCTCCCTGCCAACGAACTTTCCGCGCGGCCGCTTTATCCCTCCGCCCGATACGGCGGCGGAACCGCCGCGTTTATCTGGTTTCACTCCTGCCGTCACCCTTCTCTCGCGTAATGTACTCGAGCGCCGGAAAAGCGTCCTTGGGTAGGATTCGCCCCGGCCGGGAGTTTCATACCCGGTAAAGAAAAAGGACGGAATCCGCCTGCTTGCAGCGGAGTGAAAGGAGCCTTTCTGCCGAGGAGCGGATCAATCGGCTTGCAGCAAGAATGAAATCATCCTGCCTGCTGCGGAAACTGAAGCTCGTACAGATGGCGATAGCGGCCGCCCTGCTCCATGAGCTCCTCGTGGGTGCCGCTTTGAACGATGCGTCCTTGCTCCATGACGACGATGAGATCGGCTCTGCGGACGGTGGAGAGGCGGTGAGCGATGACGAGGCTTGTTCTTCCGGACAAAAGGGTTTCCAACGCTGCTTGGATGAGCTGTTCGGATTCCGTATCCAGAGATGCCGTCGCTTCGTCGAGGATGATGACTTTGGGGTCGGCAAGCAGCGCCCTGGCGATGGAAAGCCGCTGCTTCTGCCCGCCGGAGAGGCGGACGCCTCTCTCTCCGACTTCCGTATCGTAACCGTCTGGAAGCTCCTCGATGAACGGATGCGCGTAGGCCGCCTGCGCGGCGCTGATCATTTCCTCCTCGGCGGCCCCTGGCTTGCCGTAGGTCAGATTGGCCCGCACGGAGCCGTTGCGGAGCATGACATCCTGCGAGACGATCGCGATCTGACGGCGCAGGGAAGCCTGGGTCACATCGCGGATGTCGGTTCCGTCGATCGTGATCCGCCCTCGGGTTGCGTCATAATAGCGCATGACGAGATGGGCTGCCGTCGTTTTGCCCGCGCCCGAAGAGCCGACTAGGGCGGTCGTTTTGCCCGGGGCCAGCGTCAGGTTGAATTCATGCAGCACATCGGAGGAGGAGGAAGAGTAGCGGAACGAAACCTGCTCGAACGCGATTTCTCCGCCTGCGAGCCTAAGCTCGCCCGCATCGGGCCGGTCCTTGACGTCGGGAACGGCCGACATCGTCTCCATGATGCGGTCATAGGCCGCCGCGGACTGCTGCACGGTGCTCATAAGGCGGCTGAAGCGCCGGACCGGGTTTTGGAGCAGCCGCAAGTAGCTGAGGTAGGCGATGACGGAGCCGGCGGTCATATCGCCCCGCATCGCTTGCCAGGAGCCGAAGGCGAGCACGAAAGCCATGCCGGCGTATTGAAGCAGGTCGATCATGGGACTGAAAATCGCGCTGAAGCGGGTGGAGCGGAGATTGGCGTCCCGGTTGTCGGCGCTCAAGCGGGCGAATACAGCGCTTTCGCGTTCTTCGGCGGAGAACGACTTGACGAGCCGGATGGAAGAGAGCGTGTCCTGCAGATGGCTGCTCATCTCCGCCACGGTTTCCTGGACCCGGCGGAAGGTGCGGCGCATCCGTCCGCCGTAGCGGCGGGCCGTCAGGAACATGACGGGAAACAAAGCCAGGAGCGCGACGGTCATCTGCGCATTCTCCAGCAGCATGTAACCGGCAATGGCGATGAATGTGACGGCGTCGGTCAGGATGCCCATCGTTCCGGAGCTGACCATTTGCTGCAGCTGGTTGACATCGCTCGTCATGCGGGACATCAGGTCGCCCGTGCGGCGGCGGTCGTAGAAGCCGAGATCGAGGCTCTGCAAATGGCGGTACAGGCGGTTGCGGATCTCGAAGACGGTCTGCTGGCCGGCTTTGCTGAACGTGTAGCTGCTGATATAGCCGAATACGCCGAGCAGCACCGCCGTCCCCAAGACGGCTCCTGCGATCGGCAGCAGCTGGCCGTAGAGCTTGCCGGGAATGACATGGTCGACCGCATACTGGGTGAGCTTCGGAATGACGAATTGCAGGGCGGCGACGGCGGCCATGGACAGCCAAGCGGCCAAAAGCAGCGGCCATTGTCCTTTGACATGCAGGAACAGGCGCTTGAACATCGGCCACAGCGGAGCTTTATCGGGTTCGGGCGCGGCATGGGATCTCATGCTGATTCCTCCGGGCACAGATGGATCTGCGTAATGGTGGATAAAACATAGGCATAGGGACAGCAGGGGCTGGCGATATTGCGGATCAGGCATTCCCTGAAGCCCGCTGCGCTTGGTCAATGGATAATGCCGCTTGCGCGGGCTTTGGCCGCAAGGCTCTCGGCGGCTCTTCCTAGCGGCTTCTTCAGCATCAGGCCGGCGAGCAGCGCGATGACGCCGAAGAGCAGCAGCATCGACAAATCTCTGCGCGCGGCTTCCGGGAGAATGCCTCCGACCGTTTCGCGCATGAGGCCGACGGCATAGGTGAAAGGCAGAAAAGGATAAAATGCCCGGAAGATCGGCGCCGTGACCTGCACCGGGAACGTGCCGCCGGAGCCGGCGAGCTGCAGCACGAGCAGGACGATGGCGGCAGCTTTGCCGACATTGCCGAGAACGGATACGAGCGTATAGACGATAAGCATGAACACGGTGCTGATGAGCAGCCCCGACAGCACGAACAAGACCGGCGACGCGGGGCGTACGCCGAGCAGCAGGATGTCTCCGAGCGTGACGAGCAGCGACTGCAGCAGGCCGATCGCCCAGAAGGTGAGGAAGCGGCCGAGATAGGCATGCTGGACTGCCGCATCTCGGTGGACATCCAGGCTGAGCATGGAGACGAGCAGCAGCGCGCCGACCCACAGCGAGAGCACGGTGAAAAACGGCGTCATCGCCGTTCCGTAATTCGCGATCGGGAACAGCGAACGCTGCTTCAGCTCGATCGGGCGGGCCAGGAATTCGGCTTTTTGGACGTAATTGCTCTTGAGCAGCTCGATGGCTTCGCCGAGATTGCCTTTCTTGCGCAGCTCGCGGAGCTTGGCCGCGAGGTCTCGAATCCGCTTTTCGGCCTCCGGCAGCCGACTCTGCAAGGCGTCGAGCTTGCTCTGGCCGAATGCGATGCCTTTGGCGGCATCCTGGAGCAGTCCGGTCACGGCGGGCAGCTGGGCATGCGCCCGCTTCAGGGCGTCGCCGGCTTCTGCGGCGGCCTTTTGCGCCGCCTTCACCCCTGCAGCGACACGCGGCGCGAGCTCGCTGTCGTAGCGGCCGAGGAGGTCGGCGGCGATGCGCCCGGCCTCCCCGGCCCCTTGCCGCAGCTGCTCGGCAAGCCCGGCAGCCGGCTGCCGCCCGGCTGCCAGCGCCTCGCCTGCGGCGCGGGCCAGCTCCGCCTGGCGGGCGAGGCTGCGCTCGAGCCCGCCAAGGCGCTTGCCGGCGGCGGCGAGCACGCCGCCGGCATCGCCGTAGGCGCCAAGCCGCGGCAGCAGCGCGGCCAGGGCGCCTGCCGCCGCGCGGCCCGCCTCGATGCGGGCGGCCGCTGCGGCGAGAGCTTCGGCGGCGCGGGCGGAATTGTCCGCGCCGCCGAAGCCAAGCTCGGCTGCGGCTGCCTCCAGCGCCGCCGCAGCCTGCTGCACGAGCAGCAAATTCTGCTTCACGGCGGGAGATACCGCCTGAAGCGCCTCGCTGCCGTGCTGCAGGAACGTCCCGGCTCCGTCCGCGAAGCGGGAGCCTTCCCGGGTCAGCTTCTCGGCGAACGGGAGCGCTTTCTGCGCCTCCGCCGTGAGCTGGGCGGTCTTGCCCAGATCCTTCCGGGCGACGGCAGCGATCCGGTTCACCTCGGGCAGCTCCTTCTCCAGCCGGTACACGAGCTGCTCCGCATGCTCGATCGCCGGCCGTTCCCGTTCGAGCTCGGTGCCAAGCTCGTTGAACAGGCGGAAGATCGTGCCGTTCACCGTTTCGGAGAATTGCTCGGTGAAATTCTTGATGATCGTATTCGTTCCTGAAGAGGTGATCTTGGGAGCGATCGCATTGATTTTTTCATTGACGGTATACGTAATCTCCGCCCGCAGCGGCTTGGGCGAGAGGATGCTGGCCATCCGCTCGGAGAAGTTCGGCGGAATGAGGATGCTGGCATAATAAGTGCCGTCCCGAACGCCGTCCAGCGCTTCCTTCCCGCCGACAAAATGCCAGCCGATCGAAGGATTGGCGCGCAGCGCCTTGACGATTTCGTCGCCGGCCCGGAGCATGCCGCCCGCTTCTCCACCCGCTGCGGCGCCAAGCGCCGGACTGAGCCGGTATCCGGCATCCTCGTTGACGACGGCGAACGGAATTTCGGACGTGCGTCCGTACGGGTCCCACGAGGCGAGAATATTGAACCAGGCGTACAAGGAGGGGAGCAGGGCGAGGCCTCCCAGGATGACGCAGGCGGTCCAGTTCCGTCCGATCCGCCGCCAATCCTCTGCGGCAATGCTGACTATCGTTTTCATGATTTCCGCCCTCCCAGATGCTGCGGCAGCAGCTTGTCTGTGCCTAGTATCCCGGGAGAGCGGGAGGATCATTCGGAGAGGACGGGCAGGCTGATGCGGACGACAGTTCCATGGCCGATACGGCTGCGGATGGCGAATGTGCCTTTATGATTGCTGACGATGCGCTGGCTGACCATGAGCCCGAGCCCGTTGCCGCCTTCCTTGCTGGTGAAGAACGGCTCGCCCAGACGAAGCAGGTCTTCCTCGGAAATTCCGCTTCCCTGGTCTTCGACCGTGACAACGGCATATCCGGCATCGTCCCGATGCAAGCCGATTTTCAGCACGCCGCCCGTCTCCGCCATGGACTCGATGCCGTTTTTGATGACGTTGACGAACACCTGCTTCATCTGGTTCGGCTCGCATAGAATCGGGGGGAGGCCGCTATCCAGATTGAGCTCGATGGCGGCTCCGGACAGATTGGCTTCCGGCTCCAGGAGGAGCGCCATATCCTCCAGCATCGGCGCGATGCGCTGCTTGTGGTAATGATTGGCCTGGGGCTTGGACAGCACAAGAAACTCGCTCACGATGAAGTTGATCCGGTCCAGCTCCGAAAGCATGATCGACAGGAAGTACGGACTCAGCTCCTTGCCCTCCATCTGCATTTGCACGAAGCCGCGCAGCGTCGTCAGCGGATTGCGGATCTCGTGGGCGACACCGGCTGCCAGCTGTCCGACGACGGAGAGCTTCTCCGTCCGCCGCAGCAGCTCTTCGGTATGCTTGCGGTTCGTCACGTTCCGGGAAATGCAGGATACCGCGACGATCGTCCCGTCATGGTCTCGAATCGGCGAGGCCGTCGTGCTCACGTCGATGCGGGCTCCGAATTTGGTCTCGAGCGTGGTCTCCGCGTCGATATAGGCGACCCCATTCAGCACGCTTGCGATCATTCGGCGTATTTCCTCCTCGTTCACGGGTGGGAAAGAGGCAGGCGAACGATCATCCATGAGCTCCTGCTCCGACCATCCCAGCATCGTTTCGAAGGCGCGGTTCGCGCTCATGAGCCTCCCGTCGAGGCCGTACGTATGGATGGCGTCCTTCGTATGCCTGACGAGGGATTCCAGATGCTCCTTGGTGTGGCGGAGCTCCTCCGCCGACTCCTTGAGCCTGCTCGTATATGCGCTCATATTGGAAGCCATGAGGTTGACGCTTTGAGCCAGCTCGCCGATCTCGTCGTTGCTGCTGAGGCGGATCGGCTTGTTGAAGTCTCCCTTGGCCACCGCGTTGACCCTTCGAATGACGAGCTTCAGCTTCCGCAAGGCGACGCCGGAGATCAGGTAGCTGGCCGAGATGGCGACGATCAGCAGCGTGATCGATATGGCGAGCAGCAGGAAGAACTGCTTGTTCAGCGACTCTCCGTACAAGGAGGTATCCAGGGAAACGATGATGACGTAGCTGCGGATGGAGTCTACATTGAAGGGGATATAGCCCCGCAGCAGCTTTTTGCCGAGCAGCTCGGTTTTGTTGTACACCGGCCGGCCTGTCTGGCTGGCCTTTTCCATCAAGGCATAATCGTTCTCTCTGTCGACATAGCGGTATGACCCGAACTCCATGGCGTTGTCCGGAAATGCCTGCTGCAGCTCGGAAGGCTGGCCGCTGTCCGAACCGGGCACCAGATCCGCATTGATGCCTGTAATTTCGACCAGACCCGGCGAGTCGAGAATCATATCGTCGATGCTGCTGTTGTCCTGGATCGGGGTCAGCTTGTCGACCATCGGCTGCACATTGTAGGAGATCCGCACGACGTAGTCGGCGGTTCCGTCGTAATAGAAGCTCAGCTTGGATTTGTAGCCTCTCTCGGAGTAGAAGAGCGAATCGCACCAGTAGTTCTGGAGGCTCGTTCCCCGGTCGACATACGCGTATCTGCTGCCGATCAGGTCGCTGACGACCTTGCCGTTGAGGCTGTCGGAGCCGATCGTCTTGCCCTCCAGATCGGAATCGGACGAGGCCTTGATTGCAATCTTGCCGCCGTATTCGCGCTGAACGAGCGACAGGGAGCTCAGGTTGAGCTTGGCCGCGCTTTCCAGCAGGGTGGATGGGGCGACGTCGGCCAAGCGGGGTCCCAGCAGGCCGATGGCGGCAATGGATGCCACACGCATCCGCTCCGAGACGGCGGCATCGAGGTAATAAGCCGTCCGCAGCGTCGGCGTCATGGAGAAGCGGATCTGATCGGCGGCCGTACGGATTTGCTGCTCGACCGCTTTGTCCTGCTGCCCGGTCGAATACAGGGAGAAAACGAGCAGGTTCAATGCCAGAATCAGGACAACGACTGACGATATGAGAGCGGATAGCTTCAGTTTGATCGACATGTCCTGCTTTTTCTCTCCTCACATAGCCAAGATGACCTTCAGGATCGGGTGCCGGCAGACGATTTGGACCATCACGCTTTCTCTTGCGTACGTTCGGAATCGATGCCGGACCAGAATAGATCCATCATCTGATCGGCCAGCTCGTCGATGGAGCCGTACATCCCTTGCGCCGCTTCCCGGTTGCCGATCATCAGCAGGGCGGTATAGAGATGAGCCATCAGAAGAGGGTTGCCCTTTTTTACTTCTCCGGCATCGACAGCTTTGCGGAAATGGACGGCAAGAAGCTGGTGGAGATGGTCCTCGGCTTCGCGGATCTCATTTTTCTGCTCCGCCGTCAGCCAGTGGGACGCTTCCCGCATCAGCGTTTCGAACTCGGCATGCTGGCTTCGGGCCAGCCGGACCTGGGCGATGCGGAGCAGCCTCTCCCGCAACGATCCGCCGCTTTCCAGCAGCCTTTCTGTTCCGGCCTTGGCCTTGCGCAGCATATCGGTGACGGAGGCGGTGAACAGGACCGGCTTGCTCGTAAAATGATAGTATACCGACGCTTTGGTGACGCCGCACTGCTCGGCAATCTGGTTCAGCGATACGGCCTCGTAGCCCTGCTCCATGAACAGGACGGATGCGGCCTGCAGCACGAGGTCCCGGACGGGAGTTCCGCGCTCTTCCGCCTTCGGCCGGCCCGGCGCGCGGCGCGTTCCTTCTTTATCGGAATCGGCATGGGAAAATTTTGACAAAAGAAGCTCTCCTTTCTATGAAAATCGGTATCCGTTGAAAATTAACCCTACGGTATATATAATGAAAACAGGATTTTCCTTTGGCTGTTATCTTGTTTGCCCGATCATGCATTTCGAGTCGGGCTAGCTTATTTTATCATGATTTCGTGCTCGGGGTCATACCGGGGGCGGAATGCTAGAACCGAAAGGATGAGGCTTATGAACCGATGGATGGAAGCTGTCGCCGGCAGGCGGAGCAAGTGGATGACGCTGGCGGCATGGATCGTGATGGCCGCCCTGCTCAGCCTGCTTCTTCCTGGCGTAAGGAGCGAGGTCGACGAGAACGCGCCCAACTTCGGCAAGCATGTCGCTTCCGTTCAGGCAGAGGAGGTGCTCAGCCGCGAATTCGCCTCGAACGACGGCACGCCGGCGCTGGTCGTATGGCACCGGGAAGGCGGACTCCGCGACGGAGATCTCGAGCTGATCCGGCAAGCGGCGGCGGATGTGGCGGCGCGGCCCGTCGCCCATCAGCAGGCGGCGGTGCCGCTCGACAAGCTGCCGGCGCCGGCCTTGAGGGCGCAGCTGTCGCAGGATGGCAGTACGCTCGTCTGGGCCGTGACGTTCAAGCCGGAGGCCGGCACGCCGGAGCTCAAGGAAGGCACGCTGGAGCTGCGGGAGCGGATCAACGCGCTGGCCGGCGGCCAGGACGTGTTCGCGGCTGCGTCCGCAGCGGCGGATTCCTCGGTGCCGAGCGCCCGATTGACCGGGCCCGCAGGCATCGCGGT
>Ga0194137_10002446_pt1 | contig 10968 bp, 7 predicted proteins | sample TARM_MetaG_T3_14_FD_134025 | JGI IMG/M metagenome (GOLD analysis project Ga0194137, IMG submission 134025) | Freshwater microbial communities from Pennsylvania, USA, analyzing microbe dynamics in response to fracking - TARM_MetaG_T3_14 (version 2) | ecosystem: Environmental > Aquatic >...
ATCAAGTTCACCGAACAGGGGGCGGTCACCCTGCGGGTGCGGGTGGCGCGCCCACTCGCCAGCGGTTACCTGCTGCGCTTCGAGGTGGAGGACACCGGTATCGGTATCAGTCCGGAGCAGCGCAAGAAGCTGTTCCAGGCGTTCGAGCAGGCCGATGTCTCCACCACCCGCAAATACGGCGGCACCGGCCTCGGGCTCGCCATCACCAGCCGGCTCGCCGCCCTGATGGGGGGGGAGGCTGGCGTCAGCAGCACCCTTGGCCAGGGGAGCTGTTTCTGGTTTACCGCCGCGCTCTCGGCAGGTCAGGGGGAAGTGCCGCAGCCGAGCCCGCTCGTGCAGAGCGTGACGCAGACCTACTTCCCTCACCACGCCCGGGTACTGCTGGTGGAAGACAACGCCATCAACCGCGAAGTGGTGCTGGAGCTGCTTTGCAACAGCGGCCTCGTCATCGAGACCGCCGTCAATGGCCAGGAGGCGCTGGAGCGCGTCCGCCAGCACGCCTTCGATCTCATCCTGATGGACATACAGATGCCGGTGATGGATGGTTACGATGCCACGCGCGCCATCCGCACCCTGCCCGGCCGGGAGCTGCTTCCTATCCTCGCCCTGACGGCGAGTGCCTTTGAGGAAGACCGAAAGGCATGTGAATCTGCCGGCATGAACGATTTCATCACCAAACCCGTCACCCCTGCCAAGTTGTTTGAGGCGCTGCAGCGCTGGCTGCCGAGCAACGGGATGGTGGAGCCCGAGCATCAGGCGCTGTCCCACGACATGCAGGCAGGCCCCCTCGCCCACCTGCAGGGCTTCCACGGGCTGGACCTGCAGCAAGGGCTGACGGCACTGCAGGGCAATCAGGACAAATACATCGCCTTGCTGCGCTACTTCGCCAGCGAGCACGGCCAGGACATGACCCTGCTCGGCCACCACCTGCAAACGGGGGATAAAACGAGCGCTACCCGGCTGGTTCACACCCTGCGCGGGGTCGCGAGCACCCTTGGGATGGTGGATCTCGCGCAGCAATGCCTGCAGCTGGAGCAAACACTCGCGGGGGATGACCCTGAGCCGACCGCCTTGATGGCGGCCATTGACGGGGCCTTGACTGCCCTGCACGACCGGTTGGGAGAGGAGGTGCCCGCCCACGCGGCGGAGCTCATCCCCCTTGGCAGCCAGTGGCAACGGGCGCTGCGCCACCAGATGGAGGCATTGCTGGTGCAAAGCGATACCGCCGTGATCCCGCTGTTCGAGCAGTATGCCGCCCCCTTGCGGCTCATGCTCGGGCCACGCAGCGAAACCCTGGCCAGGCAGTTGAAGACATTTGACTTCGACGGTGCCCTGCTCACCCTTCGCCAATGTGAGGGAGCAGATGAGCCCCAAACTGAGGCCGTGCCCTCCCTCCCCGATGGCCCTTCGCTGCCCCCGGGCCCGGTGAAGGGAGACAAAGGGTTGAATCACTGAATAAAGTCATGCATATAGTGTTGGTTCCCCCGGGGCCGCGCCGCCCGATGAGCGCGCCGTTTCCCGCTCAGGATCCTGCAGTGAAAGCATGCCAACCGCTTTTCCGTTCGCCGCCTGATCCTGCATCACCGGCAGAACGATGTTTTTTTAACTGTGCTTTACATGGAGCAATGAGCATGTTGTCAAAGCGTATTATCCCCTGCCTCGACGTCAAAGATGGCGTGGTGGTCAAGGGCGTGCAGTTTCGCAACCACGAGGTGATGGGCGGCATCGTCGAGCTCGCCCGCCGCTACGCCGAGGAGGGTGCCGACGAGCTGGTGTTCTATGACATCACCGCCTCGAGTGACGCCCGTGTGGTGGACAAGAGCTGGGTGAGCCGGGTGGCCGAGGTCATCGACATCCCCTTCTGCGTCGCCGGCGGCATCAAGAGCGTGGAGGATGCCCGCCAGATCCTGGAGTTTGGCGCCGACAAGGTCTCCATCAACTCCCCGGCCCTGGCCGATCCCACCCTGATCACCCGGCTGGCTGAGCGCTTCGGCGTGCAGTGCGTGGTGGTCGGCATCGACTCCTACTTCGATACCCCAAGCGGCCAGTATCAGGTCAAGCAGTTTACCGGCGACGAGAGCCGCACCCGCACCACCAGCTGGACCACCCTGGAGTGGGTCAAGGAGGTGCAACAACGCGGCGCCGGCGAAATCGTGCTGAACGTGATGAACCAGGATGGCATGCGTCAGGGCTATGATCTCGAGCAGCTCAAACTGGTGCGGGCCGCGTGCAAGGTGCCGCTGATTGCCTCCGGCGGCGCCGGTGCCATGGAACATTTTCGCGATGCCTTCACCCTGGCCGACGTGGACGGTGCCCTGGCGGCGTCCGTGTTCCACAAGGGCCTCATCCCCATTCCCGAATTGAAACGCTGGCTGAAAAACGAAGGAGTCGCCATCCGTGAATAATCAAGCAGTAGACAATGCATTGCCCCTGGCCGAGCGCCTGGACTGGGACAAGTGTGACGGCATGATCCCCGCCATCGTCCAGCATGCCGCGAGCGGCGAAGTGCTGATGCAGGGCTTCATGACCCGCGAGGCCCTGGAAAAGACCCAAACCACCGGCCAGGTCACCTTCTTCAGCCGCAGCAAGCAGCGCCTGTGGACCAAGGGCGAGAGCTCGGGCCATGTGCTCAAACTGGTCGCCATCACCACCGACTGCGATCAGGACTCCCTGCTGATCGCGGCCGACCCGGTCGGCCCCACCTGCCATCTGGGCAATCCCTCCTGCTTCGACGGTCACCCGCTGCCGCCGCTCGGTTTCCTCGCCGAGCTCGAGCAGATCCTGGCATCACGCAAGGGGGCCGACCCGGCCACCAGCTACACCGCTAGCCTCTACGGCAAAGGCACCAAGCGCATCGCCCAGAAGGTGGGGGAAGAGGGGGTCGAAGTGGCCCTGGCCGCCATGGCGAAAGACAGGGAAGAGCTCATCAACGAATCCGCAGACCTGCTCTACCACCTCACAGTGCTGCTGCAAAACGAAGGGCTGGGTTTGAAAGATGTGGTCCAGCGCCTTTATGAGCGCCACACCAAGTAATCGTTGAACTCATCTCGACAAAACGGGCCCTCAGGGGCCCGTTTCATGGTCGCCACCCTGCCAGGTGATGGCAGGCTCAGCGTTTCTTTCAGCCGATGCGGGTCCAGAAGCTCATGTTCACCGAGTTGCGGTCAAGCAGGGTCAGATACTCCCCTGCCACCTCATTGTGCAACCACTGCTGGCAATAGGCTTCGACCAGTGACTGGCTGGGCGCCATCACCAGGTCGGCATAGAGGCCGTCGGCGCCGCGCAGCAGGCAGTGCACGATGAGCTCGGATTGCTGGACAAGAAACTCGGACTCGACCCGTCGTGACAGAGCGAGCAGATCCGCCTCCGTCACCCCTTCCCTGAGCCTGAAGGTGGCAAACTCGACACCCCCTGTCCCCTGCATGTCGCCATTGATGATCATCTAGTTCTCTCCGTTGTGGATGGTCTGGAGAAACCAGCATAACGAAGGGCTACTGACAGCCTTGTGTCAGTCCCCAATGGCTTTCTTGCCGTCAACATCCGCAGCAGCGAATGCATCCGACTGTCGCAGGGCAAGGTAATCGGCCAGGGTCACACCGGGGGGAGCGCTTTCCCCCTGGCGGCACAACGCCAGGGTATCGATGCGATCCACCCTGAAATCCCGGTAGGCTCGACGCAGAGCGCACCAGGCGCCGAGTGTCCAGCATCCGCCCCAGTAAAAGAGCCCCAGAGGATAGAGATGGCGCCCTGTCCTGCTGGCCCTGGCATCCTGGTAGCCTATTTCCAGCCAGTGCCCGGCCGTGATGGCGTCGTGCAACCTGTCCCAGCGAGCGTATACCGGATGCGCCGTACGATAGTCCGGCACCCGCACCACGGGGGCGCGAGTCGCCTGGACGTCCTTTGCTGGCAGGGCAGCCTCTATCTTGGCGAGCAGGGATCGCGCCGGATCGGCCATCCCCTTGCCGGTCAACACTGCCACCAGATTCACCCCGGTGATGAGGGCTTCCAGTTCGGCTGCACTCAACTGCAAGGGCGCCATCTCGAAACCTTCACTCAGCCGATAACCCAGCCCGGCTTCACCGTAAACCGGGATACCCGCCAGGGAGAGATCGTCCATATAGCGGTAGATCGTGCGCTCAGAGACACACAGACGCGTCGCCAGCTCGCGGGCGGTCAGGGGTTGGTGAGCCCGCAACAGGTTGGTCAATTGGAACAGTCGATCCGATTTTCTCACGGGCATCCTCAGGCCAGCGGGACGTGGAGGGCATGGTAAGCCGGGATGGGCTCGAAAGGCACGCTTTGTTGGCCAGCAGCCTTTACCTGCTCCGGCCGCTTCCGGCTGAGCCTCGTCCCCAAAGGCCATGAAAAGCAGAACGGGCCCTTGGGCCCGTTGATTGGATGACGACTACACCTGGGTCACTCCAGCTGCTGGCGCAGCATAAATTTTTGCACCTTGCCGGTGGAGGTCTTGGGCAAGGGGGTGAAGATGATGCGCTTGGGGGCCTTGAAGTGGGCCATCTGCTCGCGGCAGAACGCGATCAGCTCCGCCTGGCTGAGCACCCGCCCCTCCTTCAGCTTCACAAAGGCGCAGGGCACCTCCCCCCACTTCTCGTCCGGCATGGCGATCACCGCGGCCTCGTCCACGTCCGGGTGGCGATAGAGCACGTCCTCCACCTCCAGGCTGGAGATGTTCTCCCCGCCGGAGATGATGATGTCCTTGGATCTGTCCTTGATCTCCACATAGCCGTCCGGGTGCCAGACCGCCAGATCCCCGCTTCGAAACCAGCCGTCCGCCATCGCCTCGTCACTCGCCGCCGGGTTCTTGAGATAGCCCTTCATGACGATGTTGCCGCGCAGAAATATCTCCCCCAGGGTCTTGCCATCCCGGGGTACCGGCTCGCCGCTGACGGGGTTGGCCACCCGCATCTCCCCCTGCAGCGGCGAGGCTACCCCCTGACGCGCCTTGAGCCGGGAGAGCGCCGTGGCATCCTGTCCCTGCCAGTTTCGCTGGGGCTCGCACACCACGCAGGGGCCATAGGTTTCGGTGAGGCCATAGACGTGGGTCACGGCGATCCCCATGGCCTCCATGCCGGCGATCACGGTGGCGGGCGGCGCCGCCCCCGCCGTCATCGCCTTGATGGGATGACTGAGCCCCAGTTTTAGCGCAGGATCGGCATTGTTGAGCATGTTGAGGACGATGGGGGCGGCGCAAAAGTGGCTCACCCTGTGTTCGTGCAGCGCCTCATAGATGGCGCCCGCCTGCACGTGGCGCAGGCAGACGCTCACCCCGGCGGTCGCCGCCAGAGTCCAGGGGAAGCACCAGCCGTTGCAGTGAAACATCGGCAGGGTCCACAGATAGACGGGGTGCTTGGGCAGCTCCCAGGAGAGCACGTTGTTGATGGCATTGAGGTGAGCGCCGCGATGGTGATAGACCACCCCCTTGGGGTTGCCCGTGGTACCCGAGGTGTAGTTGAGCGAAATCGCCTGCCACTCGTCCGCCGGCAGCCAGCCTGGCTCCTGCTCATCCCCTGTGGCGACGAAAGCCTCGTAGGTCAGCTCGCCGACCAGTTCCCCCTCCAGATAGGTTGGATCGTCGATGGCGATCACCAGAGGCTGGCTGTCGATGAGAGAGAGCGCCTTGCGCACCACGGCGCCAAACTCCCTGTCCACCAGCACCACCCTGCTCTGGGCGTGTTGAAAGATGAAGGCCATGGACTGTGCATCGAGCCGAGTATTGATGGTGTTGAGCACGGCGCCGCTCATGGGCACGCCGAAGTGAGCCTCGAACATGGCCGGCACATTGGGCGCGACGATGGAGACGGTGTCCCCCTCACCGATGCCGCGGCGGCGCAGGGCCGAGGCGAGACGGCGGCATCGCACCTCGGTCTGGGCCCAGCTCTGGCGCAAGGGACCGTGGATCAGCGCCGGGTAGTCGGGGTAGACCCGAGCCGCCCGGGCCAGAAAGCTCAAGGGGGTCAGTGCCTCGAAATTGGCAGCGGTTTTCTCAAGACCTGTCTCGTAGATGTTCTGGCTTGTCATCGGGTTCCTTCCTCATCGGGGTGCAAAGCGGCGGTGCAGCCGTGAACGCGCCCTGGCATCGTGCCGGCGGCGGCTTTCTGGTACGAAATGCAAGGGTATCAAGGGGCTCTGGGGGCAGGTATTAGCAAAACGTCTTAGGCAGGCCCGGCCCCACGGCTGCTGGTCTGCGCCCTCAGACCGCCCTCTCTTTTGTCGCCAAACACAGACGCCTTTTTGCCGCGGTCATTTTTTGCGCAGTCAGGCCTTGTCGCAGACTCGGGCCCCTTTGCTTGAGTGGGGGCAGAAAAATGACAAGAATGTTCACAGGCCCCGAGAGCGGGCAATCACAGTAGACAGGAGTTAAAGAGATGAACAAATCCATGTTGGCAGGTGTCGGGATCGGTATTGCCTCTGCGCTGGCATTGTCGGCGGCAGCCAGCGGATCCCTGTTTTCATCAGAGCCCCAGTTTGCCGAAGTGCTGGCCAGCAAACCGGTGACCGAAACCATCAAGACGCCGCGCCAGGAGTGTCGCAACGTCACCGTCACCCACCGCAAGCCGGTGCAGGATGAACACAAGATCCTGGGCACAGTGGTCGGCGCGGCCCTCGGGGGCGTGGTGGGCCACCAGTTTGGTGGCGGCAGCGGCAAGAAGGTCGCCACCGCCGCGGGTGCCGTCGCCGGCGGCTATGCGGGCAACCAGGTGCAGGGCAACATGCAGGCCGGGGACACCTACACCACCACGGAACAGCGCTGCAAGACGGTACAGGATAGCAGCACCCGCACCCTGGGCTATGACGTCACCTACCGCCTCGCCGGTCAGGAAGGGGTGATCCGCATGGAGAAACAACCCGGCCCCACCATCCCGGTCAAGGATGGCAAGCTGGTACTGAGCAACGCGCAGGGTTGATACTCCGTTAGGAGCGCCCTGCCATGGAGAAGGCCCACCCGACGAGGTGGGCTTTTTTTTTCATGGGCGAAGAGATGCCCGCATCTCTGCTTTGCCAGGCAGGCCGCAGTACCGACCGACAAAAAGGGGCCCGCGGGCCCCTTGTGTTATGCATCTTGGTACTGACGCTCATCAGTGGCGACCGAAGGGCCACCAGGACTTGTCGTTGTCCTTGATGTCGACCCGGGTCTGCTGAACTGTGCCCGGCTGGGCCCCTTTCAGCTTCTCGAGGTTGACGCTGAACTGCTCGGTAGGCTCGACGAACCAGTCATCCAGGATCAACACCTTGACCGACTTGCTGCCACCTTCACCGGCGGCCCAGCTCACCGACTGGCCGAACCAGGGCAGGAAATCCAGCCCCCAGCGCGCCGTGATCCCCTCAAGGCCCAGCTGGGCGCGGGCCGGCTTGCTGAGATCGCCGCTGCGTACCACAGGGATCTCGGCAAACCACTGCCCCTCGTTCACCGTCAGGCTGGTCTGGGCCAGGGAGATGGTGGACTGTGCCAGCTTGTCCTTGATGGTCACCAGGGTCTGGTGCTGCTCCCCCAGCGCCGCGCCGCTCGGGTCAAACAGCTCCAGGGTGAAGGTCTCATCCCCCTCGTGCAGGGTGTCGCTCTTCACCGGGATCTGGATGGTCTGGCTGTCGCTCTGGCCCGCCGCCCAGTTCAGAGTACCGGTGAGGGGCGCCACGTCGTTGGCATCGGCGCTGCCAAAGGCGATGCGATAGCTGACGCTGGCCTCCCCATGGCTGCCGTCACGGCGCGCAACGGACAGGGCGAGAATGCTGCCCTCCTCCACGCTGGCGGCGGCGCTTTCGAGACTCAATACTCCGGCGGGCGGCAGCGGATACTGGATCACCACCAGCACGGGATCGTGATCCGAGGCGCTGAAGGGCCCGTCCGATTTGGCCAGCTGGCCTGTGTACTTGCTGCCGTATTCGAAGAAGTTGCTCTCGGCGGAGTTGATGTGCCAATCCTCGATGCCGATCACCTTGGCCGCGAGGCCGGGGCTTGCCAGGGCGTGATCCAGGTTGCCGAGCTCCCCCTCGTAGCTGTAGGAGTAGGTATCGGTGCCGTGGAAGCGGGTGTTGAGGTTCACCAGGCCATAGCCCTTGCCAAGGGCGCTGCCGCTCTCCTCGAAAGGCTGGCCCGCCAGTGTGGTGAAAGAGGCGCTCATGATCTGGCGCGGCTGGGCCGCCGGATCATAGTCGGTCAGCACCCGGATGGGATCCTCCATGCCGTAGGCGTTCAGATCGCCGATGAGCAGCAGATCCCCGCTCACCTCCTTGAGGCGCTCACCCAGCACCTTGGCCGCGGAGACCCGCAGCGCGTTGCAGTGGCCCTGCCCGTCCAGCGGATCGGCGGTGGCGTAGTCGGGGTAATCCTCGAAGCAGGCGGAACCCTTGGACTTGAGGTGGTTGACCACCAGGGTCAGGGGTGCATCCCCCTTGGGCGAGCTGAAGCGCTGCAGCAGCGATTCGCGCATGCCCTGCTTGATGGCAACCGGCTTGCCGCTGGCGTCCTGCGCCTCGGCCTGCTGCACCGGCAGCTCGATGAGGCTGGCAGCCCCCTCTGGCGTCACGCTGGCGGGCCGGTAGATGAGACCCACCGTGATGGCGTCGGTGCCGATGGGCTGACCATCGGGGGAAGCCACCCAGGCGTAGTGATCCGCCTCGTCCGGCTGGGCGGCGTTGAGGGCCGCCACCAGGTTGGCGATGGCGGAGTTGTCGCCGTAGCCGTTGTTCTCTATCTCCATCAGCCCCAACACGTCCGCATTGAGACGGGTGATGGCGCTGACGATCTTGGTGCGCTGCAGCTCGAACTCCGCCACCGTCAGGGCGCCCCGGTTGCTGCCGGTGGGGTTGGCATCCCCCCCCACGACGGTGGTGAAGAAGTTGAGCACGTTGAAGCTGGCGACCCGCAGATCCCCTGCCTCGGCCAGCTCAGGGGTCTCGACCCTGTCCCAGCCGCTGTGATCGATGTTGCTGGCATCGATGCGGTTGTTCGCCACCAGTCTGAACAGGTTGTAGGAGTAGCCAAGCGCCCCCTCCAGCCCGTTGAGCTTGTCACCGATGCGCAGGTAACCCTCCTCGGCGTTGAAACCGGGGAACCAGGGCAGCACACCGTCCGGCGCCTTGGCGTCGGTCTCCACCACCAGCTGATTTTGCTGGTTGCGCAGGGCCCAGTCGCTCGCCTCCTGGCTCATGGCGGCAAATTTCTGGGTCGACTTGATAAGTGGCGCGCCATAGGCCAGCACCAGGTTGTTGCGCTTGCCGTCGTAATCGAAGCTGAAGTTGCGGGTCACCACCAGACTGGACTCGGGTACCAGCCGCACCTGCATCCCCTCGTGGCGCTCCAGCAGCTGGCTGAGGCTCTCGCCCGCCACCGGCACCAGATCCACCGCTACCGGCACAGCCCCCACCGGCTGAGTCACTACCAGCGCATCGGCACTGAGCTGGGTCTGGTTGAAATACTCCTTCACCTTGCCCGAGACGCACACCTCGGCGCCCGGCACGATGGCGCCGTTGGCCTGGGTGCTGTGGATGAAGAGGCCGTCGGAGGTGGCCGGATCCCCGTCCCCTTGCGGGTCCTGGATGAAGAAGCCCTTGTAGAGACCGTTCACCACCTGAGTGACGATGCCACGGGTGGCATGGGCCTGCTCGGATTCAAACTTGCCGGCCGGTACCAGCGGGCTGCTGCTGCCGGGGCCCTGAATGGCAGGCACCGGCACAAGAGTGTCTACCGGACAGACGAAGGTGGGCGGCTGGGTACCATCACAGGAGGCATCGTCGCTGCAGCCGAGACCGCTGGCGTCATCCTTGGCGGCGGCCACGTATTCCAGTGCCGGATCGAAAGGGCCGGTCGCATCAGTCCGGCCCGTGCTGACGGTGGCCTTGCGGCGCAGGGTCATGTCCAGGGTCGAGACGCTGCCAGACACCCAGGCAGTGCCCGGATCCACCCCGACCTGGCCGACACTGTCCACTATCTCGCTGCCGCGATAGAGCACCAGGGCGTCGTCACCGTTGAACACCAGGTTGCCGCTGGTCTGGGTCGCCTTGGCCAGGATCTCGCCGCTGGCGGAGGGGTTGGCCAGCACCAGGCTGGCACCGGGGGCGAGCGTGCCTTGCAGTGTCAGGCTGTTGGTGGGGGCATCGGTGAGAGGCTTGCCGTTGGTATAGAGCGCCAAACGGTATTGAGAGAGATCGACGGGAGTCGCGCCCAGATTGCTCAGCTCCACCGCCTTGTTGTTGCTGGATCCTTCCAGGTATTCGCTGATCAGCAGTTGTGCCTGTGTCTGTCCAGAGAGCGCCAGCCCGACGGCCAGCGCTACCAGAGAGTGTCTTCCTGACATGGTCAGTTTCCTTTTTTTATTTGCAGATTATGTTATTGGCGCCCCGCGCAAGGCGGGCCGCAGCACCTTGTTACCTGTCGAACTCGGCCGATGACCAAGATCGCGCCTACTCTGCCCTTTTGACGACGGAGCCGCTGGGAGCTGGCTAACAATGACCGCAAATTGTTGCGCGCAGGTGACGATCAATACCCGAATGGTCAGTGCCTGTCATCGGTGCGCAGGAAATCGTCGCCACCTCTGGGGGGCCATGCCAAGGGGCTCGACATCGAGCAGAGTCCGGGGCTGAGAGCCGCTCCAGAGGTGCGAGCGAGGCGGCCAGAGCGTGGTTCCAAGTGCAGCCAGATAGACGCCACAGGCCCCCATGCCCCGTGAAGGCAGTGAGATGGGCTTCATTGGAACGATACTCTGTGCTCGTGTGAAACCGGTTCGGTAATGACAGAAACAACAAGAGAGGACATGGCACAAACGCTTGTTGCTTTTGCGCTCGCGAATGGCAATAGTTCTCACTTTCTTTTTTTGACCGTCTTTATTCCCGAGGTGTTATAAGATGTTTCGTCACCCCCTGGCAAAGCTGCTGCTGCTTGGTCAGCTCGCCCTGATGAGCTGGATGGCGCAGGCCGCCGCCCCCGTTGAAGTGGAAGATGTGATGGGC
>Ga0194137_10002449_pt1 | contig 10949 bp, 9 predicted proteins | sample TARM_MetaG_T3_14_FD_134025 | JGI IMG/M metagenome (GOLD analysis project Ga0194137, IMG submission 134025) | Freshwater microbial communities from Pennsylvania, USA, analyzing microbe dynamics in response to fracking - TARM_MetaG_T3_14 (version 2) | ecosystem: Environmental > Aquatic >...
GTCCGCGATCTTGCCGGGCTGCCGGGCTTGCCGTCCGGTGCGTGTGTGGCGCTCGGGATGCGCTTGCGTGGTCGCAGTCGCGCTGCGCTTTCGCCGCTTGGTCATGCGCCAAGCGGCGGTGGCCATTGCAGGTCGCCAATGGGTTCTCAGTCGCTCAGGCTGACGCTGAAACAGCCGTTCTCGTGATGCAGGCGCAGGTCGGTGCTGGCCGGGGTGTGGCCATCGCCCAGGGTCTGGCGCAGGCGCAGGCCGATCGGGCGCGGCAGCGTGCCGCGGGCACTGCCGTCGGCGGATGCGGCGGCTGGCGCTTCGGTGGCAGGCGCGGGTTCGGCCGCTGCGGGCGTCGCGTCGCCGGGGCGAATCGGCTCGATGTCGAGCAGGGGCCGTTGCGTGAGCGATTCCAGACGTGCCAGATCGGCTTCGCCCGCGGCTGGAGACAGGCCTTGCCAGCGGTACACCGCGGCCAGCACGTTGACGTCGTGTGCAGTGGCCGCCTGGCGGATCGCGGCGACCAGCTCGCTCAGTTTCCGCACGCAGGCCGGGACGCCGGCCAAGCCGGCGGCGGTCGGCGCGGAGGCTGCCGCTTCGCGACTGCCGATGTCCTCGCAGCGGCGGTCGGTGAACACCGGCCGGCCGGACGCATCGCGGCAGCGGTTCACGTCGTCTTGGGCGTGGGCGGCATGGGGCGGGAACATGCCGGCAAGGGTCAGCAGCAGAAGCGGCAGGATCGGACGGGGTGTCATGCCGTCGAGTCTGGCATCGCCCGTCGCCGCCGTCAGGCCGGCGCGGGTCGGCGGTTCAGCTCAGCTTCGACAGCACCGCCTGCGCGGGCTTGGCGAGATTGAGCGTGTAGAAGTGCAGCGAAGGCGCGCCGCCGGCGATCAGCCGCTCGCACAGCGCGGCCACCACGTCGGCGCCGAAGGCCTTCACCGAGTCGATGTCGTCGCCGTAGGCCTGCATGCGCTGGGCGATCCAGCGCGGGATCTCGGCCCCGCACTGCTCGGAGAACCGGCTGAGCTGGGAGAAGTTGGAGATGGGCATCACGCCGGGGATGATCGGCACGTCCACGCCCAGCCTGCGCACCGCATCGACGAAGGCGAAGTAGGCATCGGCGTTGTAGAAGTACTGGGTGATGGCCGCATCGGCGCCGGCCTTCACCTTGTCGGCGAAATGGCGCAGGTCGCTGAGCGCATCGCGCGCCTGCGGATGCGTTTCCGGGTAGGCGCCCACCTCGATGCGGAAGGCGTCGCCGTGTTCGGCGCGGATGAAGGCGATCAGGTCGGCGGCGTAGCGCAGGTCGCCCGGATGGCCCATGCCCGAGGGCAGGTCGCCGCGCAGGGCGACGATGCGCTTGCAGCCGATGCCGCGGTACAGCGCCAGCAGCTGGCGGATTTCCTCGCGCGTGCCGCCCACGCAGGACAAGTGCGGGGCCGCTTCCAGCCCGTGCTTCTGGCCGAGGTGGCGCACGGTTTCGGCGGTGTAGCTGAGCGTGGAGCCGCCGGCGCCGAAGGTGCAGGACACGTACTCGGGCGAATACGTCTTGAGCTTGCCCACCGCGCGGTCGAGCTGGGCGCGCTGGTCGTCGGTCTTGGGCGGATAGAACTCGAAGCTGACGGGAATCATGGGACGGGTCGGTTCGGGATTTTGCATGCACTATATCTTTTCATCGCGATGAATGCATGAATTTGTTTCGCCCGGAACGGCGCGCCGGCTCCGGACAGGCGCGCACTAGACGGGGCCGGCCGCGACGGGGCGCGGTGATAAAATCCGCAGTCACTTCCAATGCAGCACGAGTCCGCCATGAACAGTCCCGCTTTCCACCCCGTCGGCACGCCCGGACAACCTTGGGGTGCGGCGGAGAAGGCGCAGTGGCGGGCGCGGCAAGTGCGCTCGCGCAGCCATGCCGACGAAGTGCTGGCCCCGCTCCAGCGCCTGCGCGGACAGTGGGACGTGCAGACTTACGCCACGCTCGATTGCGGCAGCGACGGCCAGTACCCGCTGCTGGCCTTGCGCAGCCGCGATTGGAACGACGCCTTGCCGGTGATGCTGGTCACCGGCGGCGTGCACGGTTACGAAACCAGCGGCGTGCAGGGCGCGCTGCGCTTCGCCGCCGACCATGCCGGCGACTGGGCCGGCCGCGCCAATCTGCTGGTGGTGCCCTGCGTCAGCCCATGGGGCTACGAGCGCATCCAGCGCTGGAATGCCGATGCACTGGACCCGAATCGCAATTTCTTCGCCGGCAGCCCGGTGCCGGAATCGGCCGCGCTGATGGCGCTGGTGGCGCCGTTGCGTGGCCGGGTGCTGATGCACATCGACTTGCACGAAACCACCGACAGCGACGAAAGCGAGTTCCGCCCGGCGCTGGCCGCGCGCGACGGCAAGCCGTTCGAGCCGGGGACCATCCCCGACGGGTTCTACCTGTGCGCCGACAGCGCCGCGCCGGAGCCGGCATTCCAGCAGGCGGTCAACGCGGCCGTGGCCGAGGTCACCCACATCGCGCCGGCCGACCCGGACGGCACCTTGATCGGCTCGCCGGTGGTGGCGCCGGGCGTGATCGAATACGACTGCAGTGCGCTGGGCCTGTGCGCCAGCGTGTCCGGCGCGCGTTTCCGCACCACCACCGAGGTGTACCCGGACAGCCCCAAGGCCACGCCGGCACAGTGCAATGCCGCACAGGTGGCGGCCGTGCGCGCGGCCATCGACTACGCGCTGGCGCATGCGGGTTGAGCACGGCATGTCCATTGTCCTGACCGATTTCGCCAAGCGGCGCCTGTTCCCGCGCGACGGCCGCCGCACCGCCGTCCTCGATTGCAGCGCCGAGCAGTTCGAGCGCCACCTCGACGAGCAGGCGCCGGTGGCGGTGCTCGACGGCTACGCGCCGTTCTGCAAGCTGCACGTGCACCGCAACTGGACCTCCACCCGCTGCTCGGTGCTGGCCATCGACGAAGGCAACCGGCATTTGCTGCGCAGCGCCTACGAGGCTCGCAGCCGCGACGAGCTGCCGGTGCTGGTGCGCTGGTTCGAGGGCATCGAGCCGCCGGTGGCCGCGTACCTGCTGCCCATCCTCTACAGCCGCGAGCAGTTGGCGAAGGAGGGCACGCCCATCGATGCCGACTGGGGTGTGGTCGGCTGCCTGTACACGATGGCGCCGGAGGAAATGCCGATGGCGCCGATCACGATGATGCGCAACGCGCTGGGCACGGAGGAGGGCGGCTCCGGCGTGGCGCTGGACCGCGAGGCCTACCGCCGCAGCGTGGCGTTCTGGAACGCGCACGCCAACTGGCGCTGAGCCCCGGCCTCCCCCGGTGGCGTTCTGCGCGGCGTGTAAAATGGCCGAATTTTCAGCGAGATAGATGGTGGCAGAAGCACGGCGGGCGCCTTTGCAGGGCCCGGCATTCATCCGCCTGCTGGCGGGGTTGGCCGACGCCCGCCCGCACGCCGCGGGCGTCGCCTTGTCCGAGCGCCTGGGCCAGTGGATCGACTGGACCCATGCGGTGGCCTTGTCGCGCGCGCTGGACGGTCGCCTGCCGCCCCCTGCCGGCGACGCGGCGGGGCTGGCCGACCCGGCCGGGCAGTGCGCGCGTGCCCGGGCCCGCCTGATGCAGACCATCGACGCGGCGCCCGAATTGGCGGGGCCGGCGGCCTTTGTCGGCGAGCCCGACTTCGCTCCGTTCCGCAAACGCCACGCCGCGCTCCAGCAGGCCATGCTGATGGTCACCGGCCGCTTGCGCGGGCAATTGCGCGATGCGCTGTCCGCTCGGCCCGAACCGGCCTCGCGGCTGGCCGAGGTCGATGCGCTGATGGAGCGCGTGCTCGGCCCGCGCGAACAGGCCTTGCTCGGCCGCGTGCCGGACTTGCTGGACGTGCATTTCCTGCGCCTGCGCGAACAGGCCGGCGCAGGCGCAACACCCGCGGAGGACGATGCCGTTCCCGCCCCGTGGCTGGCACGTTTCCGGCGCGACCTGCGCGCCGTGCTGCTGGCCGAACTCGATGTCCGTTTCCACCCCATTGAAGGCCTGCTTGCGGCGCTTCAAGCCCCGACCACGGGAACCCCATGACGACCCACCACGCTTCCAAAATCCTCGTTTTCCTGGCCGGCCTGTCCGTCGCGCTCTGGATCGGCATCGGCTACGTCGGCAGCAACCCGCTTGGCGCCGTTGTCGTACTGGTGATCGCGGCGTTCTACCTGCTCGGCGCCGTCGAGCTGTATCGCTACGGCCGGGCCACGGCCGGGCTGGGCAATGCCATCGACGGGCTGCAGACCACGCCGCCCGCTCTGGACGACTGGCTCGGCCGGGTGCCGGCCGGGCTGCGCCAGGCCGTGCGCCTGCGCGTGGAAGGCGAACGCGCGCCCTTGCCGGCGCCGACGCTGGCGCCGTATCTGGTCGGCTTGCTGGTGCTGCTGGGCATGCTCGGCACCTTGCTGGGCATGATGGCCACCTTGCGTGGCACCGGACTGGCGCTGGAAAACGCCGGCGACCTCGGTGCCGTGCAGAACTCGCTGGCCGCGCCGGTCAAGGGCCTGGCCTTCGCCTTCGGCACCTCGATCGCCGGCGTGGCCGCTTCGGCCATGCTCGGCCTGCTGGCCGCGCTGGTCCGGCGCGAGCGCGTGGCAGCGGTGCAGCGGCTGGACGTGAAGATCGCCACGCTGCTGCATCCGTTTTCGCGCGGCTGGCAGCGCGAGCAGGCTTTTGCCTTGCTGCAGCAGCAGGCCGGGCAGATGCCGGTGCTGGTCGAGCGGCTGCAGACCATGATCGACACCCTGCAGGCGCGCGATGCGGCGTTGGCCGAACGCTTGCAGGCCGGCCAGCAGGCATTCCATGCACAGGCCGAATCCGCCTACAAGACGCTGGCCAGCGACGTGGGGCAGGCATTGAAGGACAGCGTGGGCGAGAGCGCGCGTTCGGTCGGCACGGCGCTGCAACCGGTGGTGCAGGCCACGATGCAGGCGGTGGCGGCCGAGGCGGCCGGCTTGCACGAAAACGTGGCCGCTGCCGTGCGCCGTCAGCTCGACGGCGTGAGCGCCGGGCTCGAGGCCGCCACCGCACGCGTGGCCGGGCAATGGGACGCAGCGCTCGAACGCCAGCAGCAGGCGGCCGACGTGCAGTCGGAGGCATTGCGGCAGGCGCTGGAAGGCTTCACCTCCGGATTCGAGCAGCGTTCGGCGGCGCTGGTCGATGCGGTGGCCGCACGCTGGGAAGCCGGCGCGGCCGAGGCCGACGCGCGCCGCGAGCGCGCGCTGGCGCGCCAGGAAGCGGCGCATGCCGACTTGGTCGCCGGCCAGCAGCAGGCCTTGCAGGCGGCGTCGGATGGGTTCGGCCGGCAAACCGAGGCGCTGCTGGCCGCGGTCCGCCATGCGCAGGACGAGCGCCAGTCCGCACTGGAAGCCGGCGACCGGCAGCGTCTGGCTGCGTGGAGCGATGCTTTCGACACCTTGGCCCGCTCGCTCGGCGAGCGTTGGGAGCAGGCCGGCGAACAGGCCGCCCGTCACCAGCAGACGGTGTCCGAGGCCTTGGCCGGACAGGCGCAGGCGCAGGTCGAGGCGCTTGCCGGGCAACGGCAGGCGCTGGCGGCCATCGGCGATGGGTTCGGCGCGCAGGCCCGCGCGTGGCTGGAACAGCTTGCGCAGTCGCAAGCCGCATTGCAGCAGATGCAGGAAGCCCGCGACACCGCGCGCCTTGCCGAATGGAACACGGCCTTCGATACGCTGACCGCCCGCCTGGGCGCGCAGTGGGAGCATGCCGGGCAGGCGACGGCCGCCCATCAGCAAGCCGTGTGCGAGGCGCTGGCCCGCACTGCCGACGAGATCGGCGAGCAGACCCGGCGCCATGCCGGGGACACCATCGCCGAGATTTCGCGGCTGGTGCAGACCGCGTCCGAAGCACCCAAGGCAGCGGCCGAAGTGGTGGCCGAACTGCGGCAGAAACTGTCCGACAGCATGGCCCGCGATACCGCGATGCTCGACGAGCGCAACCGCCTGCTCGGCACGCTGGAAACCCTGCTCGATGCGGTCAACCGCGCCTCGACCGAGCAGCGCAGCGCCGTCGATGCACTGGTCACCACTTCGGCCGACCTGCTCGAACGCGTCGGCAGCCGCTTCACCGACCGCATCGAGAGCGAGGCCGGCAAGCTGGAGGCCGCGGCCGCGCAGATCACCGGCAGCGCGGTGGAAGTGGCCGGCCTCGGCGAGGCCTTCGGTGCCGCAGTGCAGGTCTACGGCGCTTCCAACGATGCCCTGATGGAACGCCTGCAGCAGATCGGCAGCGCGCTGGAGCAATCCGGCGCGCGCAGCGACGAGCAGCTGGCCTACTACGTGGCGCAGGCGCGCGAGGTGGTGGACCTGAGCGTGCTGTCGCAGAAGCAGATCATCGAAGAGCTGCAGCAGCTGGCCGGCCGCGGGGCCGCGCGCGCATGAGCGCCGAGGTCGAACACGAGCCGTCTTCGGAGGCCACCATCTGGGCCGCATTCGGCGACCTGATGTCGGTGCTGCTGGGCGTGTTCGTGCTGATCCTGGTCGGCGTGATCGCCGTGCAGGTGCAACTGCACGGCCAGCTGGACGCCGCCCTGCGCAAGCAGCAGGCCGAGGCACAGCGCCGACACACGCTGGAGCAGGCGCTGGCCGGGCCGCTGGCCGCCGGCCGGGTGACGCTGGTGGACGGGCGCATCGGCATCAGCGGCAACGTGTTGTTCGCGCTCAATTCCGACCAGTTGCAGCCGGAAGGGCGCGAACTGCTGAAGAGCCTTGCCGCGCCACTGGCCGGTTATCTGGCTTCGCGCGAGGAAATCCTGATGGTCAGCGGCTTCACCGACGACCGCCTGATGCGTCAGGGCAACCGTGCCTTCGCCGACAACTGGGAGCTGTCCGCGCAACGCGCGCTCACCGTGACCCGCGCGCTGATCGCCGACGGCCTGCCAGCCGATGCGGTGTTCGCGGCCGCGTTCGGCGCGCAGCACCCGGTGGCCTCCAACGCCGCCGAAGCCGGGCGCGCGAAGAACCGCCGCGTGGAAATCGCCCCCATCCCGCGCTCCGCCGCCGCCGATGCAGCCGTCGATGCCCATGCCCGCTGATCAAGCCATCGGCTCATGCCTGCCATCGGCGGGAGCGGCATCGCGGCGGATTCGCGCCACGGTGCTCCAGGCGCTGGCCCGCCGTGCGCAGGCTGCGGGCGAGGGGGCCTTGCGGCAGCAACTGGATGCGAGGCGGGAGGCCTGGCTTGCCGGCGATGCGGCGGCGCTGCCGCCCGCCGCCGTGGAAGCGGAGCCGGACGAGGACGCCGTGCAACCCGCATCATTGGCGGGCTTGCTGGACGAGCTCGCCGCCGCACGCCCGGCCGGCAACAAGGAGGCCTATCCCGAATTGCCGGCGCTGGAGCACTTCCGACGGTGTTGGGACGCGCTGCATGCGCGCCGACAGCTGGAACGCACGCTGGCCCCGGCGCCGGCCGATGCGGGCCCGCTCAATTCCGCCGTGCTGGCCCGGCGCGCCATCGCGCTGATGCAATCGGCGTCGCCGGATTACCTGCGGCACTTCATCGACTACGCCGACACGCTGGCATGGCTGGAAAGCCTGCGCGAGGACGGCGTTCTGCCGGCCTCGGCCGATGCTCCGCGTTCGTCGTCGGGGACGAAGCCGGCGGCACGTCGCGCATCGAGGCGCCGCTGACGGCACGACCTGCGGGAGCCATCGCCAGTGGCAGGTCATCAAGGCACGGCAGCGGTCGTGAATATTCAGCTTGATGCGCGTTCCGGCTTCTGGGGTGGGGATATCGCAGTGAAGCAGGGGCGGCCGCGCGATGGCCGGGTTCGCCAGCCGGGGCCGGAACGGAAACGGGCGCCTTGCGGCGCCCGTCCCTGACCGGATCCTCCGGCGGAGGATCAGTAGCGGTAGTGCTCGGGCTTGTACGGGCCTTCCACCGGCACGCCGATGTAGTCGGCCTGGGTCGCGGTCAGCGTGGTCAGCTTCACGCCGATCTTTTCCAGATGCAGGCGCGCGACTTCCTCGTCCAGCTTCTTGGGCAGGCGGTAGACGGTGTTTTCGTAGCTGTCCTTGTGCTGCCACAGGTCGATCTGCGCCAGCGTCTGGTTGGAGAAGCTGTTGGACATCACGAAGCTCGGGTGGCCGGTGGCGCAGCCGAGGTTGACCAGCCGGCCTTCGGCCAGCAGGAACAGGGCGTTGCCGTTGGGCACGATGTACTTGTCCACCTGCGGCTTGATGTTGATTTTCTGCACGCCGGCCAGCGCGTTGAGCGCGTCCACCTGGATCTCGTTGTCGAAGTGGCCGATGTTGCAGACGATGGCCTGGTCCTTCATCGCGACGAGATGTTCGAGCCGGATGATGTCGCGGTTGCCGGTGGTGGTGACGTAGATGTCGGCGCTGCCGAGGCTGTCTTCGACGGTGGCCACTTCGTAGCCTTCCATTGCCGCCTGCAGCGCGCAGATCGGGTCGATCTCGGTGACGATCACGCGTGCGCCGTAGGCGCGCAGGCTCGACGCGCAGCCCTTGCCGACGTCGCCGTAGCCGCACACCACGGCCACCTTGCCGGCCAGCATCACATCCATCGCGCGCTTGAGGCCGTCGGCCAGCGATTCGCGGCAGCCGTACAGATTGTCGAACTTGGACTTGGTGACCGAGTCGTTGACGTTGATCGCCGGCACCAGCAACTTGCCGGCTTCGGCCAGCTGGTACAGGCGGTGCACGCCGGTGGTGGTCTCCTCGGAGACGCCCTTCCACTCGGCCACCACCTGGGTCCACCAGCCGGGGCGCTCGCCGGCCACGCGCTTGAGCAGGTCCTTGATGACCTGTTCCTCGTGATTGCCCGAAGGCGTGTCGACCCAGTCCGAGCCGTTTTCGAGTTCGAAACCCTTGTGGATCAGCAGGGTCACGTCGCCGCCGTCGTCCACCACCAGCTGCGGGCCGAGGAATTTGTCTTTGCCATCCGCGCCCTTGCCGTCGGGGAAGGACAGCGCGGACAGCGTGCAGTCCCAGTATTCCTCCAGTGTCTCGCCTTTCCACGCGAACACCGGGGTGCCGGTGGCGGCGATGGCGGCGGCGGCCTGGTCCTGGGTGCTGAAGATGTTGCACGAGGCCCAGCGCACGTCGGCGCCGACGTCCTTGAGCGTCTCGATCAGCACTGCGGTCTGGATGGTCATGTGCAGCGAGCCGGTCACGCGCACGCCCTTGAGCGGCTGCGTGGCGGCGTGCTTCTTGCGGATGGACATCAGGCCCGGCATCTCGTGCTCGGCGATGTCCAGCTCCTTGCGGCCCCAGTCGGCCAAGGCGATGTCGGCAACCTTGTAGTCGCCATCCTGGGAAAAGGTCTTCAATGCGGCATTCATGCAGCGTGCTCCGGTTGGGTGCGAACGGGTCGCATCGTGGCCGGGCGCCGTTCTGGGAAGCGCATCGCCGAGCCTGGCCGTCCGGGCAGCACGGGCTGCCGGCGAGGTATCGCGAGACGGTCGCAGCGCCCCTCGGGAATGCCCGCGCATTATATGCGCCTCGGGCTTGCCGCGACGGCGGCGGGGACGGACAACGGCGGGTCATCGCATGGGCGTGCAGGTTGTCCGATGGCCATGGACGGACAGCTTGCCGGACACGCCGCATGGGCGTGCGCAAACGCTTCCATTCATCGGTTAGGCTGGGGACGACAACACATCCACGGTCCCCGCAGTCGATGAACCAGGCACGTTCCCCCGAATTCGCGCCGGCTGATCTGCCTTTGCGCGACGATGTACGCCGTCTTGGCGCGATGGTCGGCGACATGCTCGCCGAACAGGTATCCCCCGCATTCCTCGCCGAGGTCGAACGCATCCGCACCGCGGCCATCGCCCGGCGCGAGGCCGGCGTGCCGCCGCAGGCGCTGGCCGACCTGCTGGAAGGCATGGCGCCGCACCGGGCCGAAACACTGGTGCGCGCCTTCAGCAGCTATTTCCAGGTGGTCAACATTGCCGAGCGCGTGCACCGCATCCGCCGCCGCCGCGATTACCAGCGCAGCGGCACCGAGCGCCCGCAGCCGGACGGCCTGCAGGACGCGCTGCTCAAGCTCAAGGCCGAGGGCGTCAGCCTGGCCGAACTGGTGGCGTGGCTGCCGCGCGTGGACATCGAGCCTGTGTTCACCGCGCACCCGACCGAAGCGGTGCGCCGCGCGTTGCTGGAAAAGGAACAGATGATGGTCGCCAGCCTGGTGGCCGAACTCGACGGCGGGCGCACGCCGGGCGAGCGCGTGGTGGATCTGGCGCGCTTCCGCATGGCGCTCACCTCGGCATGGCAGACCACCGACTCCTCGCCGGTGCGCCCGGAAGTGGCCGACGAACGCGAGCATGTCGGTTTCTACCTGACCGAGATGATCTATCGGGTGATCCCGGTGCTGTACGAGATGATCGAGCAGGCCGTGGACGAGGTTTACGGCGAGAAGGCCGAACTGCCGCGGCTGCTGCGTTTCGGCACGTGGGTGGGCGGGGACATGGACGGCAATCCGAACGTGGATGGCGCCACCATCACCGCCACGCTCGACGCCCAGCGCCGCGCGGTGCTGAACCGCTACCTGCGCGAAATGGCCGAGCTTGCCTCGTTGCTGACCCAGTCCACCGAATGGGCCGGCATGTCCGACGCGCTGCTGGCACAGCTGCGCCATTACCAGACGCTGCTGCCCGAGGTGGCCGCACGTACCCGCCCGCGCCATCACGACATGCCGTACCGGATGCTGGTGGACCTGATGCGCGGCCGGCTGGAAGCCACGCTGGCCGATGCGCCCGGCGCCTATGCATCGCCGGACGAGTTCGCCGGCGACATCGAGCTGATCCTGCGCAGCCTGGCCGACAACCGCGGCCGGCACGCCGGCTGGTTCCTCGTGCGCCGGCTGGCCTGGCGCGTGCGGACCTTCGGTTTCCACCTCGCGCGGCTGGACGTGCGCCAGGAATCGAGCGTGCATGCGCGTGCGGTGGCCGACGCA
>Ga0194137_10002450_pt1 | contig 10949 bp, 7 predicted proteins | sample TARM_MetaG_T3_14_FD_134025 | JGI IMG/M metagenome (GOLD analysis project Ga0194137, IMG submission 134025) | Freshwater microbial communities from Pennsylvania, USA, analyzing microbe dynamics in response to fracking - TARM_MetaG_T3_14 (version 2) | ecosystem: Environmental > Aquatic >...
AATAATCAGAGAAAAATTTCAGGCGCAAAGGTGTGTACTTTTTCTTTGCAATATTGTGTAGGAAAGTCTTGCAAAACACAATCGGAGCAGTTATTGTGATTTCAGCGGTGTTGGTTGTTAAAAACAAAGGAGCTTTCCAATCAGCAATCAAGTCATTCTGCATGGAAGAAGCTTTGACTAGTAGCTTAGAAACGCAAAATAATGTCGGATCTCTAATCTCGGAATCGGTTTCAACTGGTGTCTCGGGTAATTTGCCAAAGGGTGATATCTTTGTTGATGGGCATGTTCGAAACCTTCATGAAGGTTGGAAACCATCAATCAATAAGGTTGAATCAGCGGCTAATTACGGCTATTCTCTGAAAGAAAATCAAACATGGGTAATCCCTTATACAAAAGTAGCCGCTTAAGTGAAGAAATGTTGTGTGCATAATTGTTATTAGCCACACTGGTGACAGAAAGGAAAGACAACATGAAAAGAGAAGAAGTTTTAGATGCCCTTAGAGCAGGAGAATTTGACGGTATAAGTCATACGTATGAACCATACAGTGGTTATGGGAAAAATAGTCATCAAATGGAGATGAGTGTATCCTCTGGGAGTATTGAGGTAACGAAAATTACGACAGGTAAATTCTTTGACGGCAAGGAAAATGAACGATTTGAAAAAGAGGTAACTGAAGAATTGAGCGATTCCGAAGCGGTTGATTTTATAGAAAGTCATCCGTATTATTTCTCACAAAGAAGATCAGATTTGTTTTAGAATAAGAATTGAAACCTTTAAACATAACAATATAGCCCGCCGGACGAGAGGTTGTTGAGAAAGTAGCTTAAATAATGTAGAAACCACCCATCATACCTTGCTATAAATCGTTGACTTGATTTATGGGAATTCCTACAAATCCATATGAATTCAAAAAAGCTAAACAAAATCCTTGTTTAGCTTTTTTTGCTGCGAATATTATTATTCTACCTCTAATGAGCCTTTTATTTAAGTAGATTGAATGAGATAATAATAGAGTATATCAAAAAATTACATTAAGTATATTAACCAGCAGATGATGGTCAGACAAAGCTTGCAGTAGGACGAGCCAGTGTTTGGATAGTTAAGAATATCGGTTCACGGAGTCACCCTAAGATAGTATTCGCAATCAAACTAATTTTAATTTTGTAATATATACTTTTTTTCCAGGGACTTCATGATTTCAAAGACTTCAATAACAAGAAAAGCGCAGTGGCTATGTCTATCAGAGTGTAGGAGCCGGAGTAGGTAAAATCATTCTTATTAAGATTGATGCCGTTAGGAATGGTAAATGAGGAGGATGAATATGGAAATTCTCGATAATGTGAACAAAACTGTAAAAGACGATTTAGAGAAAACAGTTTCTAAAGGGGATAAAGTTTCAATAGCTGCTGCTTGCTTTTCAATATATGCTTATGAAGCATTAAAAAAGCAACTGGATGGTGTCGAAGAGTTACGTTTTATATTTACCTCTCCAACCTTTCTCCAAGAGAAAGCGCCCAGAGAACAAAGGGAATTCTACATTCCGCAGCTTAATCGAGAACGTTCTCTTTATGGGACTGAATTTGAAGTTAAGTTGCGTAATGAATTGAATCAGAAAGCAATCGCACGGGAGTGTGCAGAATGGATTAAAAAGAAAGTGCGCTTTCGATCCAATGTAACGGGTGGATCCATGGGAGGCTTTTTAAGCGTTGCAAAGCCTGACGAAACGGTAGCCTACTCCCCGATAAACTCCTTCACCACTTCAGATTTAGGCTACGAGCGTGGGAACAATATCATGAACTTAGTTAATCGGATTGACACTCCACTCGCGGATGAATACGTAAAGATGTTTGATCAAGTTTGGAATGACAAACATGTCCTGCAGGATGTGACGGACCAAGTGATTGATGGCATAACAGCCGCGTATAACGAAAATTCTCCTGAATTTGTATACTTCGTTGCAATCTATAATATATTTCATGAGTTCTTAGCTGATATCAATGAGGATGTGTTGCCCAATGAAGCTACTGGATTTAAAGAATCCAAGATATGGGGAAAACTTTATGATTTTCAACAGGATGCGGTCCTTGCGATCATCAATAAGCTTGAAAATTTTAATGGTTGTATCCTTGCTGACAGCGTTGGTTTAGGTAAAACATTTACTGCACTTGCGGTAATCAAGTATTATGAACTGCGAAATCGAAATGTCCTTGTACTTTGCCCTAAGAAGCTAGCAGATAACTGGCTGACCTTCAAAGAAAACTACCTGAATAACCCAATAGCAGCGGATCGGTTACGATATGATGTTCTTTATCATACTGACTTGTCACGAGAGCATGGGAAATCCGGAAACTTAGACTTGGCTAAAATCAATTGGAGCAATTATGATCTGATTGTTATTGATGAAAGCCATAATTTCCGAAATGGCGGTGATTATTCAGGTCGGGGTGATAACAAACGCGAAAACCGGTATCTGCAATTGTTAAATAAAGTGATCAGGCAAGGCGTTAAATCAAAAGTGCTTATGTTGTCGGCAACACCTGTAAACAATGGCTTTTCTGATTTGAGGCATCAAATTGAACTTGCATATGAAGGAGACCCTTCGCTTATTAATGACAAACTGGATACTGTTAAATCAATTGATGTCATATTTCGTGGCGCGCAAACGACCTTTAATAAATGGAGTAAGTTGATTCCAGAAGAACGCACCACAGAAAATCTTCTGCGCTCACTTGATTTTGATTTCTTCACTATGCTCGATAGTGTCACAATAGCGCGTTCACGAAAACACATTCAAAAATATTACAACATTGAAGCAATAGGGAAATTTCCGGAAAGGCTTAAACCACTAGCTCTACGCCCAAAATTGACTGATCTATCTGGTGCAATTGACTATGATGAAATTTATGATTTATTAATGAAACTTAATCTATCGGTGTATATTCCTACCGACTTTTTACTGGATAGCAAGAGACATAAATACTTAGATTCAAACGTTAATATTGATCGTGCAGGTCGTGAAAACGGGATTCGTCGATTGATGTCCATCAATCTCTTGAAGCGTCTTGAGAGTTCAGTGGTTTCTTTTCGCATTACACTTGAACGGGTTTTGCAGCTTATAAATAGAACCATTGACGCGATAGATGCTTATGAAAAGGGGAATGGAAAAATCATTAATACCCAGGAGGTTGTGGAGACTGACTTGGATGGAGATGATAGCAATGCCTCTTTATTCGGAAATGGTGTTAAGAAGATGGATATTGATCTTGGTGATATGGATTATGTTACATGGCGCGAAAAGCTATCTGAGGATTCCGAAATACTTGAGTTACTCTCGGTTATGATCCGTGATATCACACCTGAACATGATTCGAAATTGCAAAAATTAGTTGACCTAATAGATGAGAAAATTCGGAGTCCTTTTAACTCTGGGAATAAAAAGATTCTTGTTTTCTCAGCGTTTTCCGATACGGTAGATTATTTGTACTCAGAAATAGCACCTATAGTGAAAGCGAAATTTGGACTACACACAGCGATGATTACTGGTACAACGGACGGTAGAACCACCGTGAAGCTTCCACGTACGGATATGAATACAATTCTTACGTTATTTTCACCAAAATCCAAAGACAAAGATTTATTGATGCCGAATAATCCGATAGAGATAGATATTCTGATTGCGACGGACTGCATATCAGAAGGACAAAACTTACAAGACTGTGACTACTGCGTGAACTACGACATACACTGGAATCCTGTCCGTATTATTCAGCGGTTTGGCCGTGTTGATCGAATCGGCAGCCACAATGAAGCCATTCAACTGGTAAACTTCTGGCCCAATATAGGATTGGATAAATACCTTGAGTTAAAGGGGCGCGTAGAAACACGTATGAAAGCCTCTGTCATGACTTCTACAGGCGATGATAATCCAATAGATCCCGAGGAACAAGGAGACTTGGAGTATCGGAAGGCACAGCTTGAAAAGTTGCAGAGTGAAGTTGTAGATATTGAAGATATGCAAAGCGGCGTTTCCATTATGGATTTAGGTCTAAATGAATTTAGGCTAGACCTTCTCGATTATGTTAAGAAGCATGATGATTTGGATAAAGTGCCATTTGGGCTGCACGCAGTGGTGAAGGGAAATGAGGATACGCCAAAAGGTACAATCTTTATCTTGAAAAACATTAACGCAAATATAAATCATCAAAATAAAAACCAACTGCATCCATTCTATATGGTATATGTGCATGACGATGGATCTGAGACCTATATTGATCACCTTCAACCAAAAAAGCTACTTGATGTTTTTCGGCAGCTTTGCAAGGGAAAGTCAGAACCGTTTCTTGACCTTTGCAAACAGTTCAATGCTGAAACGAAAGATGGCAGAAATATGCGTCACTATTCAGACCTGCTGTATTTTGCGGTTGAGTCTATCGTGGATCTTAATGAAGATGATTCAATCGATAGCTTCTTATCCGGGAAGCAGATCTCTTTGGCTGAGAACACAATTGACGGGTTGGATGATTTTGAACTGGTCTGTTTTGTGAATGTGAGGTGACGTATGTATGTTCGGACTACCTAGAACTACTGAAATCAATAAGCAACTTCCCAAAAAAGTGATATTTGAGAAGTTTAAACCAAATACTGCTGATCGAAAGCTATTTGATCAGCAAATCAATCGGCTCTCAATTGTCACTGAAATATCTCCGCAAACAGTCAGTATAGCAGCGGATGAAGATGTTGCAGCGATTTACTTCATTTTGGTATCTATGAAGACGGCGGAATGCGACAAAAAGAACATCATGCTTTTATCTAGACTCATAGATCAGAATATGCTTTTCGCTTTGCAAAACGGAGACACCGTGAAGTTTGCGGCCTATCGTGCTGGCAGAGTCCTAGTGTCTGAAAGTCGACCTGTTAGGGACTGGGAATTCAAACTAGAGGGCCGTACTCTAAAAGCTACATGGGATGCGCTTGTCGCGGACATTAGCGGCATAGAACTGATAGATGGTAGAAGCTTAGACGAATTGATCGTTCAGAATGAACACAAGGAAAAACTAAAAAAACAAATTGCCACACTAGAAAAAAAGGCAATGGCTGAAAGGCAACCCAGACGCAAATGGGATTTAGCCCAGGAAATAAAACAGTTGAAAGAACAACTAAAAGGAGCGCAATGATGGATAAAGAAGAAAAGCTAGCTATGCACACATCGAACCTTGTGGATGAAAATTTTGCTAAACTTTCAGAAATGTTCCCAAATGCTGTAACAGAAACAATAACGGGGCATGACGAAAATGGGGAACCCATAATTGAGAGAGCTATCGATGCAGATGTTTTGGCTCAAGAAATCAATACACATGTAGTTTCAGGAAAAGAAGAACGCTATCAGTTCACTTGGCCTGAAAAGAAAAAATCTATATTATTGGCAAATGCCCCAATAGCTGCGACTTTGCGACCTTGTCGAGAGGAAAGCGTGGACTTTGATAATACAGAGAACCTCTATATAAAAGGAGACAATCTTGATGTAATAAAATTATTGCGGGAAACGTATTTGAATAGAGTGAAAATGATCTACCTAGACCCACCCTACAACACAGGTAAAGATTTCTTGTATGAAGATAATTTTGCTGAAGAGAGTAGTGATTTTTTAAAACGTGATGGTCAGTATGATGAACAAGGTAATCGCCTTACTTCAAATCTTGATAGCAATGGGCGTTTCCACACAGACTGGCTGAATATGATGTATCCACGTCTTCGCGTAGCCCGAGATTTGCTTCATGATTCTGGAGTGGTTATGGTTTCGATCGGTGATAGAGAATTAGCAAATACAATTAAGATGATGGATGAGGTTTATGGAGCTACTAATCAAGTATGTATCTTTGTTTGGAAATCTAGAGCTAAACCTACAAATGCTGGAAATGCGAAATACCGGCCTCAAAAGGTTTCGGAGTACATAGTAGTTTATGGTAAGAAAAATCCGGATCAACTGTCCCATAATGTTGTATCTGCTAAAGAGCGAGCCTATCCACATGAAGATGAAATTGGGAAATATAGATTAACAACCATCTTAACTTCTAATAGGGGAACTTTTCGTCGAGAAACTATGCGATTTGAGTCTGGGGGTTACAAACCTGATGAAGATTTCCGTTGGAAAGCGGGTAAGTCTACAATCGATAAGTTGTTTGAAACTAATCGCATGGTACTCAATGATGAGGGTGTTCCAATGGAAAAAAAATACAGTCACGAAGAAAGTGATCCACTGTATCCAATTTATACTTATATAGATTCAGACCTATCAGGTACTGCCGAAAATGGAAAGTCTGATTTAAGTAGTTTAGTTGGTAATAGGCATGGGTTTGATACGGTAAAACCAGTACAACTTATGAAGTATCTAGTTTCTACCTTTTCGAATGAAAATGATATTATTCTTGATTTTTTCTCTGGAACTTCAACTTCTGCACAAGCAGTTATGGAAATTAATGGAGAAGCATCTTCTACCAGAAAATATATTATGGTACAAGTTGAAGAAGAGATAGATGAAGCTAGTGAGGCAATTAATGCTGGATTTAAGACAGTCTGGGATATTGCATTAGAACGTATACGTCAAGCGGGTTTGAAAATAAAGGAACTAGGCGGAGGGATGACCCAAGGAATTGATGTCGGTTTCCGTGTTCTAAAACTAGATAGCAGCAATATGAAAGAAGTTTACTACACACCAGAAGAATATTCTCAAATGGCTTTTAACCTGGATGGATTTATGGATAACATCAAACCTGATCGTTCGGATGAGGATCTGCTGTTCCAAGTCATGCTTGATCTCGGCATTCCGCTTTCGGCTAAGATTGAACAGGATGGAGCAGTATTCAACATTAATGACAATTATCTCATCGCATGCTTCAGCACAATTGATACAGCCATGATTACTGAAATTGCTCAGAAACAACCTTATTATGCCGTATTCCGGGATAGCAGTTTTGCGAATGATAGTGCGTTAGTCAATGTCGAGCAGGTGTTCAACACCTATAGCCCAAGTACAATAAGGAGGGTGTTGTAAATGAAATTTAAATTCAAGATACAATCCTTCCAAACAGAGGCTGCAGAGAGCATCGTTAAAGTATTTTCAGGCCAACCGAAACAGGGAATCACAAAGTACCGTCGGGATATAGGCAAACAGGAAGCTCAGATAAGTCTAGATGAGCAAGAGACCGACTTTGAGACAGGCTATCGTAATCCAGAGGTTGAATTAACTAAAGAGCAGCTATTGAAAAATATTCGTAGGATACAAACCTCTAATAATATTACTAATTCGACTGCTTTGGAAGAGGGTCTCGGAGATGTTTCTTTGGATGTAGAGATGGAAACGGGTACTGGTAAAACCTATGTGTACATTAAGGCGATGTTTGAACTCTACCAGACATATGGATGGAGCAAATTTATCGTGGTTGTTCCCAGTATTGCAATTCGTGAAGGGGTCAAAAAATCTTTTGAGACCACGCAAGAACACTTTATGGAATTATACGGCATAAAAGCTCGTTTTTTTGTTTATAATTCGTCAAATCTGCATCAATTAGATGAGTACTCCCAAAATGCTGGAATCAATGTAATGATCATTAACACACAGGCATTCAATGCGACAATGAATGAGGAGAAAAATGTTGAAGGTAGGAGCGGAAATGAAGCTGCTCGGATTATCTATACGAAACGCGATGAGTTTGGTTCACGTAGACCAATCGACGTTATCAAGGCAAACCGCCCAATTATCATTTTGGATGAACCTCAAAAGATGGGCGGAGCCGCCACTCAGAACGCATTGAAGAAAAACTTCAATCCTCTTTTTTCACTTAATTTCTCAGCAACGCACAAAACATCACATAACCTGGTCTATGTTCTTGATGCACTGGATGCTTTCAAAAAGAAACTTGTCAAGAAAATCGAGGTTAAGGGCTTTGACATTAAAAATTTGAGTGGAACAAATAGATATATGTATCTTGAGGCCATTATTATCGATAGGAAGAAACCGCCGCATGCCCGATTGGAATTTGAAGTGAAACGCGGCAGTGGAATTAGACGTGAAATGAAGCTGTTGGGAGAAGGCGATAGTTTATATGCAGCATCAAATGGCTTGGAAGAGTATAAGGGTATCTCGATCGCCGAAGTCGATCCCATTCGTTCTGTGGTTACATTCTCGAATGGAGATACTTTGGAACCCGGTAAAGCCAGTGGAAATGTAAATGAAGGGGATATTCGTCGGATACAGATCCGCGAGACGATTGCTTCGCACTTCGATAAAGAGGAAAAGCTATTCGAACAAGGAATTAAATGCCTTTCTTTATTTTTCATTGATGAGGTGGCGAAGTACCGCCAGTATGATGAAGAGGGCAATGAGGATGCGAGTGAGTACGGAAGGATATTTGAAGAAGAGTATAACGCTGCTCTGAATGAACGGTTGACCCTATTTCCTACTGAATATCAGAAATACTTAAGAGAAATCGAAACCAAAGACACACATCGCGGTTATTTTTCGATAGACAAGAAAGGTAGATCGATCAATAGTAAAGTGAAACGTGGAAGCGAGTTTTCTGATGACATATCTGCGTATGACCTCATTTTAAAAAATAAGGAACGGTTATTATCCTTTGAAGAGCCAACCAGATTTATTTTTTCCCATTCTGCATTGCAAGAAGGTTGGGACAATCCAAATGTATTTCAAATATGCACTTTGAAACATTCTGATAACGCAACTAAGAAAAGGCAGGAAGTGGGACGCGGTCTGCGACTTTGTGTTAATGAAACTGGAGAGAGACAAGACGTTGAGGCGTGTGGAGAATCGTATGTTCATGGGTTGAATGTACTTACCGTGGTAGCAAGTGAAAGTTATGCAGGCTTTGTGTCAGAACTGCAAGAAAACATTAAGTCTGACCTTTATGAGCGACCTGTTAAGGCAAGTATGGATTATTTTGCAGGCAAATATATTCTGGATGGTGAAGATACTCATATCATTACTGTAGAGGAAGCCACTGCCATTTATAATTACTTGATTCGTAACGAATATGTGGATGACCAGGGAGGGGTAACAGACGCATACAGAGTTGCAGCTGAAATGGGTAGTTTTGCTCCTCTTAAACCGGAGTTAGCACCGCTTGGTAAGGATATCCATAATCTGGTGCAGGCAATCTATGATCCAACCATTCTGGATGAGATGTTTGGGAATGCTCACGAAACCAAAGTAAAAGAAAATCCACTGAATGAAAACTGGAAAGATTTTGAAGAACTTTGGGAGCGAATCAACAAAAGATATGCTTATACAGTGGATTTTAATAGCGAAGAGCTAATCAAAAATTCGATACTGACCATCAATAGTGAGTTGAGAGTTGCGAAGTTGACTTACACCTTAACGAGAGGCGAACAAACCGGGACAGAGTTCAATGTAGCTCATACTGTAACCAAAAAACTTGATCGCGGGGAAGGTAGCTATGCAGAGTATGATCTCATTGGGAAAATTGCTGAAGCTACAACCCTGACGCGCCGTTCAGCAGCAGCCATTTTAAAAGGAATGAAACAAGATAAACTATGGTTATTCCGAGAAAATCCCGAGGAATTTATTATCAAAGTGGCTGATATCATTAACCACCAAAAGGCTTCTGTTGTGGTAGAGCATATCACTTACACTCCAAGTGCAGAAGAACCCTATTCACAGGATATCTTCAATATGAGCCGTGCTTCTGATGAGTATGCAAAAGCCTTCAAGGCGAAACATGCCGTACAGGACTATATTTTTACGGATGGTACAGCGGTGGATAGCATTGAGAGACGATTTGCCGAAGACTTGGACGCAGCAGATGAGGTAGTCGTTTACGCAAAACTGCCAAGGGGCCCACGTGGCTTCTATATTCCTACACCTGTTGGGAAGTATTCACCTGACTGGGCGATATCGTTTAAGAAAGATGCTGTAAAGCACATATTCTTCATTGCAGAAACAAAAGGCACAATGGACAGCCTACAACTGCGTCCGATTGAGCAGGCCAAAATTACCTGTGCAAAAAAATTATTCAATGAGCTGTCATCAAGCGAAGTGAAGTATCACGATGTGGATAGTTATCAAAGTTTATTGACGGTTATTGATTCGCTACAGTAATAAAAGAGTCCGTGAATTCGGCTGTTATCTGATTTTTCGGATTAACTGTAATACCATCATCTTACGATACAGGCTGCTTTGTTTGGTCTCAAAAAAATTGTGATAGAGGGAAAAGTTATCCGGCGAAACATATTGATTTTCTGTTGATACAACATTCAAAACCCAAAAGGAGCCAAGCCCATGAATGATACCATTTTCGATTTTCTGAGATCTTATGTACCCAGTGCTGGAAGAGACCCTAAAGAGGACTACCTGACGCAATTATTTGCATGGTTGCTGATGAATGTTAACGGTCTGGACCTGAAGTATTGCGAGTATTTATTGAAAAAAACATCGAACAGCACATTACAATGACTGATTCTGACAACATTGTTGTGGAAACGCAGAGAACGCTGGATAACGGAAAACGGATCGATTTGCTGATTACAGTGAATCATGATAATGGCTTCATTTGTGAGCATAAAATTTACAGTATGCTGTCTCCGAATCAACTTACCAATTACAGTAGCATGGCGCCTAGCCTAGGGAATGGGAAAGGGAAAGGGCAATTCCATACCGTGTTGGTGACTTTAGGCACTTACCAATGGACGCAGCCGGCGGATGTACGTGTTTTGTGGAGCAACATATATCAGGATTTTCTGCAGAAGGAACTTGTAAATTATGCAGATGATTCAGTTCATTATTTCATGTTGAATCAAACAATAAGCTTTATGCAGAACAATAGTCTCGGTACATATGGAGAAATCACCCCAGGAGCCATTGCTGGATACTGGGAAACGTTTGGGCTCAAAGATGTTGTCAATAATATTATTGGAG
>Ga0194137_10002451_pt1 | contig 10949 bp, 9 predicted proteins | sample TARM_MetaG_T3_14_FD_134025 | JGI IMG/M metagenome (GOLD analysis project Ga0194137, IMG submission 134025) | Freshwater microbial communities from Pennsylvania, USA, analyzing microbe dynamics in response to fracking - TARM_MetaG_T3_14 (version 2) | ecosystem: Environmental > Aquatic >...
CTTTATATCCCGTAGGATATGTTCAATCATGGTCAGGTTTCTGAGTCCGAGAAAATCCATCTTGAGAAGCCCCATGGCTTCCAGATCCTTTTGTTCATACTGAGACTGATAGACACCATTCAACCCTTCTTGCAAGGCCGTGTATTCAATAAGTGGTCTATCTGAAAGCATCACTCCGGCTGCATGGGTTGATACATGTCTTGGCAGGCCTTCAAGCTTCTTAGCCACATCGAGCCAAAGAGACACTTTATCATCATAATCCATTCGGTTTTGGACGTTGGGATCACGTTCGATCATCTCACCAATCGATTCATACTTGGAAGCCGTCTTTACAATTTCTTCTATCAAGGGTTTCCTGATGTCATACACCCTGGCCGTATCACGGAGACTGCTTTTGGATAGAAACGTCCCAAACGTGCATATCAAGGATACGTAATGATTGCCATACCGTTTTTTTGCATATTGTATGAGCTGGTCTCTTTTATCGTCTGGAAAATCGATATCAATATCCGGCATATTGAGTCTTGCCTTGTTCAAAAAGCGTTCAAACAAAAGCCCATGTCTGATAGGGTCAATCGTGGTAATGCCAAGCGCATAGGAAACAAGACTCCCAGGTGCACTCCCCCTGCCAGGACCCACAAGAATGTTTTGTTTCTTGGCGTGCTTGATGACATCAAATACAATCAGGAAGTAATCATCATAGCCAAGACTGTGAATAACCGACAACTCTTTGTTCAATCTTTTTTCGTATTTGTCTTTGTCAAGCGGTTTCCCGTCAATTCTCTTCATAAGTCCCTTATAGGAAAGCGCACGCAGATACCGCTCGCTGCTTACGCCTTCAGGGGTCTTGAATTCGGGCAGTTTCGCATGATCATCAGGAAGTTTGAATGTATGCTTTCTTAAGAACCGTTCAACTTTCTTAGGATACTTGTAAAGCGTATTGAGCGTAGCTTCGTCTTTAAGGTATCCTGAGTCGCGCTCCTTGAGCACGGGTTTGCTTTCGTGAATGGTAGAAAGGACCCTGTGCACTTCAAAGTCCTTATGTTCGAGATACAGCACACGGTCCAGTGGAAGAACGTGGCTTTCCTCGCTTTCTTCATCAGGGTGAACTCCGATATAAAAGTCCTTGGTAAGACGTTTCAGTTCATGATACACGCTTTGGACGGCCTTTGTCTGTGCTTCATCTTCAAGGCTTTTCATTTCACCTTCCAATGTATTGAGCATGAGGCTAACGCCTTCCAGATGATCCTTGATCTGACTCAATTCCAAAAAAGGACTGATGCTGTTCAAGGTGCCAAGCTTGAGAAGGTTTTTGTATCCCGTCTCGTTTTGGGCATAGGCAATCAGTTTTAGCGGGGTATCCTTGAAAAAGGGTGCAGCATCAATCTGCACCCCGATAATGGGCGAAATGTTATTTGTTTCACAGGCAAACGCAAACTTCCTAACCGCATGCATGCGTCTATCTGTCAGAACCAACGCTTCCAAATTCAAAAAGCGAGCCCTTTCAATCAGTTTATTCAAGCTGATTGAAGCCCCTTTGAAACTGTATGCGGTTTCCAAGTACAGACTGGCTAACATAGGCCCACCTTCTTTCACACATAAATTATAACACATCATCATTCATGCCAAGAGGGCGAGGTTGCATTACTTTCTTTTTTTGTATATCAGAAAGCCTCCACCTGTAAACAGGAAGGCCCCGGCCACAAGTCCGACTTCAAGTCTGACTTCTTCAAACTCTGTAGCTTCATCCTCGAAATCAATTTCAAATTCGTAGGCTTCCTCGTAGGTGTCATGACCGTTGATCAAAAGATCGTAAGATCCGCTTTCATCAATAACATGCCCAGGTTGGATGGGTGAACCGTTCAATGTGCCCACTCCTGAAAAATATAGCGTCCTTGGTTCTTTGTAAACCTCCCCGTTTTCAATACCTGAAAGACCGGAAGTCAAGGTGAAAGACCGCCTTAGCTCATAGCCGTTCGCACCTTCTACTCTAAGCGTATGGTATCCCGGCATATCAATGAGATCCTCACTTGAATAAAGGTCGTCGTTAAGCCATACCCTGCCCCCACTCACAGAAATTGAAAGCGGTGCTTCAGTTTCTTCAAATAGTGTTACGCCTTCAATCGTCGGATTCACTGTAAATGAATGCTTCTGGTCCTGGCAAGTAAAGACATAGTGCCCGGGATAAGTCTCCTTGTGCACATCCTCTATAGGCGTCCCATCTATGTTCGCATCACTGCAGAGTGTATAAAACGTCACTTCGCCCGCATACTGGCCTCCCTTTTCAATGCCATGTGTTTCTCCTGTCTTTAAAAGAGTTCCATCGTTCATGAGGGCGCGTTCGTAAGGCCCAAAATATTCCCCGCTCATAAATAGAGCTCCCGCTTCAACTTTGAAGCGCTGGATCTGTGTTTCGGATTCATAAAGCACCTCAGAAGTTTCTTCCAGTTTCATAATGAGACTGCTTTTGAAATCTAGCGTGTCTTCTATATGCAAATGCTGGTCGATCAGTCCGTATACTTCGTTGTCATTGACCTTCAATGCCTTGACTTCACTCAAATGGTTGCGCTCGATGATGGTTTCTAGTTCAATGCCTCCCATCTCGTTTACAATGAGCGCATAGCCATCATAAAAGGCCGTTGTTCCACTCAGTTCGACGTAGCCAAATAAAATGAAACGGCCGTTTTCATAATAACTCTGAGTAATGGTGTAGCGGTTCTCACTGTCCCCTCTTTCAATTCTAAAAGGCACGTTCCCTTCGCCTTCAATGACAGTCACCACTTCTCCATCAATACGCTCAACACTCACTTGAGCCCCTTCCATTGTTGCTTTCACGGGATTTTGAAACATCAAGAAAAAGCCCATGCATAATAAAAAAACAATCTTCTTCATAATCATACCTCCTACTCATATGATACGAATCAGATTGTTTTTTTCTTTTTTTAATAGATGAAAAGTTTGTTATTCGTTCATGAGGCGTTGTGTATCACGTGCAATCATGACTTCCTCGTTGGTCGGAACGACCATGAGTTTGACTTTGGAACCTTCTTTGGAAATGATTTGTTCCTTGCCTCTTACATTGTTCGCTTCTGTGTCGAGTTCCGTATGCAGCGCACTTTCAAGGCGTCTTGCGATGACTTCACGGGTTTCTGGTGCGTTTTCACCGATACCGGCAGTGAAGATGATGTTATCAACGCCACCCATATGCATGAAGTAAGCCCCGACGTAGTCCGCAATCATCTTCGCTTGCTTGTCAATGGCGAGTTTGGCGCGTTCGTTGCCTTCATCGGCCGCAGCCCAGAGATCTCTTGAATCAGAAGATACGCCACTGATGCCTAAGTACCCTGATTGTTTGTTGAGGTCATTCATGACCTCTTCAAGGCTTCTTTGTTGTTTTTGTGCGATGAATTCCACAATTGCAGGGTCAATGTCACCTGAGCGTGTGCCCATGGTAATACCTGCAAGAGGGGTGAAGCCCATTGAAGTGTCGACTGAAACGCCACCGTCAATGGCGCAGATTGAAGCGCCGTTACCAATGTGCAGGACAATGGTCTTGAGATCCTTGACATCTTTGCCAAGAATGTCGGCGACACGTTGTGATACGTATTTGTGGCTTGTTCCGTGGAATCCGTATTTACGAACACCGTATTTCGAGTACCATTCATAAGGCGTCGAATACATGTACGTTTCTTTAGTCATGGTTTGGTGGAAGGCCGTATCGAATACAGCGACCTGCGGTTTGTTTGGCAGGGCTTCCTGGAACGCCTTGATACCTGTAAGATTCGCAGGGTTGTGAAGCGGTGCCAAATCACTTACTTCCTCAATCGCCTTTTTGACTTCATCATCAATCAAGACGCTGTCAGAGAATTTTTCTCCTCCGTGAACCACACGGTGTCCAACCCCTGAAATATCTTCATAGGATTCAACGATGTTGAGACTCACGAGCTTTTCAAGCAGATGTTCTACCGCCACAGCATGGTCGGGCATGTCGATTTGCTCTTCGGATTCATCTCCATTGTACTTGAGTTTGAAGTTTCCGCCATCCATTCCGATGCGTTCTACGACACCACTAGCGATCACGGTTTCTTCTGGCATGTTCAAAAGCTGGAACTTGAGTGATGAACTGCCTGCGTTAACGGCTATAATTTTCATGTTAATCAACCTTTCTATTTTTAAACCAGTCTTCTATTTTGTCCAAGGAACGATTAAACGCCGTTTCATCAGAGAAGGGTGGTAAATCCGCGACGAGAAACTTTTCCTCGGTTTCTTCCTTGTGCGTTTTGCGTTTCAGTATGAGAATGCTTTTGTGATGGTTGGTAAAAAGACTTTCATCCAGTTTCAAAAGCCCATAAAGATGCGCGTCTTCCATAAGTCTTTCCTTGAAGGTATCCGCTTCATTTTGTTCAAAGAAATTGTTTTCAATGAGAGCCACGAAGTACCCTCCGGGCTTCACATGGTTCATATGATGAAGGATGACCTGGTAAGGTAAATAGGCGTTTTTCCTGTCGATCGATTCGACGGGAAAATCTGTCACGATCAAATCAACGCTCTCTCCATGATAGGCAAGCGTATCTTCTGTGGCAATGGCGGTTTCCACATCAAGTGCGTCAAGAAGATTTTTGGATAAATCCGCAAGCATAGGGTCAATTTCAATTCCGGATATGTCAATCCTCTCGTCATAATGATTGACAAGGGTCGCCAGTAAATTCCCTGTTCCCGACAGAGGATCCAGAACTTTTAGCGGTTTTCTTCCCCCATAAAGCTTTGAAACCAGGTAGGCTATGAACATCCCGATGGAATCGGGGGTCATCATCGCGTTTGTAATCCCGAGCTCCTTGAAGCCCTTGAGCAAACCAATCTGTATCCCTTTTCTTACCGTTTCCTTTGAAAACTCCAAAGAATCAAGTGACTGACGGGCAGTTTCAATGGTTTTTTCACTTTCCAGATCAACAGGGACCGTCAAACGGTGATCTATGAGAAAACCGATGGCCTCACTGACCCCTTTGAGGTAGGGTTGGTTCGTCTCTTTGCTTATCACAGTTGCTACCGTGTCCACATATGTGTAGACCGTTTCAATCGAATTGTCATTATCCATAGTATCACCAAACACATATTACCAAAAACAAGGCTTTTTGTCTAGGTGAATGATTATTCAGTTTTGTCAATTTGATTGCTTAAATTCTAGCGATTTGGTATGATGTTTCTAGGAGGTCACGTCATGAAAAAAGTAGTAATAAGACTGATTGACTGGTACCAGAAAGCCACCGCAGACAAAAACCCCACGTGTCGCTATACGCCTACATGCAGTCATTATTCAAAAGAGGCGTTTCAGACACGCAATTTTTTTTATGCCGCGCTTCTTAGTATCTGGCGAATCCTCCGCTGCAACCCGTTTTCAAAGGGTGGCTACGATCCCGTCCCCAAACCTAAACACAAGAAAGACAAAAAGAAATGAAATAAAGATCAATATTTAGCAAGGAAGTGAAACAATGACTCACAAAAAACTATTTACATCCGAAAGTGTCACCGAGGGGCACCCTGATAAGATCTGTGACCAGATTTCAGACGCCATCCTCGATGCCATCCTAAAGGATGACAAAAATGCACGCGTTGCGGTGGAAACCGCAGTAACCACGGGCCTCATCCTCGTCATGGGCGAAATCACCACGACCACCTATGTCGATATTCAGAAAATCGTGAGAAACACCGTCAAGGAAATCGGCTACGACCGTGGAAAATACGGTTTTGACGCAGAGAACCTCGGTGTCATGGTCGCGATTGACCCACAATCTCCTGACATTGCACAAGGTGTCAACAAAGAAGGCGACATCGGCGCAGGTGATCAGGGCATCATGTTCGGCTACGCAACCGATGAAACCGATGAATTCATGCCGATTACCCATTACTATGCACAGAAGCTAGCACTCCGTCTTTCAAAGGTGAGAAAAGAAAAAATCGTATCCGGATTAAGACCCGATGGAAAAACACAGATCACCGTTGAATTCAACGAAGATGGAACCCCTAAGAGAATCGACAACGTGGTCGTTTCAACTCAGCATGCACCGAATATCAGACAGGCAGACTTAAAAGACGCCATCAGAAAACACGTCATTGAACCGATTGTTCCAAAAAGTCTCCTCGATGAAGCCACACGCTACTACATCAACCCTACAGGAAAATTCGTTGTAGGTGGGCCTCATGGAGACGCCGGTCTCACAGGACGCAAGGTCATCGTTGATACGTACGGCGGCGTGGCCCATCATGGTGGAGGCGCCTTCAGCGGCAAGGATCCTTCCAAAGTAGACAGAAGCGCATCCTACATGGGCCGGTATGTAGCGAAAAACCTTGTGGCCGCAGGCATTGCGAAAAGACTTGAAATCCAGCTTTCCTATGCCATCGGCGTCACAGAACCCACCAGTGTCAACGTGAACACCTTCGGTACCTCGAAATACAGTGACGATACAATTCTAAGCATCATAGACACTGTGTTCAGACTTACCCCAAGAGGCATCATTGAAACCCTTGATCTCACACGTCCCATTTACCGGGATGTCGCAGCGTATGGCCATTTTGGTCGTAGTGACCTCGACCTTCCCTGGGAAAAAACGGACAAGGTGGACGCCATCAAAAGCGCACTTGAATCCCTATAAAAATAAAAATGGAAATCCACACGTAATGGATTTCCATTTTTTTAAAGTTGTCTTCTTTTTATGATTTTCATGCGGGTGAATTCTTCACGCTCTTTTTCTTCAAGCGTATCCGCGATGAACTTGATGTTGCGCTTATTTCTAGGAATAACAATGTTCTTAAGGGCGTTTTCCCTTTTTGAGGCTTTTCGGATGGCACTGGCGAGTCTGTATACGGAGTTGTCCACCTCGACTAGGAGAACGGTAAGGTCTCTCGCTTTTTGGAAGTTCTGAAAGGCGTAGTCAAATTTCGTGTTGGTACTCGCGATGCCGTATTTAAGCTGGATTTTGGGTTTTACGTGTTTGACTTTGGGGATTTCCACACCCATGACGCTTCTATAGGTGATGTCGATGTTTCTATCGACGGGAATCTCCTTGGCGATGTCATTGACGATACCGAGTGTAATATTCGCTTCCTGAAGGGCGGCGTAGGCCTTTCTGTAAGTCTCGCTGATTTCATCGCGAAGCTTCTTCACGTCGTCAATCATCGACATCATTTCACGAATGAGGATATTGCGCTTGCGCGACATGAGGTCATGGCCCATCTGAGCAAGTTCGTTGGAACGCTTGAGCGCCATCAGATTCCCTTTTGTTGGAAACACTTGCTTTTCAGACATGGTTACTCACCCTTTTGTCCGAGTTCACGGACCAATGATTTTTCCTTGATGTTAAAACGTTCCGACGCGTCCTCTGCATTATAGAATTTTTCAAGAACGTCACTGTCCACACGGTCGAGTTCCTCTTTTGGAAGAAGCGAAAGCAGCGACCAGCCGAGGTCCAGAGTATCATCAATCGAACGGTTGACTTCAGGGCCCTGGTTGACGAAGTTGTTTTCAAAGTATTCTCCGAAACGGATGTATTTCTTGTCGGTATCGCTAAGTTCGTCTTCCCCGATGACTGAGGCGAGGCTTCTCGCTTCCTGTACATGGGAGTAGGAAGAAAAGAGCTGATCGGTCAGTGTTTTATGGTCGTCTCTCGTGTAGCCAGCCCCGATGCCGTCTTTCATGAGGCGTGAAAGCGAAGGCAAGGTGGCGATGGGTGGATAGAGGCCTTTTTGGTGGAGATCTCGGCTAAGCACGATCTGACCTTCTGTGATATAGCCCGTAAGGTCTGGGATCGGATGCGTGATGTCATCGTTTGGCATTGAGAGAATTGGAATCTGTGTGACGCTTCCGCCTTTGCCCTTGACGATGCCTGCGCGCTCAAAAAGGCTCGCAAGATCTGAGTACAGATACCCCGGGAAGCCTTTTCTGCCTGGAATTTCACCTTTGGAAGATGAAAATTCACGAAGGGCTTCACTGTAAAATGTCATATCGGTCATGATGACGAGTATGTGCATATCGTGTTCGTACGCCAGGTATTCCGCAGTGGTAAGGGCGGTGCGCGGAGTCAGGATTCTTTCAATAACCGGGTCGTTTGAAAGGTTCAGATACATGACCACACGGTCGAGTACGCCGGCTTCTTCAAGACTTCGCTTGAAGTAGTCCGCCACGTCGTTTTTAACACCCATGGCCGCAAAGACGATGCCGAATTTTTCGCTTTCGCCCTTGTCTTCGGCGATGCGTGCCTGTCTTACGATCTGCATCGCAAGTTCATCATGGGGCATCCCCGCTCCTGAGAAAATCGGAAGTTTCTGTCCTCGAATGAGCGTGGTCAGCGCATCGATGCTGCTGATGCCGGTGTTGATGTAGTTTCTGGGATACACGCGGGATACCGGATTGAGCGGTAGGCCGTTGATGTCACGGTATTCGTCTATGAAAAGCGGTCCAAGCTCATCAATCGGTTCTCCGGTTCCGCTGAAAATGCGTCCGAGAACTTCCTTGGAAAGTCCAACGTGCATGGAGCGTCCCTTGAAAGACGTCTTGGTGTTTTCAAGCGAGATGCCTTCGGTGCCCTCAAAAACCTGGATACCCACGGTATCGCCCTTGATTTCAATGACCTGACCATGACGCATTGAGCCGTCATTCATCTCGATTTCCACCACTTCGTTGAATCCGACGTCCTTGACGCCTTCGAGATATATGAGAGGGTCGTTGACCTCTTTTAACTGCATGTATTGTAGTTTCATACCTGGTCCCCCCTAATTGATATCCGAAAGCGCATTGTCGATAAGATCGTAATAATCATCGAACATGTCTAAATCGTCATTCGGAACCTCGTATTTCATCTTGGTAAGCTTACCAAAGATGTCTGTTTGCGTAATGAGTCTGAAAGCGATGCCCTGGTCGACGAGTTTGTCCGCTTCGTGGTAGAGATAAAGAATGACATCCATCATCTTCATCTGTTTTTGAAGCGTGACGTAACTGTCGAAATCGTGGAAGGCGTTTTGCTGAAGGAAGCCTTTGCGGATGAGTTTTGAAATTTCCAAAATGAGTTTCTGATCATCTGGCAATAGCGAACTACCAATCAATTTAACGATCTCCTGAAGCTTGTTTTCCTCATTGAGTAGACTTACAAGCTGTTGACGATGGTCGAGAAATTCCTCGTCCACATTTTCTGTGTACCATCCGCTAAGCTGATTGACGTATTCGCTGTAGGAATCGTTCCAGTTGACAGCGGGATAATGTCTTTCGTAGGCAAGCTGCTTGTCAAGCGCCCAGAAGGCATGAATGAACCGTTTCGTGTTCTGTGTGACGGGTTCTGAGAAGTCCGCGCCTTGTGGAGATACCGCGCCTACGATTGAAATTGATCCGTTTTCATGATTCAGAGTTTCATAGTAGCCCGCACGTTCATAAAACTGTGAAAGCCTTGAAGAAAGATAAGGCGGGAAGCCTTCTTCCGCAGGCATTTCTTCAAGTCGGCCGCTAATTTCTCTAAGCGCTTCGGCCCAACGCGATGTGGAATCCGCAAGCATGGCTACGTGGTATCCCATGTCTCTATAGTATTCCGCAATGGTAACGCCTGTATAGATGCTCGCTTCACGAGCAGCCACCGGCATGTTGGAAGTGTTCGCAATAAGTACGGTACGATCCGTAAGAGGTTTCCCACTCTTCGGGTCGACAAGCTCAGAGAACTCTTCAAGCGCCTGAGTCATTTCGTTTCCACGTTCACCACACCCGACGAACACGATGATGTCCGCATCACACCACTTGGCAAGCTGATGCTGGGTCATGGTTTTACCTGATCCGAATCCACCGGGAATGGCGGCTGCGCCGCCTTTGGTGATTGGAAAGAGGGTATCGATAACCCTTTGGCCTGTCACGAGCGGTTTCGCAACGTCCAGACGTCTTGCGACGGGTCTCGGCGTTTTGATCGGCCAGCGCTGAACGAGCGAAAGTTCATGAACATTGCCTTCGCTATCCTTGGTTTTGACCATAGTCGTTCTCGCTTTGTGGTTGCCGTCATCCGCAACTTCTATGACGGTTCCCCCTTTGCCTTTTGGAACCATGAGTCTGTGTTCAATCAGATCGGTTTCCTGAACGGTGGCGTAAACGTCTCCGTGCTTGAGGGTATCGTTTTTACTGACCTTGATTCTAACAGGCCAGAGTGCGTTCTCATCAATTGTGTTGCCTTCGCTGCCGGCGCTAATGAATGCACCGGAGGCTTCTGCGATGGCCTTGAGTGGACGCCCGATGCCATCAAAGATGTTTCTTAAGATACCGGGACCCAGGTCAATGGACATGCTTTCACCACTGCCGATGACCGGTTCGCCGGGTTTAAGACCGGATGTTGATTCGTACACCTGAATGGTGGTTGCCTCACGGGTCATTGAAACCACTTCACCAAGCAATCGGTCTTCACCCACAAACACCATCTCCATGAGGGCAAACGTATCTGTGTCTTTAACGGTGATAACCGGACCGTTTATGGAATGTATTGTATCGTTTTGCATAAAGTCACCTCTTTAGATGATGAATATTAGGTACGGATGAAAAGACCCGAGTTTGCATGGAACCAGTCTCTTTGGTCTCTTAGTTTCTTGTCAATCGTGCGATCAATTTCAAGGCCTTTTGACTGGCTTTTGACCTTGAATCCGCCAATGATGATATCTTTGGACGGTTTAACTTCATACTTGATGGATAACGTGTTTTCAAGGACGCTTTTGATACTATCGTCATTGTCTCGAACCATGAACGTGAGGCCATCCGTATCAAGATAGGCTACGGTCTCTTTCACAGTCTTTTCAAGCAACGTCTTGTAGGCGTCGCTTTTGACAAAATCAGAGAGTCTTTCTTTGACACTCTCAAAAACGGTTTCCAAAAGATCCTCACGCTTTTCCATGAGCTTGCGGTGATTTTCCGTCTGAATCCGGTTGATTTCCGA
>Ga0194137_10002454_pt1 | contig 10944 bp, 8 predicted proteins | sample TARM_MetaG_T3_14_FD_134025 | JGI IMG/M metagenome (GOLD analysis project Ga0194137, IMG submission 134025) | Freshwater microbial communities from Pennsylvania, USA, analyzing microbe dynamics in response to fracking - TARM_MetaG_T3_14 (version 2) | ecosystem: Environmental > Aquatic >...
AATTCCATAATATGATGGCTGGATACCTCTGGTATATTTCACCAAACCAAATTGTAGCGGGTCTTGAAAACGTTAATTTACGTAAGGCGATTGCACTGTCATTTGACAAATCGGCAATTGCAAATAACATTCTAAAAGATGGTTCAATCGTTGCAGATTTTGCAGTTCCAACGCTTCTTGCAACTGGACCAGATGGTAAAGACTACCGTGAAACAGCTGACACATATCTTTCTACAGATAAAGCAATGGCACTTGAATACTTCAATACAGCTAAAGCTGAGCTTGGCGTAGACACATTTGAATATTCAATCGTAGTAGAAGATACTGAATCAGCACAAAACGTTGCACAGTTTATCCAATCTGAAATTCAAACAACACTTCCAGGCATGACTATTACAATTGAAACTATGCCTAAGAAAAACCGTGTAGAGAGAATGCAAGAAGGCGATTTTGAGCTTGGTTTAACACGTTGGGGTCCTGATTATGCAGATCCAATGACTTACCTTGACATGTGGACAACAGGTAGTTCTAACAACTACGGTTTCTGGTCAAATTCTGATTACGATGCAATTATTCAATCAGCAAAAGATGGTGAATTAGCACTTGATCTTGAAGCGCGTTGGGCTGGTCTTAAAGAGGCAGAATCAATCGTTATGGATGAAGCCGTTATTTTCCCTGTATACCAAAAAGGTAATGCTGTTATGATCAAGGGTAATGTATCTGGCGTTGAATTCCACTCAGGGGGAATCAATAGAATTTACAAAAACGCTGTTAAAAACTAATCGTTAAAATAACAGTTATATCATGCAAGACTAATAACAGTGGCTGCTTAGGCGGCCACTGTTAAACTTATATAAAGGAGTAATAACATGAAAAAATATCTATTGAAAAGAGTCCTCATATCAATAGCAACGCTGCTTGTTATTTTGGTGATTCTTTTTTTAATGTTAGAATTCATGCCTGGTTCGCCTTTTAACGATGAAAAACTTACAACAGCACAAGTTCAGTTACTAAATGCCAAATACGGCCTCGACAAACCCGTCATTGTACGGTTTTTAAACTATGTAAAAAGCATGTTGTCAGGTGACTTTGGTGTTTCATATACAATTAGTAAAAATACGCCTATATCAACCCTGCTTTTATCGCGATTGCCGATTTCTGTCAGCATTGGTGGGCAGGCTGTTTTACTTGGAACGATTGTAGGTCTAATACTCGGGATTATTGCAGCGCTAAAACGCAATACCATTTGGGATACTATTACGACAATGATTTCGGTCATCGGTGTGAGTTTGCCTTCTTATGTATTTGCCTTAGCATTATCCTATTCACTGGGCTACAAGCTCGAATGGTTTCCACTGCTCTATTCTACAAAGGCACCTTTTGAATCTTCTATTTTACCAACGATTTCACTGAGCATGTTTACCATTGCTTCCATTGCCAGATTTACAAGAACAGAAATGATAGAAGTCATGGCATCGGATTATATCCAATTAGCAGAAAGTAAAGGCATTAGTGGTATTCACCTTATTTTGAGACACCAGCTGCGCAATGCTCTTATTCCTATTATCACAGTGCTTGCCCCTTTAATCGTAAGTCTGATGACGGGCAGCCTCGTTATCGAAAAAATATTCTCTATCCCTGGGATAGGAAGTTTACTCGTTACAGCAATTCAATCAAATGATTATAACGTTATTATAGCCATTGCCTTTATCTATAGTGCCATGTACATTGGCATAATGTTAGTTGTAGATATCCTTTATGGTATTATTGATCCAAGAATCAGATTGGCAAAGGAGGAAAGTCATGAATAATACAACACTAGATGAATCCTTGATTTTTCTTGAAGGTGATTTTGAATTTGTATCACAAGATGGGGTATCGCATATTGATGCGACCTACTCTAGCCAATCTTATTGGAAAGATGTCGCAAAACGTTTTTTTAGAAATAAGGGCGCTGTCATTGGCCTAATCTGTATTGTCTTCATTGTGTTTATGGCAATATTTGGTCTAGGGTTTAACGACTTAGCTTTTGATGATCAAACCATTACCCATCAGAACTTGCCACCGCGCATACCTGTTATTGAAAACTTCGGTATTTTTGATGGCAGTGAAAAACTTAACACCTCTACAGGGGTTGTTGAACAAAATAAATATCTTTCTGAAGATGGTACGGTTACGGGACTTGAAGATGTATATTATTGGTTCGGTACTGATATACTCGGAAGAGATATTTTTACCAGAACATGGATGGGAACACGTATCTCACTCTATATTTCTTTAGTAGCCGTTATCATAGATATGGTTTTCGGTTTGAGTTATGGCTTGATTTCCGGCTATTTTGGCGGCAAGGTGGATAACGCTATGCAGCGTTTTGCTGAAGTTCTTAATGGTATTCCCAACCTCGTCGTTGTAACTTTATTGATTATAGTATTAAAACCAGGTCTTGTGACGATTACCTTTTCGCTTATGATCACAGGATGGATTGGCATGAGTCGTATCGCAAGAGCACAAATGTTAAAACTTAAACAACAAGAATTTGTTTTGGCGTCACGAACTTTAGGCGCAACAGATTTCTTTATCATATTTAGAGAAATTTTGCCTAATATTTTTGGACAAATTATCACCACGACCATGTTTTCTATACCAACGGCAATTTTTACAGAAGCCTTTTTAGCCTTTATCGGTTTGGGTGTACCAGTGCCGATGGCATCTTTGGGACTTTTAATCAGTGATGCTTTTAAATCATTTACGACTCACCCATACATGATTATTCCGCCAGTGCTCGTTCTTGCAGTCCTTATGCTTAGTTTTAACATGCTTGCAGATGGCATTCGCGACGCATTTGATCCTAAGATGAAAGAAATGTAGGGGGGAAAATGATAGAAGAAAAAATGGCAACAGACAATAAGATAACAGACAATAAGACAACAGACAATAAGACAGCGGAACAAATACTGTCGATCAAAAATTTGTCGATTTCTTTTAAGACATCTCTTGGTAGTGTTGATGCAATAAGGGGCGTGGAATTAGATCTCAAAAGAGGAGAAACGCTTGCAATTGTTGGAGAGAGTGGTAGTGGAAAATCAGTCACGATGAAAGCGGTCATGGGCATTTTAAGTAGCAATGGCGTTATTAATTCAGGTTCCATTGATTTTACCTACAATCACGAAGGTGAAGAAGTGAACGTTGACATCTTGAAACTTTCTAAAAAGCATATGCGTTCTCATATCAATGGCAAGCATATGGCCATGATTTTTCAAGATCCAATGACCTCGCTTAATCCAACGATGAACATTGGTGCACAGATTATGGAAGGTATGATTTGGCATAAAAAAGCAAACCGCAAGGAAGCTGCAAGTCGCGCGATAGAACTGCTTGAACTCGTTGGCATTACAGATGCTAAAAAAAGAATGAAGAACTATCCCCACCAGTTATCTGGCGGGATGCGCCAACGTGTGGTCATCGCCATTGCCCTTGCATGTAACCCAGATTTGTTGATATGTGATGAACCGACCACAGCACTTGATGTAACCATCCAGGCTAAAATCTTAGAACTCATAAAAGACATTCAAAAGAAAATGAATATCTCCGTGATATATATCACACACGATTTGGGTGTGGTGGCTAAAGTGGCGGATTACGTTGCCGTCATGTACGCTGGTAAGATCGTTGAAAAAGGATCAGTAGATGAAGTCTTTTATGATCCAAGACATCCCTATACTTGGGGGCTCTTGTCAGCAATGCCGGATCTTGATACATTTGATGACAAACTGTATACGATTCCTGGATCGCCTCCAAATTTGAGCCATAAAGTTGAGGGAGACGCTTTTGCTGAGCGTAATATATATGCACTGAACATTGATCATCGCCTTGAACCACCTATGTTTAAGATTACGGATACACACTATGCAGCGACATGGCTTTTACATGAAAAAGCACCTAAAGTCGAAATGCCTCAAGCGCTGAAAGAACGTATCGACAGAATGTTAAAGGAGGCAAAAGACGATGGACAATAAGCAACCCTTACTTGATGTAAAAGACTTAAAACAGTTTTTTAGAATCAATAAAAAATTCACCGTAAAAGCTGTCAATGGTGTATCGTTTAATATTTTTCCCGGTGAAACCTATGGTCTAGTAGGTGAATCGGGAAGTGGTAAGTCTACTATAGGTAGATCGATCATTCGTCTTTACGATCCTACAGCAGGCAAGATCACCTTTGATGGCGTCGATGTCTCTGGCAAGCTTTCAGATAGTGAGACGAGACATTTAAGAACCAATATGCAAATGATTTTTCAGGATCCTATGGCGAGTTTAAACCCTCGCAAAAAAGTATTAGACATCATTGCACAAGGCTTAGATGTACATCATCTCTATAAGTCAAATGCCGAGAGAGAAGAACAAGTTTATAAAATACTTGAAAAAGTAGGTCTCGCAAGAGAGCACGCCAACCGCTATCCGCACCAGTTTTCAGGTGGGCAGCGCCAGAGGATTGGTATCGCAAGAGCACTTATCATGAATCCAAAACTCATCATTGCTGATGAGGCGATTAGTGCACTTGATGTTTCAATACAGGCACAGGTCGTCAATCTTATGAAGGAAATTCAGAAAGAGACCAATATTGCCTTCCTATTTATCGCGCATGACCTGTCCATGGTCAAGTATATTTCTGATAGAATAGGGGTCCTGCACCTCGGTTATTTACTTGAGACGGGTACAAAAGAGGAGATATTTTCAAATCCAATTCACCCCTACACAAGGTCGCTCTTATCAGCTATCCCACTTTCTAACCCTAGGGTAGAAAAGCATAGAACGTCTGAATCGTATGAATATGAGACGAGTGGTATTGACTATGCTAAAGGAACAGAGCACCATATCAGCGGTAGCCACTATGTCCATGCGACCCCTGAAGAGTTGAAGTCATGGCTTTAATCGCCACGATGGACATTTGAAAGAGAAAAAGATCACAAAGTCACCAAAATATAAAAGTTGAAAACCAAAAGCAATAATCTAAAAAGACAGCCAATGTAAGGGATGATGTGAAGCAATTTCACCGAGTTAATCACCTTATATCAGGCTGTTTTTTTAAAAGCTCATACCAGGAGAAAAAAACATTTGCCCTCATGGCAATTTTTTTGGAACAATAAATCACCCCCTCTCACTACACGACTTCTCAACATTATGGTAAGATAGAGTGGCAAGATAGTTTATAGTAATTTCGAGTGAAAAGTAGGTGCTAAAATGCGTACAACATATGGTTTTGCAAAAGTGGCAACGGGCTCTTTTGAAGTCGTCGTTGGCAACCCTGAAAGCAATGCAAAAAAAATAAGATCCCTCATACAAGAAGCGATTAAAGAAAACGTCGATGTTCTTGTATTTCCTGAATTGGCGATTACAGGGTATACTTGTGGTGATTTATTCCTACAGCCGTACCTTTTAAAAATTGCAGAAGAAGAAATCGGTAACATCCTACAATGCCTTGAAGCAACACAAGACAATATGATTACAGTCATAGGCGTTCCCATAAAACAAAGAGGGATTCTCTTTAATACAGCGGTGATCCTACAAGGTGGTAAAATTCTGGGCATTGTTCCCAAGACATTTTTGCCAAACTACTCCGAGTACTACGAAAAGAGATGGTTTAGCCCTGCCGCATCGCGTATGTCAAACCGTGCCAACTACTGTGGACAAGACGTCCCCTTTACTCCAAACCTGATTGTAGAGACGTCTACAGGTCTAAGACTTGCCTGTGAAATATGCGAAGACTTGTGGGTAAGCAATCCTCCTAGCGGTCAGCACGCGGTATACGGTGCAAATATCATCGTAAATCCCTCTGCTTCAAACGAAGTGGCAACCAAAGGCGAATACCGTAGAGACTTGGTTCGCATGCAGTCAGGGCGATGCATGAGCGCTTATTTGTATGCCTCATCAGGTCTAGGGGAGAGCACGACGGATTTAGTATTTAGTGGACATAACATCATTGCATACAACGGGGGCATTGTTTCGGAAGAAATAGAAGGTCAAGCCTTGATGACCGCTGTCATAGACCTTGAAAAACTGGAAAATGACCGTGTCAAATTTAACAGTTTTGCCGCTGAGGTTCAAAGAAACGAAGATCATACGAGCAAATATACATTTGTGACAGCTGAAGACAGCAAAAACGAGATGCTACTACCTGACAGCGTCGATCCGTTTCCCTTTATTCCAGTGGGGAGAGAAAAAGAGGAGCGCTGTCGTGAAATACTCCATCTGCAAGCGAGAGGTTTAGCAGAGCGCCTTAAAAAGACGGGTTTAAAAAAATCAGTCATAGGTATTTCAGGTGGTCTTGATAGCACCTTGGCACTGTTGGTGGCCGCCGATGCTCATGAGATGGTAGGGCTGCCGATTGAAAACATCATAGGGATTACAATGCCTGGATTTGGGACGAGCCATAAAACAAAGTCGAACTCAGATGAACTGATGGCACTCATGGGAATAACAGCTAAAACCATTGATATTAAACCAGCGTGTGAGCTGCATTTTAAAGATATTGGCCATGCACACGACCTATACGATGTCACCTTTGAAAATGTACAGGCACGGGAACGGACACAGATCCTAATGGATACTGCCAATCAAGAAGGGGCGCTTGTAATCGGTACAGGCGACTTGTCAGAATTAGCACTTGGATGGAGTACCTATAACGGTGACCATATGTCCATGTATGCGGTAAACTCAGGTGTGCCAAAGACGCTTGTTAGATATCTAGTATCAACTTATGGGGAGATGCATCCAATCCTAAAGGAAGTTCTTGAGTCGATTTGCAACACTCCCATTAGTCCAGAGTTGTTGCCAGCGGCAAGTGAAGAAGACATGCAATCCACAGAAAAAACAATTGGGAAATACGATTTGCACGATTTCTTTTTATATCATTTTGTGCGCAACGGTTTTGGCAAAGAGAAAATCAGAGCACTTGCCTTGATTGCTTTTAAAACCATAGCGCCAGCTGAAATTGATAAAACACTAGACCATTTCTTTTGGCGTTTTTATACACAACAGTTTAAAAGGTCTTGTTTGCCAGATGGTCCTAAAGTGGGAACCGTATCCTTATCACCACGAGGCGACTGGCGCATGCCATCAGATATTAAATACCCTTATTAGGTCTATTAAGAGTGAAAAAGCCCCAAAGAGATATGTCAGCTTGTTGACACACCTCCTTGGGGCTTTTGATTGACTAAAATATTGTTTTAAGACGTAAAAAACCCCTATACTCAAAAGAGTATAGGGGAAATTATCTAGGTTAAATCAAAATTAACGAATAATTCTAATTTGCTCTGCTTGAGGACCTTTAGGGCCTTGTGCTACTTCAAAAGTAACTTCTTGACCTTCTTCAAGCGACTTGTAACCATCTACTTCGATTTGTGAGAAATGAGCGAAAACATCGTTACCGTCTTCTCCTGTAATAAAACCAAAGCCTTTTTCTGAGTTAAACCATTTTACTGTACCATTCATCGATGTGTACCTCCTAATTAATATTGCTAAACCTTCACCATACTTTATTAAGAAATACACTTGTAAAACAAATATAATACTTACAAAATAAACGTATATGAAAAACTTAATCAACTAATGATACCATCAATCGAAGAGACTGTCAACACCCTAGGATAAACTATTTATCTTATTTACGGTAGTTAGCGAGAAAGACAGCTGAAAATATACGAATAGAGCTGTTTCTAGGCATTAAGCTATGTTATGATGGATAATAAAGAAAAAATATCATATAAAATTTAATTAAAAATAGCAAGATGGGGATGCTGATGCGCCTCATCTCAAAATTAAAACGCAGCATCACAGGGGTTAGGTTAAGGGAGCGCATCACAATCGTGCTTGCTATATTTTTGTAAAATAAATGATAAAACATGTTAAAAGGAAGTGTAAAATGGCAGAAAATCAATCCCCATTGGCCTTTGAAAAAGAAAGGTTAAGAGAAACCGTTGCCCTGGCAACAGAACAACTGGCAGATGCAAGGACATACAATGAAAAGAACAAGGCTGATATTATTGCTGCAAAACAAGATTTGCGTGAAAACACCTCACACTCCATTGCCAATTTATCTGGGAGTGATGGGTTTGAAATGCTAGCAGAACTTAGTCAGTATACCAATGCCATTACAGATAAAATTAAGGATTTTGAAACGCTTGAAAATAGAATTATCTCACTTGAAAATATGATAAAAGCGCCTTATTTTGCACGCATAGATTTTAAATTTGATGATGAAGAGGATTTTGAACACATCTATATAGGGCGGAATACGCTAGAGAAAGAGGACACCTTTGAACGCTTTGTTTACGATTGGCGGGCACCTATTGCCAGTGTGTTTTACCGATTTGTCCTCGGTGAAGTGTATTATGATGCCCCAGACGGCAGAATTACAGGGGTTGTTAATTTAAAACGCCAGTACGAGATTAAAGACAGCAAACTCCAGTACTTTTTTGATACAGATGTCCAAATTGTAGATGAATTTTTAAAAAAGCTTCTATCACAGAATACATCACCTAAAATGAAGACCATCGTAGAAACCATCCAAAAAGAACAGGATCTCGTGATTAGAGACATGGAAAGTGATTTGATGATCGTACAAGGGGTGGCGGGCAGTGGTAAAACATCCATTGCCTTGCATCGTGCAGCATACTTGATGTACCAAGGTCTTTCGACCAAGTTATCCTCAAGCAATATTATGATCATATCGCCCAACTATTTGTTTGAACAGTACATTTCAAGCGTCTTGCCAGAACTGGGTGAGAACAATGTGGTCTCAGTCATTTTTGAAGAAATTATGACCACCGTCCTAAAAAGAGAAAACTTACAATCAAGGCATCAATTTTTAGAAACGATTATTACCAACACCTCTTATCAGAATGTGATAAAAAATAGCATCGTTTACAAGACCTCTCCAGCCTTTATGAAAATTTTAGACCATTTTATTCAGGATATTGTAAGCAAGTGGATTCCCTTTGAAGACATCTATTATAAGGGCACCTGCGTTGTGACCAAAGAAACGCTGAAGGAAAAAGTTGCTAGTAGACCAGATATGCCCCTTGGCTTTAGACTGGAACAGCTGGAAGACTATATTTTAGAACTTGTAAACATCCATGTAAAAGGACGCATAAAATATTCAGAGACCAATAAACTCAAAAGACAAATTCAAAATTTTACAGAAATTAATGTCTTCCACCTCTATAGACGCCTGATGTGTGACAAGCGCTATTTTTGCAAATTAACCCACACCCACAAGTTGAGTGAAGACATGAATGCCATTTTAGCGTTTACTAGAAATAGTTTGAATAGCCATATGCTCTACTATGATGATGCCATTGTCCTCACTTATTTGACCTTAAAAATCTATGGTAATCACCATTACAAAAGGATTAGACAAGTGGTGATCGATGAAGCACAGGACTATTACCCCCTACAATATGAAATTTTCAAGTTGCTTTTTTCAGGGTCAAAATTCACCATTTTAGGCGATGTTAATCAAACCCTGGAAAAACAAGAAACCCTCTCGCTCTATGACCACATCAAGGCCATTTTAGCTAGAAAAAAAACAGCCCTTATCACCATGGACAAAAGCTTTCGCTGTACCAACGAAATACTGGAGTATAGTCTAAGATTTATAGCCCATCGCCCAGAGATAAAAAGTTTTAACAGGCAGGGAGAAGCCCCAGCATGTTACGAGGCAGCTGATGAAAACACCTTTGTGAAACAGATTCAGGCAGAAATCGATAGATGTATTGCCAAAGGATACCAGTCGATAGGCCTTATCTGTAAATCTGAAAAAAATGCTAGAAGTCTGTACGCACTCTTAAAAGAAAGCGTCACACTTGAGCTCATTAATAGTGAAAGTATCTCAGACCTTCACGGCGTATCCATTATTCCCGTCTACATGTCTAAAGGCCTTGAGTTTGATGCTGTACTCATATGCGATGTGGATCAAACAAACTACCGAACACAAGAAGATAAGAACCTTCTATACATCGCATGTACAAGGGCCCTTCACAGGCTCAATCTGTTTTGTAAAGGGAGAAAAAGCGCACTTCTGTAGACGCAAAGGAAGATGATACAGCAGTATAAAAACACACAATTATAAAGGGCATATGTCGATAATAGTTATTGACATATGCCCTTTACTGCGTATAATGAAGATAAGAAGTGTATTTTATTAGTCAATTTGATAGGAGGTTATCATGAGAGTTTTGATTCCAACCAATCATAAAACAGTTAAAGAGGGGATATGCGTATCATTTGGACGGGCACCTCATTTTATGATTGTTGATTTACAAACAGGAGAGGAGACATTTATTGAAAATAAAGGTGCGACCAGCGGTAGTGGGGCTGGGATAAAAGCAGCACAGACAGTGGTAGACAGTAAAGTGAATGCAATGATTACACCTAGAATCGGTAAAAATGCAGCCGATGTCATCAGTGCCAGTGGCATCACCATTTACAAATCAGAATCAGAGAGTATTGAGAGTAACCTTAAATGCCTTTCAGATGGAAAACTAGCAGTCCTTACAGATATTCACCCAGGTTTTCACGGGCACCGTGAGTAGCGATGAAAGTTGCAGTGCTCAGCGGAAAAGGGGGAACGGGGAAAACGTTTATTTCGGTCAATCTTGCAGAGGTCATGGCAGGTGGGTGCTATGTGGATTGTGATGTGGAAGAACCCAACGGACACTTGTTTTTAAAACCAAAGTGGTCAAAAGAAATAGACGTCGTGCAAAAGTCGCCTGTGATCGATCAGGATAAATGTATCGACTGCAGGGCGTGTACGACATTCTGTCGCTTTAATGCCCTCGCAGGCGCCGGACAGAAAATACTGGTTTTCGAAGATATTTGTCATGCATGTGGCGGATGCGTCCTCGTTTGTCCTCAAGGGGCCATCACTGAAAAGGAGAAGGCCATAGG
>Ga0194137_10002455_pt1 | contig 10943 bp, 9 predicted proteins | sample TARM_MetaG_T3_14_FD_134025 | JGI IMG/M metagenome (GOLD analysis project Ga0194137, IMG submission 134025) | Freshwater microbial communities from Pennsylvania, USA, analyzing microbe dynamics in response to fracking - TARM_MetaG_T3_14 (version 2) | ecosystem: Environmental > Aquatic >...
CTCGCCGCGCTTGCCCCAGATGGTGTTCTGCCAGGGTTCGAACATCTCCCAGGTGGTGGGCGCGACAATCTCTATGGTCGAGGTGCCCGGCCAGCGGTTCTGGTAATCCGGATCCTTGGCCGCCGGGAAGGAGATATACACCACCGGAAACTTCGTGTTTTCCGGGTCATCCAGGAATTCTTGCACGTTGGCGTCGTGATCGGCGCTGGGGTAGATCCAGAAATTGGTGCGGGGAAGCCCAAGCTGTTCGGGTGTGCCCTTCAGGCCGATATAGAGCCCGATATGGGGCATGGAGGGAATGACGTGCTGGCGTTTGCTCTGGTAGCCGGCCTTTTCTGCGGTCTCGGCTGGCAGCAGCTTTTCGAAGGTGTTGATCACCCCGGCGTTGCTGATGACCAGCGGTGCCCGGATTTCCTCGCCGTCGGCCATGCGCACGCCGGTTGCCTTGCCTTTCTCCACCAGGATATCGGTCACATCGGCGTAGGTGAACACCTCGCCGCCGGGCTTCTGGATGACCGGGATAATGGTTTTGGCGATTTCCGAGGCGCCGCCGACGGGGTAAAAGCCGCCATACAGGTAGTGTTTGGCGATCAGGGCATGGACCATGAAGCTGGATTGTTTCGGCGTGACGCCGCAATCGCCCCACTGGCCGGTGATGGCACCGATCAGCTCCTGGTTGTTGGTCAGCTCGCTCAGCACTTCCCAGGTGGTCTTGTTGAAGCAGTCCGGCAAGGCCATATCCAGACCCTTGTGAACAACCGGGCCCAGAATTCCGGGTGTAAGCTTGGACAGGGTGTACCACTGCATGCCATCGGCCACCTTGCCCAGGAGTTTCAGGTACTGGTCGATAGCCTCCTGCTCATCCGGGAAGGCATTGAGCAATGAAAGCCGAAGCCCCTCCTTGCCGGCGCGCAGATTCACGACCTTGTCACCCAGGAAGAACCGGTCGTAGTTCTCGTCCATGGGAGCCCATTTCAGCTTGCCGTCGGTAATGTAATCGAACAGACGACGGCCGAGGGTGTGGGGTGAACCCATATCGCCGATGTAGTGAACGCCCACATCCCATTCGTAACCGTTGCGGGCGTAGCTGTGGGTGTAGCCGCCGGCGGTGTAGTGCTGTTCAAGCACCAGAACTTTCTTGCCTGCCTTTGCCAGACAGGCTGCAGTGGTCAGCCCGCCAATGCCGGACCCGATCACAATGGCGTCGTAGGGGCCGTTCAGGCGATTGGCCCGGTACCGGGTGCCGATCCGGATCGTGCTCGGCTTGAGCTTTCCGGAAGACGGACTGTTCACTAGCGCGCTATCTACCACCATGCCTTGCCCCACATTTCCGGATTGGCCCAGTTCTCTGGCGTGTTCCAGGCCCGCTTGTGATTGTAAGTATCCAGATTGTAGGTATACAGCGTGAGCGACCGGTTATCATCTTCGAGCTCGGCATGGCGGCGGAAGCCGAGGCCGATGAAATCGGTAAAGGCCCAGTCCGGCGTTTCGCCAACGAGTACAGCGATCTGGTGGGTACCGTAGTTCCTGAGCTGACCCAGGAGCAGTGCGCCCTCGTCGTGGGGCAGATGTTCAAGCGTGCCCGTAATCAGTGCCAGGTCCGTCACCCGGTCCAGGTGCAGGCCGGCATTGGGGTCGGCTTTGTCCAGGGTGTGAACCTCGACACCTTCCTGGTGTTTCTGCCAGATCCGCGACACCTCGGTGGCCAGGGTGCCGCAGCTCAGCAGAGTGGCGGGTGAGCTGGTGTCAATGATGCGGGCCAGGGTTTCCCGTGCTGTGCTGGTGCTTCCGTTGTCCGTCATCTCGGTCATGCTTTTGCCTTTTGCTACAGGGGCCAGTCTGCCGCATCCACTGTGTGTAAGCCTACGGGCTGTTCCGCGTGTCCGCCCCAGCGGTCGATAAAGGTGCCGGTGGGGTCGTACTGCTGCGTCTGCTTTTCCAGGTTGAATTGCCGCAGGCCTCTGGGGTCTGCTCCTACGCCAGCCAGGTACTGCCAGTTGCCGTAGTTGCTTCCCACATCATAGTCGATTAGCTGCTCCTCGAACCATGCTGCTCCGTAGCGCCAGTCCATACCCAGTTCGTTAATGAAGCAGCTTGCGACGAGCTGCCGGGCCCGATTGCTCATGTAACCGGTTTCCCGCAGCTGGTTCATGGCCGCATTGACAACAGGGTACTCGGTGTTGCCCTGGCACCAGGCCTTGAAGCGGTGGCCATAGAAAGTGCCATGGCGATGCTTGCGCTGAATGCCATCCCGGCGGAACAGGTTGGCACCGTGTTTGAGGGCATACCAATAAAAGTATTCGCGCCAGAGCAATTCAAACCAGAGCCAGTAGGTGGACTCGTTTCTGGTCTCGCTTGCTTCATACCCGGTAATCGTTTCTGCCGCCTCCCGAACCGAGAGGCAGCCATTGGCCAGCCAGGGTGACAGCTTGGAGGAGGCATCCCAACTGTCCAGGGCGTTGCGGGTCTCCTTGTAGCGATCAATGCTGTGATTGTCGTAGGTAAACTCCTGCAACCTGCCCAGGCCCGATGCTTCCCCGCCCACAAACTGCAAAGGATGCATCGGTTCCGGTATCGGCGGGCAGTCGCCCCGGTTATCCTCCGGAAAGCCCGGGGGTGGGGGCAGGGCCGTAAGCGTGCGGATTCTCAGCCGTTCGGAACAGCGTTCACCGGTTTCCTCAACCTGCTTGCGGAACCGGGAAAAGGTATCCGGCAGGTCCTGCAGCGCCATGGGCAGGGAGCCTTCGGTGAACAGACTCAGGGTCTCGAATTGCTGGAACAGGGTCGCCGGCAATTTGTCCTTGATGGCCCGCCACTGCCTGGCCTCCCGGGTGCCCGGCAACCGGGAATGTACAATTCGTTCAATGCGGTGGGCATGGATCAGTTCCGGGATGACCGTTTCCGGCTCGCCGTAGGCGATATGCAAGCGCTGCCCCAGTGGTCGCAGGCTTCGCTCCAGCGCCATCAGGCTCTGCCAGAGAAAGCGCCAGCGGTGGTCGCCCATGGCTTTACTCTGCAGGGACCCGGGTGCGAACCAGCGCGGGTCCACTACATAGACGCAGAGCAGCATGTCGGACCTGGACGCGGCCAGCAGCGCTGCGTTGTCGTGCAGGCGAAGGTCCCGTGTAAACCAGTAAAGCGTATGCAACGTATTAACTCCTCGAACGTTTGATTGTATCTGTTGTTTACGCTTCACGTTCCGAAAAGTTTTTGTGCAACGTGGCGGATATCTGCGCGACTTCGCATAATCAAAACCATAGAACAGGATGTCGGTGGTCAATCCAACAGGATCTGTTACTGAGAATTGTCATGTTCCTGACCAGCAAAAGAAAATCCGAAATGGCGGACTGCCAACAGCGCGCCAACCGCTGCGAAGCCATTCAGGACGCTATCACAAGCGCCATGGCAACCATTGAATTCAGTCCCGACGGTCTTATTCTTGAAGCCAATGACCTGTTTCTTGATGTGATCGGTTATCACCGGGATGAAGTGATCGGCAAACACCACAGTCTGTTCTGTGATCGTGAGTACAGCAAGTCATCGGAATACAGAACATTCTGGGATGTTCTGCGGCGCGGCCACTCCCACTCCGGCACATTTCCCCGGCGCAGCAGGAAGGGCGATAAAATCTGGCTCGAAGCGACTTATTTCCCGGTGAAAAGCCGCCAGGGCAAGGTTGAACGGGTGATGAAGATCGCCTCGGATGTGACGCCAGAGCATGATCGCATGCGTGATCAGGCCGCTGCGTTCGAAGCTATTAATCGCTCCATGGCAACCGTCGAGTTCAGGCCCGATGGCACCATTATCGACGCTAACCAGAATTTTCTGGATGCGATGGGGTATCGGTTAGCCGACATTCAGGGCAAACACCATCGGATGTTCTGTGATGATGTCTTCTACCGTGAGCATCCGGATTTCTGGGAGTCGTTATCAAATGGTGAATTGAGAAGCGGTCAGTTTCGGCGCCGGAGATCTGACGGAGCGGACGTTTGGTTGGAGGCGACGTACAACCCGGTGTTTGATGAAAACGGCCGGGTTGAAAAGGTTATCAAGTTCGCCAGTGATATTACCGAGAGGGTAGAGAAAGCCATACAGACCCAGGATGCCGCGGGCGTTGCCTCAACTACGGCAACCCAGACCGCGGCCATTGCCGAACGTGCCCGCAATGCTCTCCAGCACTCCCGTTCGACCTCCGGGCAGATCGAGGAAGGTGTCGACCAGGCCAGGGCAATCATCGCTGAGCTGAACGAACGTTCCCAGAGCATTGAAAAGATGGTGGACACCATCGCAGGTGTTGCGGACCAGACCAACCTGCTCGCGCTGAACGCTGCCATCGAGGCAGCCCGTGCCGGTGAACATGGCCGGGGCTTCGCGGTAGTGGCCGATGAGGTCCGTAACCTGGCCGCCAATACCGGTGCGGCAACCCGGGAAATTGCCGACGTAATTCACACGATTCTGGACTTGTCCGGAGGTGTCGAGAGCCAGATCGCCAAGGTGTTGGAGAAGGCCGTAGAGGGCCGCAGGCAGGTAACCGAAGTCGAGAGTATTGTGGCGGAGATCCAGGACGGAGCCAGTGACGTGTTGGGGGCGATTGACGATATAGGCCGATGATCTTTTGTGTGACCGCCAGTTGTCAGCTCCTGGAAAATTGCTTTACTGGCCGCCCATATAGATAGACATCAAATGATCGTCATCCTTGATGTCTTTCTGGGTGCCCGCAAATTTGCGCTTGCCGCCGGCGAAGATATAAACACTGTCGGCTACCGGCAAGGCTTCACGAATATTCTGCTCAACCATGATAACGCCGACGCCGCGCTCCTTCAGGCTCTTTACTCGCTCCATGGTTTCATGAACCAGCGCTGGTGAGAGCCCGGCGGATGGCTCGTCAAGCATAACAAACTCAGGGTCTGTTACCAGGGCCCGGGCGATAGCCACCATCATCTGTTCGCCTCCCGACAGTGAGCCTGCGGCCGTATTCCTGCGGCGCTGCAGGTTCGGATAATCCGCGATCAGGGATTCTATGCGGTCTTCAATCGCCTGCTTGTTGGTTAGCGCATAGCCGCCCATCCTGAGATTTTCCATAACGGTGAAACGCGGAAAGACCCCCCCGCCCTGAGGCATCATCACGATGCCTTTGCGTACCATGGCGTGTACGGGCAATCCGGAAAGCTCGGTATTGCCGATTGCTATTCGGCCGGACCATGCCGGTAGAAGACCGGCGATCGCCTTTATGACCGTGGACTTGCCGCTGCCATTGGGCCCGAAGATGCAGGTGATCTGCCCGGGGCGGGCAGAGATGGTGATGTCGTGCACAATTTCCTGCTTGCCGTAACCGGTGACCAGATTGTCGACTCTCAGTTCATTGTTCATGTGCGCCCCAGATAGGCTTGCTGGACGTTTTTGTCACTGGCAATGGTGTCGAAATCACCTTCCGCCACCACTTTGCCCTGATCCATCACTATTAGCCGATCACAGATTTCTTTTACCATTTCCATGTCATGCTCAATGACCAGAAACGTGATGCCGGTTTTTCGCAATCTCTGAATTGCATCGAGAATGATCTGGCGAATATTCAGGTGCACGCCGGCCGTGACCTCATCGAGCAGGATGACTTTCGGATCGCGCATGCAGACTCGACCAAATTCCACCAGTTTCTGCTGGCCGCCGGAAAGTTCTGATGCCAGATTATCGACCACATGACCGATCTCCAGCATTTCCAGAGTATTTTCCATTCGGCCACGGGCATGCTTCCAGTCGCCTTCCACCGCCGCAGCCAGCAGGTTGTCCCTGACTGTCATATTGATAAACAGTGAAGGGATCTGAAAGGTTTTACTGATGCCGAACCGGGCGATTTTCCAGGTGGGCCAGCCGGTGACATCAATTCCCTGCAACAGTACCCTCCCGCTATCAGGCTTCTGGCCACCCGAGGCGAGGCTGAACAGCGTTGACTTGCCACTTCCATTGGGCCCAATGACACCAACTACTTCACCTGCCCCGACAGACAGAGACACGCCGTCAACTGCCGTGATCCCGCCAAAGTGTTTGGTAACCGACTCAATGGCCAGTGGTGGGTGCCCAGATGGCTCGGCATCATTATGGGGTGCAGATGACATCAAAGGTCTTCTCCTAAAGCTTCCTGAGAATATTGGAAACCAGTTCCTTGCCGCGTTGGCGCCCCACGATGAGACTGATCAGCCCGTTAGGCAGGAACAGAACCACCAACGCGATGATGATGCCGAGTATGGGGAGGTAGATGACGGTATCCCCGAACGTCGACCAGATGTAACGGTTGGTGATCCACAGCAACACCCCTCCCAGGGCCGGCCCCCAGACAGTTCCGAGCCCGCCAAGAAGGACCATAACCACCATCTGGTCAGTGATTTGCGGTCCCATCACGGAGTGGGGATCGATATAGGTCGTCCAGTAGGCATACACACTTCCAAACAGCGCGGTGATGGCGGCCGAGAGCGCGAACGATTGAACCTTGACCAGATTGGTACGGATGCCCAGTGACTCGGCGGCTGGTTCGTCATCCCGCAATGCTTTGATTCGGTAACCGAACCGTGACCGCTCTATCAGGAACCACACTCCGATAAAACTTCCGGCGGCCGCGATGAGCATGACGTAGTAAAAGAAAAATTCATTAAGATAGGCGGGGAGCGAGAGCCCGGCTGTGCCACCAGTGAAATCCAGTACCGTGACCAGTTGCATCAGCATTTCGGCGAACGCCCAGGTGGCGATGGCAAAATAGGCGCCCCGAAGCCGCATGGTTGGTCCCCCGATGGCCACAGCAACGGCGATTGAAAGAATTATTGCTGGCACCAGCGTGACAAAAAATGTGGCTCCGATCCCTGCTTGCATCAGGATTGCGGTCGTATAGGCGCCGATGCCGAAGAATGCCGAGTGACCGAAGCTGATATAACCGGCGTAACCACCCACAATGTTCCAGGCGCAGGCCAGGCCAGCCCACATTAGCGCACCGGTGGCAATCCGGAGCGTGTAAGAATCAATAAAGGCTGGCAATACCGCGAGGGCGACTACGACGGCGCCGATCAGAAGAGTTCGAACGACAAGCTTTGGGGTTTTAACAGTCTCAGATGCCACGGCCCAGAACTCCTTTGGGTGCCACCAGAAGTGCGAGGTACAAGGTTCCGAAAACAATCAGCAAGGAATACCGGGCACCAATATAAGTGGCGACATAGGCCTCAAGAAGCCCCAGGATGAGCCCGGCCACCAGAACACCACCTACGGATCCGAGCCCGGCGAGCACGGCAACAAAAAATGCAAAGAGCGTATAGCGGATGCCGACCGTCGGGTTAACGGAATAGATGGTTGCGATGAGAACGCCGGCGGAGGCGGTCAAGCCGGTGTAGATACCGTATACCCAGGCGGAAACCCGCTTTACATCGACTCCCATCAACCCTGCATGGTCGCGGTTTTGTGCCAGGGCTCTGACAGCCATACCGAAACGGCTCCGGTAGAGCAGAATGAACAGCCCGAGGCTGAACATCAGCGCCATCAGAAAGGCCGATAACCGGAGCAGAGGAATGGTCACCGGACCAAGGGTCAGGAACTGGCCTGATAGCACGGATTCAACGCTGCGACTGTTGTATGACCAGAGCCATAGGGCACCGCCACGCATGAACAGGAATATGCCGAAGGTGAAGGCCAGCGCCATAAGATCTGGCCGGGCGTAGCGGCTGGTCCTCACACGGTATATCAGCGGGCCCAGTCCACGGCCGATAAGCAGGAACAGTGCAAATACCAGGAAAATGCTGATAAAGGGATCAATGCCGGCCAGTGTGACCAGCCAGTAAGCGGTATAGCCGCCCAGCATCGTCCAGCCGCCGACGGCAAAATCAATTACATGAAGCACGCCAAAGGTAAGCTGAAAGCCGATCGTCAGACAAATGAGGATGCCCCCGATCAGGATGCCGTTCACAAGCGTTTGCAGGAAAAGGTCCAACTCGGTACTCCTCATCCGCGCATGGTAGCGGACGCCGATAGCTTCTGAATCACGAGAACTCTCGGCGACCGAAAAACCCGTTTAATTATCAGGACGTCCCGGGAATCGGGTAAACAAGCTCGCCCTTGGAGGCTTTTTCCGGCGCTACAGGCACCACATCACCGTCCTTGATCTGGACGACGGCTGGCACGGGTTTGGTATTGTTGTGGAAGTGGCTTCCTTCCTTGGCAAATCCCACAGGACCATAAAATGTTTCGATATCCGTATCTTCAATGGCCTTGGCCAGTTGAGCCCGGGTTTCCTGATTCCAGGGTGGCGCTTTACCAAGCCTGCGTGCCGCGTCCTGTAGCACAAGGCCACTGGCTGAACAGGCGGCCTCGGTGTAATCCGGCCGGGTTCCCCACCGTGAGAAGGACAGATCCGAGTAGTCGCTTGCGGTTCCGAATAGTGCATCCTTGTACGGTAGCCCGGCGGTCCACACGGAGACGCCAAGAATGCCGTTGGACTCTTTTCCGGTTTCGTTGATGAAGGCCGCAGAGGTGACACCATAGTGCATGATCAAAGCCTTGGGCTTGTAGTTCAGGGCCTTGGCCGTATTCACGAAATTAATAAAGACGCTCTCGTGACCTCCGACCGCGACGATATCGGGATTGGCTGACTTCAGCTTGGATACGATGGCGGAGAGATCGGAGTTGGCAGGGAAAAGCTCGTAACTCAGTAGTTCCAGCCCGGACTCTTCGACACCTTTTCGGAAACCTTCTGCTGTCTCCTTGGAGAAGGGCTCGTCAACGCCGATCACCGATGCGGTTTTTGCACGGTCGCCAAGGTTATCCGCCAGTACCACCATGGATTTATCCGTTGTGAGATCCACGGCGGGAATCATCCCGAAATTGAACGGCGGTTTAGCCAGCCAGACATTGGGCGACTCGGCAGAACCGGAAATCATCGGAACCCTGTACTTTGCACTGATCGGCTGAACTGCGAGGGTGACGCCCGAGGTGTAGGGGCCAAAAAGCACATCGACTTCGTCCTGGATAATGAGTCTTTCAGCCGCATCGGCACCAGATGCTGGCCGTGACTGGGCGTCGCCATAAAACATTTCCACGGGATAGCGCTTTCCCGCGATCTCGATACCTCCCAGTTTATTGATTTCTTCGGCCCACAGATCGTAGCCGCGGCGTGTAAGGTTGCCGCCGAAACGGTTTGCGCCTGATAGTGAAGTGACGACGCCGCAACGAACCTTGTGTTCTTCCGCCTGAACGTTCAGCGCTGGAAAACCAAGGGTCATTGCGCCGGTGCCAAGCAGGGAATTCCTGAGAAACTTCCTGCGGGAAAATTTATGATTCATAAGCCTGCTCTCCCCCAATGGGTGGGTTCAGTGCGTTGTCGTGAATCCGAAAATTCCGTGCGGAAGCCTGAAAGCCAGCCGATGCATTTATTTCGGACACTCGTTTAGGCTTAGTCCAGGTTTTAAAAGTTTTCAAACAGGGTTGTGAAATTGGCTCAGTCGGTATCGGGCTTTGGGGGCAAAATGGCGGGCGGCGATGGAGAGGAAAAGTCTGGAGCCGGGAGTGGCAGCGCCGCCCCGGGTGGGGACGGCATTGAGAGGGTTTTATCTGGCGAGTAGGCCTTACAGTTCCTGCGCCGTGGGTCGCAGGATAATTTCATTGACGTCGACGTCCGCAGGCTGCTCGATGGCATAGACAACGGCCCGGGCCACTGAGTCGGCATTAATGGCCACCTCGTAGAGCTCGTCAGCCGCTTTCTTCGCATCGGGATCGGTGATGGTGCTGGTAAGCTCGGTTGCTATGGCTCCCGGCGAGATGTTGGTGCTGCGAATCTCGTCACCGCCTTCCATGCGTACGCCTTCAGACAGTGCCTTGACCGCGTATTTGGTGGCGCAATAAACGGCCGCCCCGGGGAACACCTTGTGCCCGGCCACAGACGACAGGTTGATGATGTGGCCGCTGTGTTGCTCCCGCATGGTTGGCAATACAGCTGCGATGCCATACATCACGCCCTTGATGTTGACGTCTACCATTTGTTCCCACTCATCAACCTTGAGGGCGTCCAGCGGTGCCAGAGGCATCAGCCCGGCGTTGTTGACGAGCACATCGATCCTGCCGAAGGCTTCTTTTGCCGCAGCCGCCAGGGACTCCACCTGATTACGGTCGGTCACATCGGTGACCTGCCAGATCGCCTCGGCACCATCGGATTTCAGGTCCTCGGTCAGGGCTTTCAGGCGGTCTTCCCGGCGGGCGGCGAGCACCAGTTTGGCGCCCCGTTCGGCCAGGCGGCGGGCCGTGGCTTCACCGAGACCACTGCTGGCGCCGGTAATGATCACGACTTTGCTATTGATCGGGTCGTTGGTGTTGCTCATGGTTTGTCTCCTTTCGGGTATGAAACGTTGTTCAGGCGCTTTTTTCGAGTTCCTTCAACGTCGGATAGTCGGTGTAACCGCGCTCGTCGCCGCCGTAAAAGGTGCTGTCGTCCCACTCGTTCAGGGGCGCGTTCTGGCGGAAGCGCTCCGGCAGATCCGGGTTGGCGATAAACGGGCGGCCGAAGGTCACCAGATCGCAGCGCCCTTCACTGATCCGCTTTCGGGCCTCGTCGGCGGTGTAGGCGCCGTTGCCAATGTAGGTGCCCTTGAAGCCGGACCGGATGGCGTCGATGACTTCCTCCGGGCGGCCGTTGGCGTGATTGCCCTGGAAGGAATCTTCCACCACTTCGATGTAGGCAATGCCCAGATTGTTCAGGTGCCGGGCGAAGCTGCCGAAAGTCTCGACCGGGTTGTTGTCGTACATGGCATTGAAGCTGCCGGTGGGGCTGACGCGGACGCCGACCTTGTCCTTGCCCCAGACGTCGACCACCGCTTTGACTACCATTAATGGCAGGCGCAGGCGGTTTTCCACCGAGCCACCGTATTCGTCGGTGCGGTGGTTGCTGCCGCTCTTGATGAACTGGTCCAGCAGATAGC
>Ga0194137_10002456_pt1 | contig 10943 bp, 10 predicted proteins | sample TARM_MetaG_T3_14_FD_134025 | JGI IMG/M metagenome (GOLD analysis project Ga0194137, IMG submission 134025) | Freshwater microbial communities from Pennsylvania, USA, analyzing microbe dynamics in response to fracking - TARM_MetaG_T3_14 (version 2) | ecosystem: Environmental > Aquatic >...
GCGCAGCGCGGAGGCGAAGTCGTGGAAATAGCGTTCATGCGGGGACGGCGCGGCCGCCGGCCTGTGGGTTGCGGTGCTTGCCTGGAGTGTTGCGCTCATCCTGCCTCCTTTTTCTTTTGCGCCGATGTGCCGGCAGTGTACCCGCCGGAAGCCATTCCTTCATGAACGGCATTCTGCGGGGCGCGCGGCATCGGGTCGATTACGTGCGAGGTAATGGGGGGCAGGACGGAAAAGCGAAAAAAAGCCGGCAGGGAACCGAAGTTCCTCTGCCGGCCAACACTGCAGCCGTTGCCGGCTGCTTACCCAGGTTGACGAGCGGGTTGGTTAGTGGGACTTGCCTGCTTCTTCAGGCACATACTGGGTGGCGTCCAGATCGGCCCGCGTGGAGTGGCGGCGCAGGCGGATGTTGAGCATTTCCACCACCAGCGAGAAGGCCATCGCGCTATAGATGTAGCCCTTCGGCACATGGTGGCCGAAACCTTCGGCGATCAGCACCACGGCAACCACGACCAGGAAGGACAGCGCCAGCATCTTGATCGTCGGATGGGCCGACACGAAGCGGCCGATCGGACCGGCGAAGAACATCATCAGGCCGACCGAGACGATGACCGCGGCCACCATCACGGCGATCTCGTCGACCATGCCGACAGCGGTGATGATGGAATCCAGCGAGAACACCAGGTCGATCACCATGATCTGCAGCACGATGCCGGCAAAGGTGCTCTTGACCACGCCGCCTGCGCCGCCGGTTTCTGCGCCTTCCAGGGACTCATGGATTTCGCCCACGCTCTTGTACAGCAGGAACAGGCCGCCGGCCAGGAGCACCAGGTCGCGTCCCGAGAAGCCGTATCCGAAGATCGAGAACAGCGGCTCTGTCATGCCGACAATCCAAGACAGTGTCAGCAGCAGGCCGATACGCATGAACATCGCAAGGAAAAGCCCGAGGCGTCGGGTGAATTCCTGCTTTTCCTTGGGAAGCTTGTCGACCAGGATGGAGATGAAGATGATGTTGTCGATGCCCAGCACCAGTTCCAGCGCCGTGAGCGTCAGAAAGGCCATCCATATCGCTGGGTCGGAGAGTAGTTCAATCATTTGATTTCCTTGGTTGGTGATTATTCTTATCGGCAAGAACGGAGGGCGCGCCCTGTGCCTGTACGGGAAGGACGCGCCCTCGTTCGATCCACGGCAAGGTGGACCTGTTCCCTGTCATGCGTTAATCGTTGCTGCTGAAGCCCAGCAGGTGCAGCAGGCTGGTGAACAGGTTGAAGATGGAAACGAAGAGGCTCAGCGTCGCCATCACGTAGTTGGTTTCGCCGCCGCGCACGATCTGGTTGGTTTCGTACAGGATCATGCCCGACATCAGCAGCACGACCACCGCCGACACTGTCAGCGACAGCGCCGGGATCTGCAGGAAGATTGCCGCCAGGCTGGCGAGGAAGGCCACGATGATGCCCACCATCAGAAAGCCGCCCATGAAGGACAGGTCGCGCTTGGTCACCAGCGCATAGGCGGACAAACCGACGAAGGCCGCCGCGGTGCCGCCCATGGCCAGCATCACGGTCTGCGCGCCGTTGGGCATGTTCAGGTAATGCGTGAGCACCGGGCCGAGCGTGTATCCCATGAAGCCGGTCAGAGCAAAAACCAGCGCCACGCCAAGGCCGCGGTCGCGGTACTTGTTGACCAGGAACAGCAGGCCGAAATAACCGACCATCGTGATGAGAATGCCCGGATGCGGCAGGCGCAGGGCGACCGACACGCCGGCGGCCAGCGCGCTGAAGGCCAGCGTCATGGCCAGCAGCATGTAGGTATTGCGCAAGACTTTGTGGGATGCCACATCCATCACGCTGGTAGCGGCATAGGCACCAGGCGCCGGACGGCGCAGCGAGTTGAAGCGGTCATTCATGATGCAATCCTTTCAGGACAGTTCAAACAGACACGAAGGCGGCAGGAACGGGAAAGCCTGACGGACACGACATAGAGTCATTGTCAATCAGGCACGACCCATTCCCGCCGAAGACAAAGGAGATGTTAAAAGCTCCCATCTGTGATAAAAAGCGAAGATAAAAGAAACGTCGCTTCGGGAAAACGGAATATGAAAAATACTGGAATCAATTTTCGTCATCTCTATTACTTCTGGGTGGTCGCCAAGGAGGGCAGCGTGACGCGCGCCGCGGAGCGGCTCGATGTTGCCATTCAGACCATCAGCGCCCAGCTTGCGCTGCTGGAACAGTCGATCGGCAAGGCGCTGCTGGCGCCGCAGGGACGGCGGCTGGTGCTGACTGAAGCCGGCCGGGTAGCCTTGCGCTATGCGGACCAGATTTTCATGCTCGGGGAGGAAATGCAGGAAGTGCTGACCGAATCCGACATCGGCCAGACCATGCGCCTGACCGTCGGGCTGTCCGATTCCCTGCCGAAACTGATTGCCTCGCGGCTGCTGGAAGCGGCGCTGAAGCTGCCGCAGAAGGTCAAGCTGGTCTGCCACGAGGACGATTTCGAATCGCTGCTCGGCGACCTGTCGGTGCACAAGCTCGACGTGATCCTGACCGACCGGCCCGTGCCCTCGGGCACCACGCTGCGGGTGTTCAGCCATCTGATCGGCGAGAGCGAACTGATGCTGTTCGGCCTGCCCGACGTGGCCGAAAAATACCGCGCCGACTTTCCCAAGAGCCTGCATGGCGCGCCGATGCTGCTGCCCACGCGCAATCATGCGATCCGCGGCCGCTTCGATCACTGGTTCGAATCGCATGACGTGCGTCCGGACATCGTCGCGGAATTCGACGACAACGCCCTGCTGAACACCTTTGCCCGCCACGGCCATGGATTGTTTCCGGCGCCGTCCGCGCTGGCCGATGACGTGCGCGAGGAACTGGGTGCGGTGCCAGTCGGCGAACTGACGCAGCTGAGGGAACAGTTCTATGCGATTTCCAATGAACGCAAGATCCAGCATCCGGCAGTCGATGCGATCCTGACGGCCGTGCATGGCGGCCTGTTCATCAAGCATTGAGCCGCTTCGGCGCGGCATGGCTTGATCAAGCTGCCTGCAGCGCCAGGGTCAGGGCCAATGCCAGCATGACCGTGCCGATTGCGCCGTCGAGCAGGCGCCAAGCCGCCGGCCGTGCGAACCACGGCGACAGCAGGCGCGCGCCGAAGCCGATCAGGCTGAACCAGGCGCAGGCCGCGCTGACCGCGCCGAGCGCGAACCACCACTTGCCGTCCGGTCCCTGCTGGCCGCCCACCGCGCCCAGCAGCACCACCGTATCGAGATAGACATGCGGATTGAGCCACGTCACCGCCAGCACCGTCAGCAAGGCCTGCCGCACGCTCAGGCGCGCGCCTGACGACGCCTGCAGGCTGCCGTTACCGAAGGCAGCCTTCCAGGCGCGCAGGCCGTACCAGGCGAGGAAGACGGCGCCGCCCCAGCGCGCCGCATTCAGCAGCAGCGGCGAGCGCTCGACCAGCGTGCCGATGCCCGCGATGCCGGCGCTGATCAGCAGCGTCTCGCAGACGATGCACACCAGCACCGTCAGGCCGACATGCTGGCGCTGCAGCCCCATGCGCAGCACATGCGCGTTCTGCGATCCGATCGCAACGATCAATCCGGCGCCAAGGCCGAGTCCTTTCAGGTAGTAAGCGAGCATGCCGGTTCTTTCCTTGCCATTTGGTTTGCAAAATGCGATGGCCGTTATTGTTGCGCGGGAAAGCCGAAAGCTGAACAAAACTTAATACAATTACGGCTTCCTTAATTCTGCTTCATCTGCCATGCAGCTCGATCCGCGCCAGACCCAGGCCCTCTTTGCCGTCATCGATACGGGAAGCTTTGAGCAAGCAGCCGCATCGCTGCACCTGACGGCTTCCGCCGTATCGCAGCGCGTGCGCGCGCTCGAAACCGCGCTCGGCACGCCGCTGGTGGTGCGTACCCGCCCATGCCGCACCACGCCTGCCGGGCAGCGGCTGCTGCAATACCTGCGCCGGGTGAAGTCGCTGGAGGAGGACCTGCGCGCCGATTTCACCGGCGGCTCCGATCCGCTGGCCGTCACCATTGCCGTCAATGCCGACACGCTAGCCAGCTGGCTGCTGCCGGCGCTAGCCGGTTTCATCATCGAGGAGCGCATCCTGCTCGACCTGACGGTGGACGACCAGGACCATACCTATGCACTGCTGGAGGCCGGCCTGGCACTGGGATGCGTCTCCACCGAAGCCAAGCCGATGCGCGGCTGCCAGGCGCAGCCGCTGGGCAGCATGCGTTACCGCTGCATGGCGGCGCCGACGTTTCGCGACAGGTGGTTCGCCAAGGGCATGACGCGCGCCGCGGTGCAGCAGGCGCCGGTGGTGGAATTCAATCGCAAGGACAAGCTGCAGGCCGGCTTCCTGCAGCGGCACTACGGCCTCATGCCGGGAAGCTATCCCAGCCATTTCGTGCCGGCTTCCGACGCCTTCATGCGGGCGGTCGAGCTGGGGCTGGGCTGGGGCATGCTGCCCGAAGTGCAGATGGCCGCGCTGCAGCGGCAGGGTGCGCTGGTCGACATCGCACCGCACAGGCCGACCGACGTGCGGCTGTTCTGGCATACCTGGAAGGTGCAGTCGCCGCGCATGGAGCGCCTGTCGGATGCGCTGCTGAAGGCCGCGGGCAAGGTGCTGCGGTAGGCCGTCGATGCCGGCGGCCGCCCGAGCAAGGCCGGCGCCGAAGGATTACACTGCGGTAATGCCGAAATCGACCGCCGACCTGCCGGGCAGCGATCCCTGGAAGATCGTCTACCTGCTCGCCTTCACCCAGATCGTGTCCTGGGGGTCGCTGTATTACGCATTCGCGGTCATCGCCCATGACATCGAGCGCGATCTCGGCCTGCCCACCTCCGTCGTGTTCGGCGCCTTTTCCTGGAGCCTGCTGGTCGCGGGCCTGGCCGCCACGCCGGCGGGCATGCTGATCGACCGTTACGGCGGCCGCGCCGTGATGGCCCTCGGATCGGTGCTGGCGGGCATCGGCATGGCGGGAATCGCCTGCAGCAATTCTCCGGCAATGTATGTCGGCGCCTGGACCGTCACCGGCATCGCCATGGCGATGACGCTGTACGAAGCCGCCTTTGCCACCATCAACCGCGAATTCCTGCGCGGCGCGCGCAAGGGCATTTCGGTGCTGACCCTGTTCGGCGGCCTGGCGAGCACCGTGTTCTGGCCGCTGACGCTCAAGCTCAATACCGCGTTCGGCTGGCGCGACACGCTGCTGTTCTATGCGGCAATCCACCTGCTGCTGTGCATGCCCATGCATGCCTTGCTCGCGCAGACGAGGGTCGGGAAAAGCAAGACCGTCCATCGCGATGCAGGGCGATCCGAGCATGGGCAGGAACAGGAAAAAGAGCCGCAGTCGCGCAGTTTCACGCTCAGGGAAGCGCTGCGCGAACCGGTGTTCTGGAAACTTGCGCTGGCCTTCTCGGCCAACCTCTTCATCTTTTCCGCGCTGTCGATCCACCTGATCCCGCTGCTGCAGCGCTTCGGCCATTCCGCAGGCACCACCGTGATGGTGGCGGCATTGATCGGCCCGATGCAGGTGGCGGGCCGCATCGCCGAAATGGCCTTCGCCGGCAAGGTGCGGCCGCAGACCGTCGGCATCGCCACCTTCGCGGTGCTGCCGCCCGCCCTGCTGGCGCTGGTGTTCCTGGGTGCGCATCCGGCGGCCGTCGCCGTTTTCTGCATGCTCTACGGCATGAGCAACGGTGTGCTGACCATTGTGCGCGGCATCGTTCCGCTGGCCCTGTTCGGCAAGGAAAACTACGGCGCCATCTCGGGTGCGCTGGCCGGGCCTTCCCTCATCTCCAAGGCGGCCGGGCCGCTGGCGGCGGCCTCCCTGGTGGCCTACGATCCGGCGCCGGAGTGGCTGCTCGGCATCCTGCTGGCGGTTTCGGTCCTGTCGCTGGCCTGCTTTCTGTCCGCGGCCCGCGCCGGCGCCGTCCGCTGAGCCGGCGCGCATTCCCTTCCGAAACTTCGAACCGCCGGGCAGGGTCTACCTGCCATTGGCAAGGAGGCATGATGATGTCACCCGGTTTCATCTTCGCCACGGGAATTGAAAACAGCGCGCCCACCATCAACGGCGGGCGCACGCGCATGGATGAAATGGACAAGTGCGGCCATTACCATCACTGGCGCACCGACTTCGGACTGGTGCAGGAACTCGGCATCCATTTTTTGCGCTACGGCCCGCCGCTGCATTCCTCGCTGCCGGGAGCCGGCCGCTACGACTGGTCGTTCGCCGATGAAACTTTCTGCGATCTCAAGGACCGGGATCTCATCCCCATCGTCGACCTCTGCCATTTCGGCGTGCCCGACTGGATAGGCAACTTCCAGAATCCCGACTTTCCGGACATCTTCGCCGCCTATGCGCAGGCCTTCGCACAGCGTTTTCCCTGGGTGCAGCTGTACACGCCGGTCAATGAAATGTTCATCTGCGCGGTGTTTTCCGCACTGTACGGCTGGTGGAACGAACAGCAGACCAGCGACCGCGCCTTCGTCACCGCGCTCAAGCATCTGGTCAAGGCCAACGTGCTGGCGATGAATGCCATCCTCAAGGTCAGGCCCGACGCGCTGTTCGTGCAGAGCGAGTCCTCGGAGTACTTCCATGCCGAAAACCCGCGCGCGATCCGCCCGGCGGAGCTGGCCAATGCGCGCCGCTTCCTGTCGCTGGATCTCAACTATGGCCGGCGCGTCGATTCCGAGATGTACGAATACCTGATGGACAACGGCCTGACGCGGGAAGAGTACCGCTTCTTCATGCGCAACAATCTCAAGCACCACTGCATCATGGGCAATGACTACTACATGACCAATGAGCACCTGGTGTCGGAAGACGGCAGCATGCAGGCCTCGGGCGAAATCTTCGGCTACTCGGTAATCACCAACCAGTACTACGACCGCTACCGGCTGCCGGTCATGCATACCGAGACCAACCTGGTGCAGGGACCGAGGGGCGACGAAGCGGTGTTCTGGCTGCGCAAGCAGTGGGCGAACGTCTTGCGGGTGCGCAACGACGGCGTGCCCATCGTCGGCTTCACCTGGTATTCGCTGACCGACCAGGTCGACTGGGACACCGCGCTGCGCGAGAACAACGGGAATCCGAATGCGCTCGGCCTGTACGATCTCGACCGCAACATCCGCCCGGTGGGCGTGGCCTATGCCAAGCTGATCCACGACTGGCGGCAGGTGCTGCCGACGCAGAGCGTGTGCCTGCAGGTGCCGGTCGTCATGCCCAGCGAAGCCGACCAGGAATGGGCAAGGCGCCAGCGCGCCCATGCCTACCAGACCCGGCATGAAACGGCCGCGCCGGACAATACCGAATGATGCGGGGGAGAGGGCGTACCGCCTCTTATAATCTGCGCTTTCAACCGCACGGAGACACGGCATGGAACAGCATGACAGGCAGCACGACCAGCAATACGAAGGCGGCTTGCAGAAGCGCAAGCAGACGATGGGCGAAGACTATGTCGAACGGGCTTTCGCCAACGCCGACGAATTCACCATGCCGCTGCAGGACTTCATCACCCGCAACGCCTGGGGCACGGTATGGTGCCGCGACGGACTCGACATGAAGACCCGCAGCCTGATCACGGTATCGATGCTCACCGCGCTTGGCCGCGGGCATGAACTGAAGGGACACCTGCGCGGCGCGTTGAACAACGGCGCCACGCCCGAAGAGCTGCGCGAAGTGCTGCTGCATGCCGCCGTCTACTGCGGCGCGCCGCTGGCAGTGGATGCCTTTCGCATCGCGCAGGAAGTGGTGGCGGACTGGAACACGGCGCGCGCGCAGCATCCGCCCGCTTGATGCATGAGACACCGCATGCAGGCATGATCCGTGCATCGCAACGGATCACAACAATGACGTCGGCAGCAGAGGGCATGAAGCCGGTTCTGCCGGGCAGGGAGAAACCGATGGCGATGATCCACCTGTCAGGAGACGGCTGTGAAAACCTGGTCCTTGCGCATTTTTTACATCGGCTTCCTTTCCCTGCTGCTTGCCGGCTGCGGGGGAGGCCATGACAGTCCGTATGTCGCATTCAGCAGCGTGCTGACCGGGCGGGAGGTGGTGCCCGCGGTGGCCGGCAACGGCTTTGCCGATGCGGTGGCGACGGTCGACACGAACAGCATGACGCTGCTGGCCACGGTGGTCGTGTCCGGCGTGGCGGCAACCGACGTGCATCTGCACATCGGCCGCGTCGGCACCGTCGCTCCGCCGGCGTTCGGCTTCGGCAACGTGCCGGGCACCGCGCTGTGGACGCTGAACATACCGCTCACCCAGGCGCAGATGGACGCGCTGTGGAACGGCGATGTCTATATCGACGTGCACAGCGCCGCCGCCCCGGCCGGCGAGATCCGCGGCCAGCTGCTGGACTTCTTCCCGTCGTTCGAGCAGGTTGATGCGCTGGCCCGGGTCAGGCAGCAGTCGCCGCTGGTCGAGGAACAGCTGCGCCAGCTGCGCGATATCGAGGAGGAGGAGGAAGACGGCTGGCGCTTCGGCGGCGTGGGCTTTACGGTCGGCTTCTGACTCTGCCGGAACCGCACAGCGCCCTGCCGCTCCGGAGAACGGCAGGGGGCTCACGCGGCATCGCTAGCGCGGATACAGCTGATAAACGGCGTTGGCGTAATCGTCCGAGATCAGCAGGTTGCCCCTGGCGTCGGGAATCACATCCACCGGACGGCCCCACACGCTGCGCGCCGCCGGATCGGTGACGAAGCCGGTGACGAGATCGAATTCGGCGCCGGCATTGCCCGCCGCGTCGAAGGGGAAGTACGACACCTTGTAACCGGCGCGCAGGGTGGTGCAGTTCCAGCAGCCATGCTGCGCCACCGCGGCGCCGGAACGATAGGCGGCAGGCACCGCGCTGGCCTGCAGGAAGCTCAGTCCCAGCGGCGCGGAGTGGGCGCGTATGCCTTTGGCAGAACGGTCCGCGGCCGCGCAGTTGAGCGCGGCGCCGTCGCGGTTGAGGTCGAAGTCGGGCAGCAGATCGAGATTGCTCATCGCGGCGTTCGGCACCGAGTTGCAGAACGGCCAGCCGTAGTTGCCGCCGCTGCGCACCGGCGTGAACAGCTCCGGCGGAAAATCATCCACGAACGCGGGCAGGATCTTGCCCAGATCGCTGCTGCCGTCGCCGTCGATGTCGGCGTCCACCGGCACCTTGATTTCATCGCGGTTGTTGACCGTGAGCCAGAGGGTATTGGTGCCTGGAATGAAATCGAGCCCCTCGGCATTGCGCAAGCCCCGTGCATACAGCACGCGTTCGCTGCCGTCCGCCGCATACTGGTAGATCGCGCCGCGCACCGGATCGCTGGCCGTGTCTTCGGCGCAGGCATTGCAGTTGGATGCCACCGACACGTAGAGCTTGTGGTCCGGCGACAGCGCGATGTTCTTCAGTTCATGGCCGTAGGTGCCGCCCAGTTCCGCCAGCGAACTGTCGGGCAGGCCGGCGACCACGGTGTCGCGCGCGCCGGTCGCCGTTTCACCGGCCTGGTAGACCGAGCGGGAGATGCGGTTGGATTCGGCCACGTAAAGGTAGGTAGTGTTTCCGATGGTATGGAACACCATGTCATGCGGATTGCGCAGGCCGGTCGCGTAGTCGAAGGACTGCGGCGTGTCGTTCGCCCGCTCGCGCAGCAGCACGATCTTGCCTTCACTCGGCACCGAGACCAGCACGTCGCCGTTCGGCGCCAGTGCCATGAAGCGCGCCTTGTTCACCCTGGCCCAGACGCGGATGCCGAAGCCGGGCGGCACGACCAGGCTCCTGCCGGTGTCAAAAGGCCCCTGGGCGAGGGCCGCGGGCACTTCCAGCGGCACGGCCACCGAAGCCGCGGCAGCCTGCAGCGCAGGGGCGGGTGCGGCAGCGCTCGGCGTCAGAGACTGTGCGGTCGCGCCTTCGCCGCCGCCTCCCCCGCAGCCGCCCAGCAATGCGGCGCCCAGCATGACTCCCAGCGCGCGCGTACGGGCACGGCGCGCCGGCGTTTCCATCGGGATTCTCATATTGCACTTTCTTTAATGATTCCACTGCTCGATGGATGTCGATTCGCCGGTTTGGTTCAGCCGCATTAGATTCCGGGACATAGCGCATGGGCCGGCATTAACGCAATGCAATGCAATGCAATGCAATGCGGGAACAGGGTGATGACCCGAAGCGGAAGAAGGTTGAACAGGCTTAAAGCCAGTATTCCAGCAGGCGCGTGCCGAACTCGCGCATGCGTTCGCGCAGGCCGCGCTTGCGCCAGTTTTCCAGCGTGATTTCATTCGATTCCTGCAGGTCGCGCTGGAACAGCGCTTCCATGCGTTCGGCGAACTCGGCGCTCAGGACCACGGCGTTGATTTCATCGTTGTGCAGAAAGCTGCGCATGTCGAGGTTGGTCGAGCCTATGGTCGACCAGACGCCGTCGATGACCGCCGTCTTCGCATGCAGCATCGCCGCCTTGCGCTCGTAGACCCGGATGCCCGCCTTGAGCAGTTCATCGTAGTAGGAGCGTCCCGCATACAGCAGCAGGCCGACATCGGTGAAGCTCGGGAAAATGATGCGCACATCGACGCCGCGCTTCGCGGCATCGACCATGGCATCGACGATCTGGCGGTCGGGCACGAAGTAGGCGGTGGTCAGGTGCACGTACTTGTCCGCATGAGCGATCGCGGAGATGTAGGTCTTGTACACCGCGAAGTCGGCGCGGTCGGGAGTGCTGGCGATGGCGCGCACCAGCGACTTGCCTTCGGCCTTGAGCGGCGGGAAATATTTCGCTTCCTGCGGCGCGCGTCCGGTCTTGCGCTGCCAGGTATCGATAAACATTTTCTGGAAATCGGCCACCACCGGACCCTCGATCTGCATGTGAGTGTCGCGCCAGGCGGCATCCGCCGCATCCTTGGGCGGCGGTTCGTTGCGGCGGCTCTGCAGGAAGGAGCTCTTGCCGTAGACCTTGCTGATATTGAC
>Ga0194137_10002457_pt1 | contig 10942 bp, 8 predicted proteins | sample TARM_MetaG_T3_14_FD_134025 | JGI IMG/M metagenome (GOLD analysis project Ga0194137, IMG submission 134025) | Freshwater microbial communities from Pennsylvania, USA, analyzing microbe dynamics in response to fracking - TARM_MetaG_T3_14 (version 2) | ecosystem: Environmental > Aquatic >...
CCCGAGAAGCTCTCCTTTTCGCTTATAATACTCCCGAAACTTCGGCAAACTTTCTCTCATGGCCTCCAGCATAGCATCCAGGGTTTTCTGATCAATACGGGATTTCAGTACGGTCTCTTCCAAAGGACTTTCGTATCCCCTCATCTTAGTAGTGGTAAGTACCTCACCTTTAATGCCGTTTAAGGCTGCTGCTGAGGATTCTTCAATTTTTTTATAGGCCTGAAGTTCTGCTTCATAACCTTTTCTTCTAACCTCCGGGTCCTTATTAAAGGCCAGGTTTCGAGCTGCGGGTAGGGGAAGTTTCTGCTCTTTACCATCCAGTTCAATATCCACCATCAAAGTGGAAGAGATTACATTTTGCAGATTGGACCAGGCTTTGGACCCCGTTTCCTGCATCTTTGCAATGGTTACTTCCTCTTCTTCACTCAGAAGGTAACGGGTCTTTTTATATTTTTCCATTAAGTAAAATTCGTATTCCTGTAACTTTTCCGAGGAGTCAATTAAGCTTTGTAAATCACTTCTTTCTTTTAACCATTTATCAAAAAGCACAGAGGCTTTCGTAAGATCCGTAATCGCTTTATTGATTTTCTCCATATATTTTGTGGCTTCTTCATCCCGGGCATTTGTAGCAGCTCTTAGATTCGCATAGGACATAAGCTTGCGCATTAAAGTGCCCACTTCCTCCTGATCCGAAATAACTTTTTTAAGCTTTTCCACAGGACGATTGGGGTCCTCAAGGTTTTCAGCAGCCCATTGGGTCATTTCCTGAATTCTGTCTTGTAATCCTTGAAAATCCCTTTGAAACGCTTCGGAATCAAAGGATTTATACAAAGCGTCCAGGTTCCATGTTTTTTTCATAATCAACCTCCTAATATTGTGTTAATTCTATGATATCTTTATATTGGAAATTTTTCAACAACTATTTCGCATAACGAATATTTTTTTTCCTTATTTTTTCAAGCCTTCTTGGAAAACTGCACACCGCTAATTAAGGGGATTTCACTTTAAATGTCTGTTATTTGACATAATATAATAAAGGAGTATAATTATGAAGTGTTGGGCAAATTACAGTATTTATTTTATTTTAATCAAAGGAGGATTTTTATGTATGCACTATTTATCGTTTTAAACAAAACCGATGTATTAGATGAACTTTTGGAAGCCTTTGTAGACATTGGTATTCAAGGAGCTACCATTCTGGACAGTCAGGGAATGGCCAGTGCCCTTGTGGGAAATAAAAATATAGACATTCCGATTTTAGGTCGAATCCGGGGTATGGTTGATACTTCCAGGCCTTATAATAAAACAATTTTTACAATTGTCCCGAGTAAGCAAATCGCTCACGATGCAATTGAATGTGTAAATACCGTGGTGGGAGATATCGACAACCAATGCACCGGTATGGCATTCACCGTGTCTATTGATGAAATATTCGGCTTAAAAAACTGTACAGTACCAAAATCTGAGGAGGCGCATCAGCATTGAATATCTTAATTAAAATCAGTATCCTTTTGTTAACCGGAATCATGGGCGGACGACTGGCAAAACTCTTTAAAATTCCATCCATTACCGGCTACTTACTTGGTGGTTTATTAATCGGCCCATCTTTTTTGGGGCTTATAAGCGAACAGAATATCGAAGCCTTTTCCTTTGTAAATGACATTGCCCTCGGTGCAATTGCCTTTTCCATCGGAAGCGAGTTTTTAATTAGCGATCTGAAAAAAGTGGGTAAGAAAATTTTCAGTATTACTTTATTTCAAGGACTCATAACCATTTTTTCCGTATTCAGTATTTTATTTTTTGTTCTAAATCAATCCTTTCATTTTAGTCTGCTGCTGGGAACCATTGCTTCAGCCACAGCTCCTGCGGCAACTACGATGATTATCAAACAGTATCATGCCAAAGGCCCGTTAACCAAAACCATTTTGCCGGTGGTAGCCATTGACGATGCCTTATGTGTAATTAGCTTTGGTATTGCTGTTGCATTAACGAAAATGTCCATGGCTTCCGGTGAATCCTCGGCATTATTTATGTTTTCTCTTCCCTTTATTGAAATAATCGGGTCATTAGTCGTAGGTTTTATATTGGGGCTAATTCTTACGTTCTTAACCAATAAAAGTCATAATGATAGTGAAACTTTGGGTATTGTACTGGCTGTGGTAATTGCCGGTACAGGACTTGCTCATATGATTCATCTATCTCCCATACTAACCAGCATGATGGTTGGCGCCACAATTACCAATGTCATGCAAAATCATATGCGGCTGTTCCGTTCGATTGATACCTTTACTCCACCGATCTATTTATTCTTTTTTACTTTAGCCGGTGTGAGTTTGCATCTGTCTTCCTTAGGTACTATGGGTGCTGTTGGAATAGCCTATGTAGTTGCTCGTGGTGTTGGTAAAATCTTTGGTTCTTATCTCGGATGTAAGGTCAATAACTCTCCTACCGCTGTTGCTAAGAACTTAGGACTCTCTCTCCTTCCACAGGCAGGAGTTGCCATTGGGCTTGCTATACTTGTAAAACAGGAAATCCCCGGTATCGGAGACCAGATCAGTACCGTGGTACTAGGAGGAGTCCTGGTGTATGAAATTATAGGACCGATTTCTGCAAAATTTGCATTGGAAAGAGCCGGAGAAATTTCTAATCCTTCTAAAAATACGAAAAGCGAAAAATTAGTGGAACAACGAGCGAGTTCTTAAAGGATAATTTAAATATTTGTCGAATTATATATGGGAAGGAGTGATTCGATGGAAAAGAAAAAGGTTGATTCTTATCTACCCTTAAAAATTCAGATACTTTATGGACTCGGTGTGAGCTATGCTATCGTGGACCAGATATTTGCCCAATGGGTTTTGTATTTCTATCTGCCCCCTGCATCCTCATCCCTGACTCCCTTGTTACCGCCAATATTGATATCCTTTGCACTACTTATTGCACGATTTGTTGATGTGATCTTTGAACCCATCGTCGGATTTCTTTCCGACCGCTTTGATTCCCGGTGGGGTCGAAGAATCCCCTTTATTTTTGTCGGGATCTTGCCCCTCTCCCTCAGTACCATCGCTTACTTTTATCCGGTTACCGGGGAAGGAAATCTCTCAACCTTTCTTTATTTATCGGTGGTAGGCTCTTTGTTTTTTATTTTTTATACGTTTGTAGGGGGACCTTATAACGCTTTGATTCCGGAAATTTCTCAAAATCGAAGTGATCGTTTAAACCTCTCAACCTGGCAATCGGTATTTCGTCTTCTCTATACGGCCATTGCCATGATTCTACCGGGGCTTTTAATTGAAGTCCTGGGAGGAGGCAATGATTTACAGGGGATACGCTATATGGTGATTTTGCTTTCTTCTCTGGCTTTAGTCGGGGTTTGGATTACTTCTTTTACGATTGATGAACGAAAGTATTCCGGTGGTAAAATTTCAAAAGAGCCCTTCTTTTCTTCTATAAAAATGGTGCTGAAAAGTCGTCCCTTCGTTATGTATTTATTTGGATTCTTATTTTTCTTTTTAGGCTTTAACACGTTGCGGGCATCGCTTAACTATTATGTTGAAGATATCATGGGTTATAGTACGGCTTATATTACTTTAGCCTCCGCTCTCCTTTTCGGAGTCTCTGCCCTATGTTTTTATCCGATAAACAAATTGTGTAAAAGAATCGGTTATAAAACCCCGATGATCCTTTCTTTGGTTTTACTGATTATTTTTTCCCTGGCTTTATTTGGGGTAGGAAGAATTTTTCCCGAGTTTTTCGGCTTTATCATTTTTGCATTAATCGGAATTCCGGTGGCGGGAGCCGCTTTTATTTTCCCTCCTGCAATGCTTAGTGAAATCAGTTCGGTATTCAGTGAAAAAACCGGTAAAAATACAGAGGGATTATTTTTCGGACTGCAGGGTCTATTTCTGAAAATGGCTTTTTTGCTTTCCATATCGGTTCTTCCCCTGCTTTTGGTTTTCGGGTCCGACTTATCCTTTTTTGAAAGTCTTACCACTACTCCGGAAGGAGTCGAAAGAATCGGAGTTTACTCCACTTCTTTATTTGCAGCTGCAGCATTTTGCGTTTCTTTGGTCTTTTATATCCTATATAAAGAGGAGTTTGTAAAGGAATAAGATTCCGGTCTTAACACACTAAAAACCGATGGCGTCTATTAAGAAATTTATTCTTGATAGTCGCCATCGGTTTTTTAGATCCTCTATGTTTATCTTTTTTAAGCTAGTCTTTTTAAGCTAGTATTTTTTATACTTATCTTCTTATACCAGGAATACTTTTTTAGGTCGGCTATTATATTTCCGACTCCTCAGGTTGTAAGTCCGAAACCTTATCAACATCACAAAGGGCCTTGTTTACCATGATCGGACCGAAGATTTCAAACACCACCACGGCGGCTAATATTACCGGCATAATAGCACCGGGCTCAAAAATTTCTTTTTGTTCTGCGATAATTGCGAGTCCTATGGCCACCCCTGCCTGTGGGGTTAATGCTCTACCCAGATTCGTCTTCCAGGTTGCAGGAAATACTGTCATCGCACTGCCGACTCGGCTACCAACCAATTTAGCGACGAATCTGGCTGTGATATAAACCGCACCGATTTGCCCTACCGCCGGAAGAGCGCTTAAGTCCAACTTCGCTCCCGCTAAGGTTAGAAAAGCCAAAAGGATGGGAGCTTCCACAGAGAATAAAGAACGACTAATCCGCTGAGGTTTTTTTGCAAAGTTTGTATAAATTGCTCCTGCGGTAATTGCAGCTAACAATGCCGGGGTTCCTAATTGATTGGATAGCCCTACGGTAATTAAAAGTGCCCCTAAAACCGTAACTAAAATTTGAGCATCTTTTTTTGCCCATTGAGAATTTGCAATAAGAAATATCCCTGCCAGTATTCCTTTCCCTAAGGCCAAACCAAGGTCCTGACTAGCCATCATAAAAGCAGATGTGGTCTGTGCGCCGGCAGTAGCGTAAGCTACTTGCATAAAGCTCAGTACAATACCAAAGAGTGTAATGGCAAACAAATTGTCCAATGCCACAACAGAAAGCAAAACATTGCTGAAATTCCCTTTTATAGGATTCTCCCGAATACAGGCGATAATCGCCCCCGGGGCTGTAGCTATGCTGATTACTCCAAAAATAAGTGCATATCGGAAAGGTACACCAAAAAAATACAACGCCGCAAACACTACTCCTAGGGTAATCACGGCTTCAACTGCGAAAACCTTCGCCACATCCTTAGCAAGCTTTTTCATTTTTCCCCAGTGAAGTTCTGCACCGATGGATAGAGCTATTACTCCAAGAGCCAAATCATTAATGGGCGATAAATCACTAAGGGCTCCTGAATTAACCAAGCCCAGCACTGAAGGTCCTACCAATACACCTGCCAATAAATTACCGGTAACCGATGGAAGTTTCACCAAGCGTGCAAGCTTGCCACCTGCGGCTCCGGCTAAAAATATGATACCAATTGCAAGGGAAATATCCATATTGCTTACTCATCCCCCTTTAACTTTGCCAAACCTTTACAATAATCGATGGGCATCGTGATCACGATACCCGTATCTGATTCATCAAGATCTCCTGTAATTTCTTCTATGGCTTTCACTGCTTTTTCCCGTATTTCATCGGATTCAACTACTGCAAATATGGTTTTATTCCGTTGTGAATCTTCACCGAACTCTGCAAACCGGGAAAAAAACGGAACATGATGAGCCATAATATGCGCCATCCCCATACTGTCCATTACTGTAGCACCTCTAATATCTTCTTTATAAAATTCATCCAGTATATCCGTTATTAAATCCGGATCGTTGATAATTGCTATTAATAACCTCATCTAAAAGCTCCCTTCATAATTGTAATAAGCCTATTCAACATAGCACTATAATACATTTCAAAAACCTGTTTTTAGAATATATCACAATTTACAGATTTATTCAAGTATTCAGTCTATTACACTTCCAAGAAAACCACTTTACTAAAATCATTAGCATAGCGGTTTTCTCCATATTAATATGGAAGTCCTTAGATTGTCATCCCTCTATTTAACTGCTTCCAATCGATAAATTCTCATACCGGATTCGGAAAACTTATCTTCGTATTCCGTTGTTGCAGGAATTGACACCCCGCTGTTATGGTAGTCCAAACTGATATTTTTCAGTTTATAGCCCTCGCCGGATAATGCATTCAATGAGAACTCAAACAATTTTTCATTATCGGTTTTTAAATGAATCTCACCTTTGGGTCGAAGAATTTTCCGGTATTTCTCCAAAAACCGTTGATGGGTCAGTCTTCTTTTGGCCGTCCGGTTTTTCGGCCAGGGATCGGAAAAATTTAAATAAATCCTGTCAACTTCTTCTCTTCCGAAAAATTGATCCAGATGCTCCGCATTTTTCCATAGTAATCGGACATTATCCAATTCTTTATCAAGAGCTTTTTCCACTCCCCGAAGCAATACCTCTTCCTTGATCTCCAGTCCTACATAAAAAACTTCAGGATTGTCTTTCGCAAGGGTCGTAATAAACTGCCCCTTTCCCATTCCGATTTCCAAATGAATCTTTTTGTCTTCGGTGATTTCATTCCACATCCCCTGATGTTTTTCCGGCTCTTCCACCAGCCACTCCCGATGAGTCAGCAGTCTTTCCACGCCGTCCTTTAGTTTTCTTCTTCGCATATCCTACTCTCCTGACGTTAATTTTTCAATGGCATTTAAGTAAATTGTAGTGACTTTCATAAAGTCCTCTAAAACTATATGCTCATTCGGTTGATGCTCCGTCTTTTGTCTTCCCGGAAGCACCGCTCCAAAGGCTACACAATTTGGCATGGCACGAGCATAAGTAGCTCCTCCGGAGGTAAGAGGCATTGCATCCTCTCCGGTAACCTTTGAATATACTTCTCCCAAGCTTAGTATTAGCGGATGATCCTTCGAAAGATAAATGGCTTCTAAATAGTCATGTTCCGTAACGGTTAGACCGTATTCTGTTGCAGCTTCATTAATTTTTTCCTCTACGAGGCTTTTGTCAACAGTCACAGGAATTCGAACATCTAATGCAATTTCCGAACCTTTTTCATTAATACTGATTTGACCTGCATTAATGGTAATCGGCCCCGATACATCATCCAACTTTCCAAAAATTTCTTCTCCGTACTGACTGGTCCCCAATTTTTCTTTAATGAATCTTAAAACGGAATTTTCAAAGTCTGAACCCTCCAGGGCTTTTGCCAATAGATTAATCGCATTCAATCCCCCTTCCGGCTTTGCGGAATGGGCACTTTTCCCGTAGAGGGTTAGCCGATTTTCTTCCAATTTAACCTGGTGATTTTCTTTCTTTAGGGTCTCATATACTCTATCCAGATTCTTTAACCGACCCTTGTCCTCCCACCGGGACTTTTTCAACTCTATTGAGGCTTGATCGGCCAAGGCGTTAAAGCTGCTTCCACCCGATACTTCAAAGTCCCTTGCCCCTTCTCCCCGAAGGTACAGCTGAAGCAGCCCCTTTTCCCCGTGAATCATAGGGAAAACCGAATCGGGAGTAAAGCCGAAGTCCGGCACTTCCTCTTTTTTCATATATTTTTCAATCCCTCGCCATAGGGTTTCCTCATCGGTTCCGAAAATAAACCGAAGCCGCTTGGAAAACTTATGCCCCTGGTCCAGTAATTGCTTAGCGCCATACATCGCTGCAATCATCGGTCCTTTATCATCCTGGGTTCCCCGACCAAATACTTTTCCGTCTCTTACTTCCGGCTCAAAAGGCGGTGTTTCCCATTGAGCCGGATCTCCGGCGGGTACCACATCCAGGTGCCCTAATACGGCGAATAGCTCTTCTCCTTCTCCAATTTCAGCGTATCCGTAATACCCATCAGGATCGATATAGGTTTTGAAACCCAACTCTTTAGAAATTTCCATGGCTTTTTCCAAAGCCTTTTGTATTTCTCTGCCGAAGGGGGCTCCTTCCTCCTCTTTATCAATAACGCTGGGAATTTCCACAAGACGTACCATATCCCGAACCATTTTTTCCTTATATTTTACCTCATCAAACCCTAGCATATCAGATCTCCTCTCTGTAATTTCAACTCCTTACAGTAACTAAATAACTATTGAACCGGTAAAAAAGAGTATCCTTTCACCGTACTGAACAGTAAAAAGATACTCTTGATTATACCCGAAAAACAGCTTGAGTAAACGATTATGATTTATGAAATCATCGCCTCTTTACTCTTCGATAAGCTTAAATACATCGTTACTGTAGGCCACGGGATCCTCGGGAGTGATTCCTTCCATTAACAGGGCCTGATTGTAAAAAACATTGGCATAGGCTTTGACTTTTTCTTCATCAGAACCAAAGTGCTTTTGTAAGGATTTAAACATTTTATGATCCGTGTTGATTTCCAATACCTTCTCGGACTTCATGCCTCCTCCGTCGGGCATGGATTGTAGAATTTTCTCCATTTCAATAGACAATTCTCCATCAGCGGCTAAGCATACCGCGTGATTTTTTAATCGTTTGGAAGGTCTTACGTCCTTTACCTGATCGCCCAGGATTTCCTTTAGCTTATTAAAGATTTCCTGAAATTCTTTCTTTTCCTCTTCCCTTTCTTTTTCTTCTTCCTTATCCAAATCCAAGTCTCCACTGGATACAGACTTAAAGGTTTTTCCGTCATAGTTCATCAACATTTTTATGGCGAATTCATCGACTTCATCGGTAAAGTATAGTATTTCATAGCCCTTATCCTTTAGCATTTCTGTTTGGGGCATTTTATCAACCTTTTCCACGCTATCTCCCGACGCATAGTAAATATGCTCCTGCTCTTCTTTCATCTCCTCAACATATTCCTTTAAGGTAATCATTTTCTTACGCTCTGATGAATAAAACAGCAACAGATCCTGCAGGGTTTCTTTGTTCTGACCAAAATCACTGTACACTCCGTATTTTAACTGCTTTCCAAAGTTCTTAAAGAAACTCTCATATTGCTCCCGATCATTTTTCAGCATGGTAGAAAGAGCGGTCTTGATTTTTTCCTTGATTTTCTTACCGATAATCTGAAGCTGTCGGTCATGTTGCAGCATTTCTCTAGATATATTTAAGGACAGATCCTCAGAGTCTACCATCCCTTTTACAAAACTGAAGTAATCGGGAAGCAGATCCGAACATTTTTCCATAATCAGCACTCCACTGGAGTAAAGCTCCAATCCTTTTTCATATTCCTTGGTATAAAAATCATAGGGAGCCTGTTCCGGGATATATAAAATTGAACTGTATCTCAGCGTTCCGTCGGCTTTCATATGAATGTGCTTTAAGGGTTTATCAAAACCGTATCGCTTCTCCTGATAAAAATTAATATAATCCTCATCGTTTAGCTGATTCTTATTTTTTCGCCACATGGGTACCATGCTGTTTACGGTTTCCTCTTTTACAACTTCTTTATATTCCGGTTCTGCGTCTTCACTCTCCTCATCGGATTCCTTCTTTACTTCTTCCTGTCTGGTAAGATCCATTTTAATGGGGTAACGAACAAAGTCGGAGTACCTCTTAATGATCCCTTGCAGTCGGTGATCCTCCAAGTACTCATCATAATTTTCCTCATCGGTATTCTCCCGGATTTTAATTATAACCTCCGTACCTACTTCTGCTTTTTCCGTAGCTTCGATGGTATAGCCTTCAGCTCCGTCGGATTCCCAGCGAAAAGCTTCTTCGCTGTCCAGGGCTTTGGTCTTTACGGTGATATGCTCCGCAACCATAAAGGCCGAGTAAAAACCGATTCCGAATTGACCGATGATGTCAATCCCCTCTTTGACTTCGTTTTCATTTTTAAAGGCTAAGGAACCGCTTTTCGCAATGGTTCCCAAGTTATCCTCCAACTCTTCTTTAGTCATTCCAATTCCCGTATCCACTACTCTCAGGATTCTTTTTTCCTTGTTTGGAATAACTTTAATGTAAAAATCCTCTTTATTAAAGGTTAAATCATCCCGGGTAAGTGCCTTATAATACCGCTTATCAATGGCATCACTGGCATTGGAGATCAGTTCCCGTAAGAAAATTTCCTTATGGGTGTAGATGGAGTTGATCATCAGATCTAGCAATCTTTTGGATTCCGCTTTAAATTCTTTTTTACTCATGGTTTCTTCCCCTTTCCATATTTGCTTTCCATATTTGCTTTCCATATTTGCTTTCCTATATTTTTTCAAATAGTTAGCACTCTATTAGATAGAGTGCTAACTATAATCTATCAAATCTATGAATTTTGTCAATACCTTCTCGTAAATTTTATACTTTTCCCACAGGGGACATGTACACAACAAATTCTTCTTCTCCGTCAACCTCCACAATTTCATCCATTAACTTCTGTTCATAAGCGGCGATGGCACAGGTCCCAAGATTCAGGGCTTCTGCGGAAAGATACAGACCGTGGCAAAGGTGTCCCGCATCCAATAACATGGGCTTATGAGACCTTTGGTCATAACGCCATTCTCCACGGTAAGGAATAATCGTCCAAATAAAAGTTACGGGCGCTTCTCCCACAAACTTTTGTCCCCGGGCACCGATGGTCATTTTTTCTCCGATATCCTCTTCCCCTTTCACTTTTATCAGCTTATGTTCCAGACCGGAATACCGGTAAATTCCTTTTTCCAAGCCCTCTACATTGGTGACTCCGATATAGGTTTCAAAGGGATGGCGAGCCCCTGCCGAGGGAACCGGTCTTATGGAGGCGTAACCGTTACCCCGAACGTCCTTGACCCCCTGGGTGGTATACAGTAAAAAAGACAGTTCTTCTAAATTAAGACTTTCTTCTTTAAACTTTCGATGACTTTTACGATCCATAATACACTGAAAAATATCTTTCTTTTTCACCACATCTCCCGTTGCCTTAGGCAAATCAATAATTTCATCATTTTCTCCAAAAGGTTTTTCTAAAGGTGGCTGGGGAAGCCCTTTCATTTGGTCCGACTCCATATCC
>Ga0194137_10002458_pt1 | contig 10942 bp, 18 predicted proteins | sample TARM_MetaG_T3_14_FD_134025 | JGI IMG/M metagenome (GOLD analysis project Ga0194137, IMG submission 134025) | Freshwater microbial communities from Pennsylvania, USA, analyzing microbe dynamics in response to fracking - TARM_MetaG_T3_14 (version 2) | ecosystem: Environmental > Aquatic >...
AACATTCCACTACGAAAATCGCTCATACTCGGTACCTCTCTGGAACTATGTTCAAAGTCACTTCCTCACACAGGTTGGTGAAGAACTCCTCTCCGATGTAGTCTTTGATCCCATCGTAATCCTGGCCACTCACCGTCAGGTCGATCCCGAAGAAAGTCGGGAACACCTTCACGTTGTGGTGCGTCCAGCGGGTGTAGTGCCCCGCCTCGTCCATGTGGTGGTACGAGGTCAGGAACACCAGCTTGGTGATCGAGCTCTTGTCCATGTCGATGCGTGTGCCGTCGTTAAACCCACCCCCACTGGGCAGCTCCTTCACCATTCGGTCCAGCTCGCTCTGGGCCTGACCCAGATACTCCTGCCGGCGGTCCAGGTCGGAGATTCGCTCCAGCCCACCTTTGACCCTGCTCACCAGCCGGCCAATGGCTTGGGCCCTTGTCATCTTCAGTTCCATGGTCAACCTCCACAGTGGTTTTCGTCGTCCCACAGGGCGACTGTTATGTTCCCTTCGATGACACAGAAGCAGATGATGTCCTTGTCGTCTTCCCGGCCCCACGCATCAGCACAGAGGCCGGTGGCCAGATTGGCAGCCTGCTTGGCCGTGGCCGCCTCTACGTGGTCGATCCAGATAGTTCCGTTGTGCTCCGACGGGTCTCGACAGAACGCCGTCCAGGTGCGGCTGGCGAGCTGGGAGAAGTAGCTATCTACGACATCAGGCCGAAAGTTCGGAGACAGTTCTCCCATCAGGTATGTCGTACTCCCTGAAAGGCTTTTCAGCTCTTGAGTCCCTTCGTCCACGTCCACCGCCTCGGGAGTGATGAACACCACCTCCACTCCGGGGGTGTCAGCGTAGGCGCAGTTAATCAGGTCACCGGTGAGGTCCACTACGATTTTGGTCATCAGTAGGTTGCCTCCGTGATACTGGCGTCAGGCCAGAGTTCCTGAGCCACGCTGTAGATATCGCTTATACCTAAATACTCGCGCTCCCCACTGCTGTGGATAGCGATGGACCACGCACAGAGGTACCGCATCTTCTCGGCCCCCACATGCTGGATTACAAGCACCTCCCCGTCCTGCAGGTGTTCGTGGATGGTGTCCAGCAGATCTACCTCGTCAGGGCAGAAGTTGATCTCACCTTCGCTCCCGCCCAAGATTGCGAACTTCCCGTCTCTCTCGACAATTTCGCAATCTATGTCCTTGAGAAAGTCCTTGAAGGCGTTGGCATCTTTCACTGCAAAGTAGTTGGTACGGGTGGTTCCGTAATAGTTGGCCATGGTCGGCTCCTCAAAAGTTGTAGTCGTAAAACCGAACAGGTTCGTCCGCTGCCTGATACCGGTTGCCAGCCCTATCCCGCCACCACCCGTCCTTGTGCAGACGAATCCGGATCATGGGGGCCTTTGGGTCTGGGTAGATGGTCCAGAATTGGTCGTGGTTATTCGTGCAATGTCCCGCAAACCCGCCAGTTATGACCACCGGCCGGAAGGTCGGGTCGAGTTCCGCCTTCATCGGGCGGATGGTCATGGTCTTGTCACTGACACGCGCCATGGTCTGGTACGGCAATACGTCCGTACCTACGTATTTGTTGAAATAAGGGGTCATTTTCTTCTCTCGTATGCCTCGATTTTTGCTTGGTACCGCTCGATCAGGAACTGCAGAAGCTCTCGACGGTCCCGCCCTTGCTGGGTGTCTTCGTCCCACAACTTCTGCCCATCTTGAGCGAAGTAGTAGCCTTCTCTTCCGCCCGGCACCGGGAACCTCGGGTCCCCGCTGTACTTCGGCCAGGTTTTGAAGTCGCGGTCGAGCCAGAAGATCCCGTCTGCCAGCTGGTCATCCACCAGCTGGCAGATCCCGTAATGCCCGTCTGTATGTACTTCACCGTCAGCTATCCTCCTGAGCGCCTCCAGCGTTGCGTACATGGACTGAACGTCGTACAGGTGTAGAACCCTCCGGAAGCTGAACCCCTGTCCCATGGGGCGCTTCAGCAGGTGCTGGATGTCCTGCATGGTTCGCTCTGGATTGACCATCTGCAGCCACTCCAGCGCATTGACCGACCGATGCACCTTCCCTTCCAGCCGCCTGCTCGTCACCTTACCGACCGTCCTTGCCAGATCGTCATACAGCTCCAAGTGCTTCATACATTTTTCTCCTGTGTCAGCTCGACACTCCACTCACGCCGCTTGGTCCGATGCGCTGTCGCATGCTGAGCCCAGTGCCCACAGCAGTCGTGCTCACACTGGCAGCCGTAGGCCAACGAGGCTTCAATGGCCTGCCGGATGTCCCTAGCTGGGCAGCGTCCGAGAACATCCGGCGGCACCTCTACCACTGCCCGCAGCTCCCGGCTCCAGCCTTCATCGCTGACCACCTTCGGCTCAGTGATACGGGCGCTTCCGAGAGACTCCCATTCATCCAGATGGTCATAGCCCAACCGGTACATATGAGTCACACGCTTGTACAGCGGAAACTTGGTCTTCATTCGGCGTCCTCCCAGTACACAGAGTTGATGATGAGAATCGGGCTGCCGAACTGTGGGTGATCGACATTGGTCGTGGCCTCCCGCACCACCTGCAGCCCCATACCCTCAAGGGCCGGCAGAGCCTGATACAGCTCGGCATGGCCGCCAACAAGGATCACATCCCGGAACGGGCCGGCACCTCTGTACAGCTCGACCTTGAGGCCGTTGGCCTCCGCGATGTCTTCAATGATTTTCATGGCGTAGCACCCTGACAGAAGTGCCCTCGTAGGCGAGACGCGCCGCCTGAATCATCTTGGTCTGGCAGAGCGCCCCCAGAACGGGGCAAACGAACTTGTTTGTGGGCACGTTGACGGTGTAGACACCTTCCCCGTCCACCTTGTAGCTGGCCTCCCGAGTGGCCCGTGGATACACCATCTCCAGCTGCGACCCGTCAGCGAAGGTGTACAGGAGGGTCAGGTCTTCCCAGTTCTTGGCACTGGCCCACAGGTCCATAGTTGCATGGGCCTGAGAGGCACTGAGGCCTCTCGTCAATGGTTTGCGCATGGTCACCCCCTCACATAGGGGATGCCGGCGGCATCCAGCTCGGCGCGAAGCTCCATATTCGCGTTCTTGTTGTCGAAGCACAGGTAATCCGGCGCATACGACTGCACCCACCCAGCCTGCGGGAACTTCACCCACAGGTGGTCGACGAGCTGAGGCTCATCGTCCTCATCCCAGCCCGGGTAGGAGGTAGTGCGAACCTCCATTTCCCAGCCAGCTTTCTCCAGATCCTTTACTTCACAGCTCAGTTGAATACCCATGATTACTTTCCTCTTTTATGGTTTGGTAATGCTTTCAAATACCCGCGCAGCGCCTTCGCCACCCGGTAGGCTGTCAGGCGATTCCTGAAAGCCATGTAGTTCATCTCCCTCAGCTCCAGCAGGGCCGGAAGAGCCAAATAATCAACTTCCAGTACTCGCGAGGACTTATCCCCGGTGACTCTTATGAGCCTCCGGGCTTCTTCGTCTGATATCGTCACAGGGTCGCCTCCTACATGGATACAACAATGTCCAGCAGCTCCCGCAAGGCCTCGATCGCCCCCAGATTCAGCGGATCGGCACCTTCAATCAGGGTGGTGATGGGGTGGTGTCCGTCGAGCTGCGCTTCGATGGACACCACGAACTCCTCCAGAGCCTCTGCCCACCCCTCGGCAGAGCACATCTGGTACTTGTACCCAGTAAGGGATGGGTGGATGCCGGCAAACAGCGTCCGGACAGCCTCCGCCCTTTTGATGGCGTTGGAGGTGTCGTCCGACGAAATGAACACCTCGTCGGACGACACCTCGCACTCCCACACCGGCCTGATGGTCACGGCGCTTCCGGTCGGCACGTCATGGTGCGACATGACGCAACTCATATACGGGAACTGGCCATGCCGGCAGACCAGCTTGCCGTTCCGGATGGTGTACTCGCCCCTCACCGACAGCAGCTTGGCCAGGGCGTCAGGTGTGGCAGGAACCACCGCCACACCGGACGCCCCACGCCAGTCTGTTCGGCTGGAGTGGACGTGGACATGCTCAAACGGGACAGGGATGACGGAGCTTGACAGCTCTGCCATGGTGGACAGGCAGTTGTCGAGGTCTTGGATGTACTGGTCGTGGTCGTCGTCGTAATACGACGGGTACTCCATCTCCTCGTACACTTCCGGCCTCACCACCTCTTCGCAGTTGTTGCAGCGGTGGTAGGGGCCTTGCACATGCTCGAAGGTCGCATGCAACGCCGACTCGTCACTGAACTCACCTTCACTGCTGGCTCCACAGGCCGGGCACTGGGCGAAGAACAGCTCCCCCTTGTCCATCACATTGAAGCTGAAGCCACCCCGGATGGCGGTTGCCACGCCATCCGGGGTTTCCTCCAGCATGAAGTCGTCGATCATCCGGCCGACGGCCAGCTTCAGTTTTTCGTGCAGATCTTTGGAGAGGGTGTCCAAAGCCTCGGACACCCTCCCGAACAGCTCCTTCGCCGACGATGACTGCCGGGACAGCACCCGGATCAGTGGTGCCTGCTTGGCGTACGCCAAGCAGGCCACATCAGCCACGACGTGGGGCGGGTGGTTACCTATGCGCAGGGTTCTAAGCTGGTTCAGGCCCAGGTTGTGATGGTTCAGCCAATTGGCCGCCCCATACGGGGACTGGAGATTCAGATATTTACGCATTGATTTGTTCCTCAGATTGTTTTGTGTGGTTGCTTATCGCCGTAAATATGGCAGTTGAAGGTCTCCTGTGAGAAACCCCCTCACAGGAGACCTTTCTCCGCAAACGAGTAGTAGCCCTCCGACGACACGATGACGTGGTCCAGCACCCGGATATCCACCGTCTGCAATGCCGTCCGCAGACGATCCGTCAGACGCCTATCTGCGTCTGACGGGTCTGTGCACCCACTCGGATGGTTGTGCACCAGTATCACCGCCGCCGCATTGGCAGCCAGCGCCGCCTTCACCACCTCTCGCGGATAGACACTGGCGCTGTCGATAGTCCCCGTCGAAATGCGGTGAGGGCCGAGGACTCGGTGTTGAGAGTCCAGGTGGATGACCTCGAACACTTCGTGCTCGAGGTCGTGCAGCCGACCTTGCATCCAGCCGGCAGCCAGCTGGGGACTGGTCAGCGCCGCACCTTTACGGTGGGCGCGACTCATCAGGAGGGAGGAGACCCGCAGGATCTCCTCCCTCGTGGCTTGGGTGCCGTCAGCGTGGAACAGTGCCCATGCCTTCGAGCGTGGAACAGCAGGCTTAGTCGTCATCTTCCAGCTCCTCCAGTAGGCGGGTGATGTCGTCGTCCTCGTCGCCCTGAAGGGGCGAGGGTGTCGCCGCCAAAGACGGCGACACAGGCGCAGTTGCCACATACAGCTCCCATTCCGCCTGTAGTCCCTCGTATTTCGTGAACAGCACCTGCATCAGCGGGTTGGATGACGGCGTTGCCTTGAATGGGTGGAACCCGTTCTGGTTCGCCCAACGGACGAACAGCGCCATGGAAAATCCCGTCCGGGCAGCCAGTTCATCCAGCTTCCCCACGGGCATCCGCTGGCTGGAAGGTTTACGGCGCGGTCGGATCAGGGCCGGCCAGCGCCACAGCACCTCTGCCATCGGGTAAGCCGTCCGCAGGAAGGGGTCCCACTCGAACACCCGGATCAGGTGGTCGTTCAGGGGATTGGGGTGCTTCGACACAGGGTCGAAGCAGCCCCAGAATTGGTAATTCTGGGACTGGCCGAAGGCCCCTTCGTGATAGGGCAGGCAGGCCGGGGGCGGCTCTGAGATACCCGCCATCTGCATGGCGTGGGCAGGGTGTACCCCGCCTTCACGAAGGAAGGCGGGGTAGATGTGCAGCGGCTTCAGGGACAGCTCCCTGAAGTCGTTGGAATATGCATGAGTCCTCCGCAGCCCACCCGGGTACCCGATGTAGTCATTGACCCGCAGAGACTCCGCTCTCCGGGTCGAGTACTTCAGAGAGGCGGGGAGGGTGGGTGGAGAAACGCATAAAAGTTTACACAGCCCATAAAGTGCCGAGGCCGCCTCAGCGGACTCCGCACCCTTATCAGATGTGCGTATTGACGGCGGAAGTGGGTTGTTAAGATTGGTTCTCATATAAAACTGTCCTCATGTGTCGGGGTATGTCTTAGGTTGGACGTGGATGCCGGGTTGGGTTTACGGGTGCGGTGATAAAACACAAAAAACGGGTGTAATGTTCTATAGAAAACACACATGTGTAATATCTTTTGGGTTTAATTTTGGAAGCCACGGATGGCGCGGTTTATGAGTGTTTTCTGCGAGCGTCGTAGGCGGACAGATGCGGACATATTGGTTATCCGAGGACACTGTAATTTTTGTCACTTCTGGAATAAACGAGTAACTCCTGTAATGTTGGCAGCCATTCGGGTTATTCCCCCATTTAATGTAATTTCTCCATAGGGGTAAAAAGCCCATAATGCGCTTTGTACCTATATGTGCGATGAAAATTACAGGTCTGACAGGACAACCTTGGAAACCTAGTCAGATGCGGACAGATGTATCTATGTCCGACATGTCCAAAGGGGGTATAAACACCAAAAATGTAATGTTTATTGTGGTTTTGGATGGGAGGCCGTGGTTGTGAGGTTTGGGGCAGGTTGGGTGGTGAGTTTTGGTGGAGGTTGGGCAGGGAGGCTGTAAGGGGGTTTGGGTTTTTTCAGGGTGATATAGAAAAACACGCACAGGGTTTTGGTGTAAGACGAAAAATTTTCGAAAAAAAAATCGGCCAAAACCTGAGCCCTTCGACAGATGGGGGGTAAAAGATAGTAAAAAGAAGGGCGTAAAAAGGCCTATATATATATATAAATACAATTATTATTTTTTATATATATATAGGGCGCTTTTTGTTCCTTCGCGCCCCTTACCACACCTGCACCTTACCCTGCAACCAAAACCAAAACCAAACCCTCGCCATCCATAGTCCGCTGCCCGAATACCCGCAGCCGCCGCTGCCCGAATACCCGCAGCCGCCGCTGCCCGAATACCCGCAGCCGGCCTACCAGCCCCGCCGCTCCATCAGCGCAACCACACCTACGCCCACCACCAGCATCAGGGTGGGCACCCCTGCCAGAACGACGAGGGCCGCCGGCCCCACCTCCAGGCCTGTGAAGGCGGCGATGCTGTACACCGCCGTACCAACCCAGCTCATGGCTGCACCGCCTTGAGGCGGGTGACGCCCACGACCTGCCCCTCAGGGCTGCGCACGGGGCCGTCTTGCGGCCCTGTGCCCGGTGCCAGCACGTCGCGGCGACCGCTGCCCCGAAGGGCCGCCAGCACCAGCCCCGAAACCAGCAGGACTACCCCATCCTGCGGATCGGGCAGTCCTTCCACTTCGCCGAACTCGTCGACGTACACAGGTACACCACCCACCTCGCCAACGGCGACGGAGGTGGTACGGACCCTGCACAACTGTCCCGACGGCGGGACGCTGATGACGCCTCCCGCCGTTACGATGGTGGCGGGGTGGGGCATTAGGTTCACGAATTGGGTGGTCATTGGATATTCCTTGTATGGTTTGGAGGGCGACTGTGGATACAGCTGCCCGTAAATATGGGTGGTTGTTAGGAAAGAGCACGACGCAAGGCGTCTTCCGCCTCGCTGAAGTCCGGGGCCACAGGGGTACCCTTCAGCATGCGCTGAAGGGTACCCACGGTGTCGCGCTCGCCGAGGGCGTGGGCCAGCTGCAGGGCAGCCAGCACCTCTGTTCTGGTGGGCTTGATGCCCATCAAGTCCACGCGGCCGTGGATCCGGCCGTCTGGACGGAATCCCTGCGTTTCGTGGACGTGGCGCTGCACTTTTGCAAGTGCAGCGCCGAGGAACCCGGCGGCGACGTAAAACAGGAGTTGTGGGCAGTGCGGCGACGTGACAGTCGCCTTGTAGAAGCTGAGAGTCATGGTTTTGATCCTTTGGTTTTGGTTTTGATGCCCACCTTTACCCAGCATGGCCACAGGGAGCCTCAGGAGGCTCTGGATGAGGCTATCGAGCTGGGCGTGGGTGTTGGCGTCGGTTTGGTCAATCGCCCCTCTGAGGGCCTGTGCGGCCCTCAGAAGGGTATTCACTTTCTGCAGGGGTGCCATTTGACGGCCACCTTTTAACGTGGCCACCTTTTCGCATGGCCACCTTTTAACGTGGCCACCTTTTGGCGTGGCCGGTTTTGGGGGTTGGGTGGAGGTTGTGGGCGTGGGTTTGCCCACAACCTCCACCCATTCACACTACCGGGCTGGTGGTCACGGCCAGCCCTGTGCCGTAGCAGTAGGCTTGGCACAGACGCTGCCACAGCAGCCCGACCGGCTGAAACACCGGGGTGTTGCCGTCCCAGCAGGCGGCCTTGAAAACCGGCCCTTCGGGCTGGTGGTAGGCCGCAAACTGGCCCAGCAGGCGGTAGCCAGCCCTCTTCTGGGCCTCGAAGTCCTCGAAGCCATGAACCGCCTTCAGGGTGCCGTCGGCAGCCAGCCAGAAGGACAGCCAGGTACCTGTGCTGGCAGTCTCAGCCCGTCCGGCAGCCTCCGAGAAGGCGCCCTGCAGGGCGTCCACCACAGCGGCGCTGCGGCCCCTGTGGCGTATGAACTGGCAGAAGGCCTCAGAGGCAAAGCCAGCCTCTGGGGCCTCCAGCGAGGCGGACATGGTGTCCCCCTCGAATGTGTCCGGCCGGACGACAGCCAGCCGCATAGCGGCCAGCTTTTCGTCGGACGGTACGGGTCTGGTGGCCGCGAGGACTTCCTCGCGGCCAACCACGCCCGGCACCATGCCGGCAGCCTGTGCCAGCAGGGCACGGGCTTTCAGGCGGTCGCCATCACGGGCAGCCTTGACGGCCTCTGTGGTGGCGGAACACAGGGCGATCAGGCCGCCCACGGTGGTCTGACCGTGGTTGGCGGTCAGGCGGTTGGTGGCGGCTGTTACGTCGTTGGTCAGGCGGGTTGGGAACAGGTCGATCATTTTTTATTCCTCAAAATGGCTTTAATGGTTTGATCGGCGCCTTGAAAACGACGCCCTCACTTATAGGGAAATACAGCCTGTGAATTATGGGCTGGCATATCCATATAATATATTTATAAGGTAGTTCTGCTGGGCGGCGGCGGGGCTGGTGGTGGTGGAGGTTGGTAGAGGTTGGTTGGGACCTTTGCCGCCGCCGTTACGGGTGAAAAGCCGGGAACCGGGGTGAAAACCGGAAGGCCAGAAGGCCAGAAACGAAAAAACCCCAGGTTCGGTGGAACCTGGGGTTCATGTGCGCGCGCGCGTGAAACAAAAAAGCCCCGAACCGGCGACGGTTCGGGGCTTGGTGGGTTAGGCTACCTCTTGGCCGTTGGAATCAATCCGCTGACCTACTGCCGGCGCAATGCGTTTGACCTTTGGTGCAGGTGGATTTGCTGCTGCAGCAGCTTTTGCCGCCTTTGCCGCTTCCACTTTTGCCGCCTTTGCCGCTGCAACCTTTTCAGCAGCTGCAGCGTTGCGCTTTGCTACTGCAGCGCGTTTTACCTTTTCTCGCTTTACTGCAGCTGTACCTATTAACGCCTTTGCTGCTGCAGGTGCTGCAGGTGCCGGATCCGCTGCCGGCGCTGCTGCAGGTGCCGGATCCGCTGCCGGCGCTGCAGGCGTGACAGTCGTTTGTACCTGCTGCAGATAACGATTGCCAGCCTTTTCGGCCAATAACTGCAGATTTACCAGTGACGCCGTCAATTGCGCCAGTTCTTCACGGCTGCTGCAGGTCAAACCATGCCGCAGTGAATCAATAACGCCGTTAATACGGGTTAGCATGCTGGCTGCCGTTGCCGGCTTGGCTGCTGCCGGCGCTTTTGCCGGCTTCTCGACCAAGGCGAATTGTTGCCAACCGATACAGAATGCAGTCCCTTCTGCGTTCAATCGGCCCTCTTTAATGCCAAAATTTTCAGTTACGGAGATATTCCGCGCCATGGTTTTTACTGCATTGTCGCCGTTGGCGGCTTCCCGAAAGGCGATTGTCTCAGCTTGCCGCGCCTTGCTGGCCTTGCTGGCCTTTTTATGTATTGCCAAGCCGTCAACTTGAAAAAGAATATATTTCAGGACCAAGCAACCGGTGGTGCCGAGACGCCGGCCCTTATCTGTGCTAAGTGCTAGCAGCAGTTCGGCCAATTCCGTTTTATTGCCATGCTGCACTATCTGCTGTACAGCATAGAATGCCAAGTCTGCAGGTAGGTTACTGCTGACAGCGGCTGACAGTGCTTTGATTCCAGCTACAAATGATTTGCGATTCATGGTTTTATTTCCTCGAATAATCAATGGATTTTGCACTGTATCCGACCGGATACAGTGTCAAATCCACTAGCGGCCGGCCGTTACCGGCTGGCCTTTTGGATACGCTGCATCCATGGCTGCAGCGGGTAACAGATACCGTTGCCGCCAGAAGGTCGCATTCTGGCCACTGGGCAACGGGTGGAACGGTGAATTGTAAAAGAGCGGCGCTTTCCATGTTGCGCCTCTGAGCCCCCCCCACTACCGGCGCCGGTACTGGCCGGCGGCTGATGGTATGCGTTTTTCCTTGCCTGCAGCAGTGCCGGCTAATGCTCGGCAATGCTCGGCGGATCGGCTGGGGCTGCGGTACTGGGTGGATGCTGCAGGCCCTTGGGCTATAGCGGCACGGTATGCCATGGCATACCGTGCCGCAATCTGCAGCGCGACACCCAGCGCAACGCAAATGAGAATCATTTGCATTGTGCAGCCGCGCCGATCAGGCGCGAGTGGGGAGACCAATTTGTTAAAGAACGTGCCGGAATCCAACCGACAGGCCAATTATAGGAAAGCCGGCGAGAAAGGCAAGCCATAAAACACAAAAAACATTGCACAATTTACACCGACCCCGTACCCCATTTTTCACACAAAATGCCAGGATGCAGGCGCCTACCTCCTCGCGTAAAATTTTCATAAAAACCAAGACCTTACTAACCCCCTCAACCC
>Ga0194137_10002459_pt1 | contig 10934 bp, 10 predicted proteins | sample TARM_MetaG_T3_14_FD_134025 | JGI IMG/M metagenome (GOLD analysis project Ga0194137, IMG submission 134025) | Freshwater microbial communities from Pennsylvania, USA, analyzing microbe dynamics in response to fracking - TARM_MetaG_T3_14 (version 2) | ecosystem: Environmental > Aquatic >...
ATGCCCACTGTGATCACTCCTGGTCCTCCTGCTCAGAATTTGAGCAGGTGATTCAATCACATGGGTCAAATTTGGATGCAAATTACTGCACCAAGTGGGTCAGTTCTACATGATCGCCAACACGAAGGTGTCTCTGCGTATGTGCAGCGGATAAGAAGCTCTATCGGTTACCTCGAATACAACTATATCAAGCACCTCAAGATGAGCCATGTCCAATTGCAGAATCGCGACGGCCACTTCGTGCAGCCAGTTGAAGACTCCGTGAAGGCTGCTGCGGCCAGCGCGAACTGGACCGAGACACCCGGATTTGGTGTGGTACTGACCAATCAGCCAGGCAAAGACAGTTGGCCGATAACCGGGGCATCCTTCATTCTGATGCACAAGGTGCAGGCGAATTCGGAAAGAGGCAAAGAGGTATTAAAGTTTTTTGACTGGGCTTACAAAAACGGTAGCGCTACGGCGGAGAAGCTGAACTATGTCTCTATACCGGCCCCGTTGGTTGACCAAGTACAAGGGGCGTGGAAGTCGCAGATAACAGATACTTTGGGTACGGCGCTCTGGTAGTCGCGTATGTTCCGCGGCAGGAGTGAATGAGAAAGATACGTTCGCTTGCTTGTAATGGCTTCACCAGCATAGCTCATTTTGGACTGTCATTAGAACTCGGTCGCCCTTTGCCGCAATATTGTGACATTACTCCTCGGATGTCTTTCATAGATGCCTCTCTCCGCTTGTGGCACAGCACGAGGGAATCTATGCGACCGCTATGCGCTCATGAGCTGCCATTGCCGATCCATTGAGCAGGGGCTCATGTCGACCCTTACCAGTCATACCGCCCTCCCGAGAGCGGACGCTTTAACTCTTGCTAAATAATGGAATCAACCGATAGGCACAGATATCTGCCGTTACACGTTAGGCAATATGTCTCCAAATTTGCATCGCACCTGTCGGTTCCTCAAAAACAGTAAACAGGCACATGCTGCTGTGCACTGATAATCAATGCTTGGTATGAACATCTCGATTGTGAAATAGGACCGGTCATTCATATCCTGACATTGGTACATTACTTCCGGCTATTCAAAAAGCCATTTGGCAACTAGTCGCGTATAACGCGGCATGATCACATACACCATCAGGTAAACGATCACTACCGCCAGAATGAAATTATTGATGACAGGACGGCCGAGCAAGGGAATATAGTCAAAAACCGGTTTCAACACCCAAGGGAGCACCACCGTAAGTGGAAAAATGGCGGACAAAGTAATCAAGAACTGCTTGAATGGCCGCGCTTGCAGTCTGTGTCCGACAGGCGGCGTAAACCAGTACTCCAGTCCCGTATGCATTTCAAGTTCTTCCTCTTTGACCAGCGCGGGCCTGATCTCATCAATAAACCGCTCGCGTGTATCGGATTCCAGCCAGCTATCCAGATGCGCATCAGAGTCGAAGCGCAGGACGATCGTATAGCTGCCGGATGAGTCGTGTGGGCGGATGATATTGACGCCCATATGCCCCGCAAAACGCTGCGCTTCCATTGCAATACTCTTGAGCCAAAGCTCATAGGTTTCCTTTTTCTTTGGACGCACCTCATGCCGCACGACCAATGAAGCGGCTTTTTCATTTCCTGAAATCATGGTTACCTCCAAAAGCATAGACCGGACATATTTCAGCAGTGCCTGCGGCATAAAAGCCCGCGTAAATACACTCGAATGGTATGGTGGCCTACACAATGAAAATCTAGTTGTCTGGGGCACGGAACAGCCAGCTGCATGCGCGCCGACTGCTTATTTCACATCCAGGCGCTTCTCCTGCTTTGGATTGAGAACCTCCAGTATCTGGATGCCAATGCGTGAATTTGCCAAATGAAAATACGCGTCCTCAGGATCGGTCGTTACCTTGCACTGTTCGGTACGCACGTCCCTTCGCAGGGCTTCCAGCAAAGCGTCCCTCTCATAGGGAAACAAGGACGCAAAGCGCATTACGGTGTCCAATATTCCTCCTCGTCTATGCGTACTTGTCAGTAAAACGTCGGGCACTTCCTTTTGGGCCCTATCCGCTATCTATAGTGCTGCTCCTACCCGCAATGGCACTCGGCTACGCTTACACACCCACATGAGAAGGACCGAGCGCCGCCGGCCCTCCCGTCAACGATTATTTGGATGAAGTCAGCGTGGTGTAGCTGCTGATCAGGTTGCGATAGTCCGGGATATGGTTCGAGAACAGATTGCCCAGACCCTCGATATCATTGCGCCAGTCTCGGTGCAATTCACAGGCCACTCCAAACCAGCTCATCAGCTGCGCACCTGCATTCGACATGCGTTCCCATGCCGCGTTACGCGTTATTTCATTGAATGTCCCGGAGGCGTCGGTGACGATGAATACGTCGAAGCCTTCGGCGAGCGCGGACAAAGCCGGAAAGGCAACACAGACCTCAGTGACGACGCCGGCGATGATGAGCTGCTTTTTTCCTGTCGCCTTGACGGCCTTGACGAAGTCCTCATTGTCCCAGGCATTGATCTGGCCGGGCCGGGGAATGAACGGTGCCTCCGGAAACATCTCTTTCAGTTCCGGTACAAGCGGACCGTTCGGCCCGTTCTCGAAGCTCGTGGTCAGGATCGTTGGCAACTTGAAGTACTTTGCCAGATCGCCCAGAGCCAGCACGTTGTTCTTGAATTTGTCAGGATCGATATCGCGCACGAGCGACAACAGGCCGGCCTGGTGATCGACCAACAATACCGCAGCGTTGTTCTTGTCCAGGCGTTTATAAGACGTAGTCATGGCAACCTCCTAAAGTGGGTAGATAAAGCGCTTCCGACGGAAGCGCGGGGTGAAACACCGAATGTCTGAAATTGCGATTAACGAGCCGACGGGATCTGACCAAATGTGCCGTTTTTCAGATCCTGCATGGCCTGGCGGATCTCTTCCTCGCTATTCATGACGAATGGACCATGTCCGACGATGGGCTCGTGGATCGGCTCGCCGCTCAGGACAAGGATGACGGAGTCGGCTTTGGCCTCGATCAACAGGTCTTCTCCGTTCAGTCCTGCCAATGCCCATTGCTGAGAGTGGACGATATTGGCATCGCCAATCTGAACGGCCCCATGCAACACGACGATGGCTGCGGTGCGGCCGCTCTTCAACGGCAGCAACACCTGCTTGCCGGCCGCAAGCCGGATGTCCCAGACATCCACCTCGGTGAATGTTTTGGCCGGCCCCTTGTGCTCGCCGAAGTTGCCTGCGATCAGACGGACTACACCAGCATCGTCCGGCAGCGGCACGGCTGCAATGTCCGCATCCAGGATGGCTTGATAGGAAGGAGGAACCATCTTGTGGCGCCGCGGCAGGTTGACCCACAACTGCACCATCTCCAGTGTCCCGCCGCTACGCGAAAACGATTCCGAATGAAATTCCTCATGCAGAATGCCGGCACCGGCGGTCATCCATTGAACATCGCCAGGTCCAATAAGCCCCCCCGCCCCCGTTGAGTCGCGGTGCTCGAGTTCGCCCTTATAAACGATGGTGACGGTTTCGAAGCCGCGATGCGGATGCTGCCCCACCCCGCGCAAGCGTTGCGTGGGAGAAAAGTCGGCCGGTCCTGCATGGTCAAGCAACAAGAACGGGCTGAGGTTCTGACCAATAGTTTGATAAGAAAACAGGCTGCGTACCGGGAAACCATCGCCGACCCAGTGCTGATACGGTGCGCTATAGATCCCAAGAATGTGCTTCATGACTGACTCCAGTGAATGAAGTCCATCATATTTCTGCAACGATCAGTGCGGTAGCCCCTATAATTTGCCATCAGTGTTCTATGCGAAGAACAATTGTGGATGATTTGAATGACCTCTTTTACTTCGTGCAGGTCGTCGACCATAGAGGATTCACGCAGGCCGGCCGTGCCCTGAACATGCCTAAGTCAAAGCTCAGCCGGCGCATTGCGGCACTGGAGGAGCAATATGATGTGCGCTTGATACAGCGCTCAACGCGCCATTTCTCGGTCACCGAGACCGGGCAGGAGTTCTACCGGCACTGCGTAGCCGTGCTTGTGGAAGCGGAAGCGGCACGCGAAGTCATGGAGCGCAAACGGTCCGAGCCGCAGGGGATCGTGCGCATAAGCTGCCCGACTGCGCTGCTCGAATACCGGATCAGTGACCTGGTGGCACGGTTCATGACCGAGTATCCCAAGGTCCAGGTCCATCTTGAAGCTACCAACCGCCGTGTCGACGTGCTGAGTGAAGGATTTGACTTGGCGTTGCGGGTGCGATTTCCGCCTCTGGAAGATAGCGATCTAGTTATGCGCGTGCTGTCAGCAAGCCCGCAGCGCCTAGTGGCCTGCCCCAATCTGATACGGGAACGCGACTTGCCGAAACATCCCGCAGACCTGGCTGGCTTGCCTAGCCTAGACTGGGGGCCGCCGCGGGACCATACCTGGGACCTCGCCGGGCCGCAGGGCGCGGAAGCACAAGTGAGGCATCAGCCGCGCTACATCACCGACGACATGTCGGCATTACGGCAGGCGGCGCTACGCGGCGTGGGTATCGTGCAGCTGCCATGCATGGTCATCGATGAAGATTTGAAGACAGGAACGCTCGTTGACATCATGCCGGGATGGGCGCCGAAAGGCGGCATCATCCACGCAGTTTTCCCGTCACGCCGCGGGCTTCTTCCAAGTGTCCGGCTGCTTATCGAATATCTGGCCAAGCATATCCAGAAGGACTGATGAACGTGCTAGCTCAGCCACAGGCTTGCCAACGCCAAGTCCATGGCTGAAGCACGCTATGTGGAATCGCTACTTCTTGCCTGCCATGGTGGAATAGCTGGTCATCAAGTTCCGGTAGTTTGGAATATGGTTCGAGAAGAGCGTGCCGAGGCCTTCAATATCGTTGCGCCAGTCGCGGTGAAGCTCGCAGGCCATGCCGAACCAAGTCATCATTTGCACGCCGGCAGCCTGCATCCGTAGCCAGGCGCTGTGCCGCGTAACCTCATTAAAAGTACCCGATGCATCGGTGATCACGAATACGTCGTACCCCTCTTCAATAGCAGAAAGAGCGGGGAAAGCTACACAGACCTCGGTCACGACACCGGCAATGATGAGTTGTTTCTTTCCTGTCGCCTTGACGGCCTTGACGAAGTCCTCATTGTCCCAGGCGTTGATGTTCCCGGGACGAGCGATATAGGGTGCCTTCGGAAACGCTTCCTTCAGTTCAGGTACAAGCGGGCCGTTTGGGCCGTCCTCGAAACTGGTCGTGAGAATGGTCGGCAATTTGAAATATTTCCCACAGGAGGCAACAGCCAGCACGTTGTTTTTGAATTCGCCCGGCGAGAAATCCTGAACTAAAGAGATCAGGCCAGCTTGATGGTCCACCAGCAGTAGCGCGGCGTCGTCTTTGGAAAGCCCTGTGTACTTAAACGGCGTATTCATGGTTGATTTCTCCTCAAGTTGGCCGATCCAGATGGACCGGGTTCATGCTCAACGTCTAGGTTCAGGGGTTGACGTGCGAACCGCCGCAGGACTTAAGCTTGGGCATTGTTTCTCCTTGACCAGGATCGCCGCCAGTTTTCGCCTGTCCGCGCCTTCAACGCCGTGGTACTCACGTTGCCTCAGTGCGGCAAGCGTTATCAAGAACAGAGCCGCGCTGGATATGCAGCACCTGTCTCGTGGCCCCAAGGTCTCAAACTAACAAGCGTGACTCGATTTCCAACCTGAAATCGAAATGTGATGCTCATATCGCTGCCCATGCAAAGAACAATGATGTAGCAAAGCGCGCTTCGGAGCTGACCGGAATCGGTCCCCTGACAGCAAGCGCTCTCGCTGCAGTTGTTCCTGATGCAAAGGCATTCAAGAACGGGCGTCAATTCGGTGCATGGCTCGGCCTGACACCAAGTCAGCACAGTTCGGGAGGTAAGACGCGACTGGGACGCATCAGCTTGCGGGGCAATAGCTATCTACGCATGCTATTGGTCCTGGGCGCGCGAAGCGCGTTGCAATCAGCACTCAAGGCGGAGTTATGCAACGCCACTCGACTGCAACAATGGAGTCGGACACTGCATGAGCGCAAAGGCTACTTCAAAACACTGATAGCCATCGCTAACAAGAATGCACGGATGATCTGGGCCATGCTGGCCAAGGATGAGCACTACGATCCTTCTGCCTGGCAGCGATACCCCAGAAATCTAAATGCAGCAGTATCAGGCCACTGAATGTACACAACAGGTTAAGGAATCGCTGCCGATGCGATAGCAAGACGAGGTCAGACCGAACGAGAGTCGAGCCCGACGATAATGTTGGCGAGCCATCCGTCGCATATAGTTGATCACTATTGCAGTGCTACGCCGGATTTTGAAAGGGGTGCTCTCGTGCGGCTTATATAGTGGCCCGCATAGTACGTGCAATAAGGCCGATTGCAGATACGCAGTCCGTTCCTTGTATTGCCTTGCACCGCAGCCTTAGTGGGATAAATCATGCGACCATCTACGGGTCCACCGTTAGGTTGCGCTGTCCGCTGCCGCAGACAGCGCCCTGAATATATTTATCTTGACACTGGAGGGAAGTCCTTACAGACACGGTCGCCTTTCTTCAGCGAAGGCACGTCGGGTCCGACGTCGACCACGACGCCTGCGCTTTCATGACCCGGAATGGCGGGAAGGATGACTTTCGGATCGGCGTCCGAGAGCGTGTAATGATTAATGTGAGAGATATCTCTCAAGTTGGTGCTACACGCCAGACTGATAGACACATTGGACAAGCGCCTTGCAAGTAAAATCCAAGCCTTGATTGGTGTGATTCGCGCACGGCAGACCGCAAAACTGCGCCACACGATGAAGGGCTCCCATCACATACCGCCATGATATGCCGTGGTTGGCGTCCAAGTCATCTGCATCTTTGGTACGTCTACCGTTAGCCAGCGCATTGTCGGCAAAATAGATTGACCATACCATATTTGCTCGGTTCGCCAGAACAAACTGTTGTCTCCAGCTAGGGCACACGGTAGCCAAGCACCGCTTCAATTGAGAAAAAGTAAAACTAGACTAGCGAAAATTTCGATTGAAAGAGATATGGTGCACAACTAATCTTGTTTAGCCGTCCCTCAGCAAGTTGATAAGTCCAGACCGAAATCGTGGACTACCGAAAATAAGGAGACTAAATTGCTAACGCTGACCAGCCGTACCACTATGATGGTATTGAGCGCACTTATTACGTTCACTAGTCCTATTGGGCATGCTCAAATTTCCGATAATATCGTTAAGATTGGCTTCATAACGGATCTCTCCGGGGTGTATGCAGACATCGATGGCCCAGGAGGTGTGGAGGCAATAAGAATGGCAATTGCTGACGTGGGGGGGAAAATCAATGGAAAACAAGTCGAACTGGTTGTCGCTGATCATCAGAACAAAGCTGATATTGCAGCAAGCAAAGCAAGGGAGTGGTTTGACCAAAGTGGCGTAGACATGCTGATCGGAGGTACGAACTCAAGTGCCAATCTCGCGATGGCAAAAGTTGCTGCCGAAAAGAAGCGTCCGTTCTTCGCCATAGGCGGCGGAACCGCACGCCTGACTAACGAAGATTGCACGCCCTATACGGTTCATTACGCGTATGACACCCTGGCTTTGGCGCGGGGGACGGGTTCAGCGTTGACAAAGCAAGGCGGGAAGAGTTGGTTCTTTTTGACGGTTGATTATGCGTATGGCGCACAAATGCAAAAAGATGCCACCGCAGTAGTTGAGGCGAATGATGGAAAGGTCGTGGGTAGCGTAAAGTATCCACTATCGGCTCCTGATTTCTCTTCGTTTCTAATGCAGGCGCAGGCATCAAAAGCGCGCATCCTAGGGTTAGTTACTGCAGGTGCAGACACCATTAATGCGATCAAGTCCGCTAACGAATTTGGCGTGAATAAATCAATGCAACTAGCCGGAATGGCTATATTTATTACAGATGTCCATTCGCTCGGCCTTGGACTCACGCAGAACATGTATGTAACTGACGGATGGTACTGGGATATGAACCCGAGTTCACGTGAATGGTCGAAAAAATACTATTCAAAGATGAAACGTATGCCGACGATGCTTCAGGCAGGCGATTATTCTTCAGCTTTTCAGTATCTTAATGCGGTTAAGACGCTGGGAACAGATGACGCCGACAAGGTGATGGCCCATTTAAAGCAAACCAAGATTAACGACATATTTACGCCTAACGGCGTTATTCGTCAAGACGGACGAATGGTACATGACATGTACCTGATGCAGGTTAAAACTCCCGCAGAATCGAAGTATCCATGGGATTACTACAAGCTCATAGCGACAATCCGAGGAGAGGAAGCGTTTACCACTAAAGCCGAAACGAAATGCCCGCTATGGAAGTAACTGAGTGACCACGATGTAGTCGGCGACATTGCCACTTCTAGTGGCATATAACAAAGATAGTGTCGTAAAGCTCTCAGGTGGAGTGTGCAACCCAGCAGTTGATTTTTCTAGAACGAAGAAGGCATTATCGAATCGACGAAATAATGCATGTCCAGTAATTTCTTTACCGGGTCACCGTTACCCGAAACTTATTGCAGACGATCCTGCACGTCCTCAACTACATTCAATAGTTTAACGGATCAGAAATGGGCCCGAGGAATAAGCAATCTTGCTTGAAAAATGGTGCAAAGCCATTCCTTATCCGACAATTGGGTCACCCGATAAGGCATCATTTTGCCAAAAATAAGCAACAATTACTTTCAGGAGAAGTGAAATGACGACATTCGGCTTTATTGGTCTTGGTGCGATGGGAAAGCACATGGTGCGGCATATGCTACAGAAGGGCCTGCAGGTTGTGGTTTACGACAAGGACAAGTCTGCAGTAGCTGAGGCTGTAAATATTGGTGCAACGACAGCAGAAAGCGTGCGTGACCTGGCTGATAAAGTACAGGTCGTGATGGTGTGTCTCCCGACGCCCGACATCGTTGAAACAGTAGCTCTAGGCAAAGATGGTGTGATTGCTGGAAATACCGTCAAAGTGTTCATAGACCATTCGACAACAGGTCCGACAATCGCTCGCAAAATTTCCACCCGTCTTGCTCAGCATAAAATCGTGGCGCTCGATGCCCCTCTTACAGGGGGCGTTGCGGGTGCAGAGGCAGGACTACTCAGTGTACTTGTATCGGGACCTGTTACCGGATTTGAACTGGCAAAACCTGCGTTAGAAAAGTTCGGCGCCAACGTCGCACATATCGGCGAACAACCAGGGCTGGGCCAAGCGCTAAAGCTTGTGAACAACATGATCGCCGGGGCCGCCTTGATTACTGCTGCTGAAGCAGTATTGTTTGGTGTGAAAGCAGGGATACCCGCAGAAACGATTCTTAGTTTACTGTCGAAGAGTACTACAGCCAAAGGGTTTGCAGTGGAGACGCTCTTGAGGGAAAAGGTTCTTCCGCGTAATTTCGATTTAGGTTTCCGGATGGACTTGATGCGTAAGGATATGAGATTGACATTGAGCGAGGCAGAAGCTGTCGGATCTCCAATGCTTGCATGTTCAGTTGTAAAACAGTTCTTCGATGCCGCAGTTGCCGATGGGTTTGGAGATGAGGACATGACCAAGGTAGTGTTACAACTTGAAAAATTAGCACACGCGGAAATCAAACAAAAAAGCGAGTCAAAAGCCTGATTGTTATCACTTTAATAGGCAAATAGATCACAACGTCCTCCACGTTCTCTTTGCCGATATAGAGGGCGCCACCAAACAATTAGGTGGGGATGTGGACATCACCTTACTATCTTCAGACATATCAGATCGCACTAAGGAGTGCTGTTATGGAGCAAGTACTCAATTTTATTAACGGCCGCATTGTAGAGCCGTCAACAGGACAATATTTAGACAAAATCGATCCCCGAACCGGTCTTAAACAGAAGGAAGTAGCTTCTAGTGGACAAGAAGATGTCGATGTAGCGGTTAATGCAGCAGCAAAAGCACTTCCAGCTTGGAAAGATATGCGTCCATCTGAACGCGGTCGTATTCTTGTTGAGATTGGGCGTTGCGTGCGCAATAGCGTTTCCCTGCTTGGTGCCATAGAACGCATGGAAACTGGTAAGCCTGGACGAGAAATGGCGCAGTTGATGGATCTAACTGCCCAATACTTTGAGTTCTACGGTGGCATTGTCAATACAATGGACGGCGAAGTCATCAATGTTGGCCCGAATTATCATGCGTACACCAGACGCGATCCATTCGGCGTAGTTGGAATAATTCTTCCTTGGAATGCCCCGTTACATCAAGCCGCACGAGCTATTGCTCCTGCCTTAGCCACAGGAAACACAATAGTAGCGAAACCCTCCGAATACACCTCCGGCTCTCTTGTCGAATTTGCAAAACTTGCAAAAGAGTGTGGTCTGCCCGACGGTGTGCTCAATATTGTTGTAGGTACAGGACCGGTTGTTGGTCCTGCAATGGTCAATAACAGCAACATTCGTAAGATCTCTTTCACAGGAAGTGTTAGAGCTGGACAAGAACTAGGGAAGCTAGCGGCCGAAAAGATCTTACCCTTGACACTTGAGCTCGGCGGAAAATCGGCGAACATCGTTTTTGAGGATGCAGACCTTGATGCCGCTGTCAAAGGATCGGTTCTGGGCTTTACATGGAATGGCGGACAATGGTGTGCAGCGGGAACCAGACTATTGGTTCAACGAAGCATTTATGACGAATTTATCAAGAAGTTGATTAGCGCGGTCTCAGCACTCAAAGTAGGCCCGGATGATCAAGCTTCATACGGTGCCATAACTACGCGAGCCCAATATGAAAAAATTCTCTCAGCGTTTGATTCTGCAAAGCGTACAGGACTAACGCCCGCAGTCGGCGGAAAGGCGGTGGAGGGGCCGGAAACAGCGGGTGGGTGGTACATTGAACCGACGGTTTATATTGATGTTGATAATGACATGGAAATAGCCCGTGAAGAAATCTTTGGTCC
>Ga0194137_10002460_pt1 | contig 10932 bp, 13 predicted proteins | sample TARM_MetaG_T3_14_FD_134025 | JGI IMG/M metagenome (GOLD analysis project Ga0194137, IMG submission 134025) | Freshwater microbial communities from Pennsylvania, USA, analyzing microbe dynamics in response to fracking - TARM_MetaG_T3_14 (version 2) | ecosystem: Environmental > Aquatic >...
TCTCAAAATCTTTTATTGCTCTTTTATGAATTCTATAAACCCATCTTAAATCATAGCCTGTAGCTGCTGCTATTTCTTCCCATTTCATAAGTGCTACATATCTCAGTTCTAAAACCATTTTAGAGTTTTCATCAGTTAGCAAAGATATTTCTTCTGCGATGTTTTTCTTCATGTCTATCAGTTCATCTATGTCAGTATTTATTTCATTTTCTAAATCAATTATTTTTACAATAGCATCTTCCATAGGACTTTGTTTTCTTGTTTTGCAAATTTTATCTTTTTCAAAAGTGGAACTTACTCTAAGTGCAAGACTTTTTAATGAACTTACCTGTTGAAGCTTACTGTTAATTCTTTTGTTTATTATAAAAACCTGTGATAAATATTCTTTTGCATTCACTTGGTATCTCTCTCCCTTCTTAAGTCTGCTATGAGTTTCTCCCCATCTACCCTTGTCAGTTCTCTAAACCATCCGGAGAGAAAAAATCTCTCAATGCTAGCTCTTACTGATGGATGTTTAGCTGCCCTGTAATCCTTAACGGCTCTTAGTACAATCGCATTTGCTAATTCTTCATAAGGATCCATCTTTACCACCACCAAAGTAGTCTCTGGCTATTTTATCCTGGATTTCAATATCCAGTGTGATAATTCTAGTCATAGCTTTTTCTCTGTCAGCTTTTAAAGCGGAGGCTGTTTTATAAAAAGTGCACCCATTACAGTTATTCTTCGTTAGGGCCACACACTTTGTAGGCTGATATGCGAAGCAATCTGTTTTGTCTGGTTTAGTTGGTTTAGCTGATTTGATTGATTTAGAAGCTCTACCCATTACTACACCTCTTTTCTCGGTTTGCATTGAGTCGTAAAATACCTAATTGGAATCTTTAGGGACTTGGCTTTTTTTATTTCTATAGCCATACCAGATGATATCTTGTCCCCAAACACCCATAGTTCATGGCATAGGCCTAGCATTCTAATTCCCATGCTGATGCCTAAGTTTCTTTCATCCAAATCATTTTCATCTAGCAACTGCGGATATAACAGGTGCGGGATAAAGGGCACAGTTTTCTTTGTAATGGCAAATCGCCCGTAGCGTCTAGCTCTACCTGTATTTAAATCAATGTCTCCTGCATAGGGAGAACAGATAAATACGACTTTTCGTTTTTCCATTTTCATTTCTTCTTCTATATTTTTTATAGCTTCATATGCTGTAAGATCTAAATATCTTTCTGAGTTATATCTATCTAAGCTCATCTGGGACTCCTCCTCTTTTTCTAAAACTCTCTATTTTCAATACTTTCAATAATTTTTGTATTTGATTTTGCCATAGATGTCCTAAAAAATTACTATATTATATATATTTATATCTACTTTACTATTTAATTTTTTTCTAAAAATATAAGGTATTATAGTATCTAATACATCTGGAACACCATTGATATTACTGACTTAGAAATCTGCGACAGATGTCGGACACATCTAAGTCATCTAAGACAGCTGGTTTTTCATAAATATTCTATATTTCTTACCATTAATTCTTTTCTCTATTGTTGTAAAATCAAACCGTTTCGTCATTTGTCTGGAAAACTCAATATGACTTAATGGCTGAAAATTATTGTGAATGCAATACTCCAGGTACATTTTATATACATCAGCAGTTGGCTGATTTTCTATTTCATTTTGATATTCCTCATAAAACCCAATAATCGGATTGTTGGTCTTTTCATATTCCTTAAGTTCTTTTTCCACTTTAGATGATTTGCTAAAACTACGGTTATTTAGGACTCTCTTTAACCCTTCAATCCCTAGCAATATGAGATATTCCATAGATTCTCTTGACCTTAAATCATATTTTATATGAGGCTTAAAATCCGGATCATTTGGTGAAAACTTTGCATTAAATGGAATAATAAGAAGTCTCCTCTGCACCGCACCAGTTTTATCTTTTACCCTTGGGATATTGTTTGCTGAGAATAAGAGCTTGGAGTAGTTATTAAAATCAAAGGGGTCTTTCCCTTTTTTCTCAACGTTTACTCTGTCTCCCGTCACCAGTTTCTTAAAAATTGACGGATCCGGTATAAACTCGTCTCCTATGTCATCCCCAATGTTAGCAAGCTTTCCAAAGAGCTCTGCTGTTTTGAACCTTTCACCCAATTCCTTTAAATCAAGGGCCGCTATATTATGAGCACCAATTAATGTGGTAATCATATCAAGGAAAGTTGACTTCCCATTAAGTTTATCTCCTGTTAGAATAAATGCCTTTCCCATTTCGCTCCTCCTATAGAAGGTATAGCCTATGAGTTCCTCTAGCAGTGAGCGTATCTCCGCGTCATTGCAGCTAATGTTATTAAGGACCTCATCCGTCATATTAAAATATGCAGCTGGGTCGTAATCCCAAGGAATACAGTTTGTTATAATATGTTCCGGCGAGTGCTCCTTGAATGAGTTTTCTTTTAAGCTATACACGCCGTTTTGAAATGCCAGAAGTCCAAAGTCTTCATAGCTTGGTTTGATTTCTTTTGAGATGATTTCGAGATAATTTAAAACCTCATTACGCTTTGATTTCGTCAGCTCCGGTATGTGTTTTATCATAGCCGCTTCAATGGCTAATGTGTTGCTGGTATAGATACCGTCTCTGTAGATATGAAGCTGGCTATTGATTTTAATCATGTGCTCCTCGTTCACCAGAAACCTTGCGAACTTATCATGAAGAAATTTGGATTTCATGTAGAAAGTCTCTTTTAAGAAAGCTTCATCCCTTAAAATCGTATCCACTTCCTTATCATCCAGCGGGCTTTTGAGCACATACTGATTAATTTTATGAATAATGTCTTTAATGCTATCTTTACTAAAACCCTCGGACTGAAGGGTAAGAATGTAGTTGAAAAGTGCCTGATTCCTACCATCTCCATCTTCCAGGGATTTAAAGTCTGGGGTATTACTTTTCTTAAGTGGCCTTAACCAATCAGGGAGATAATCAGTTTCCTCTACACTGTCGATTTTATTCAGCCACCGTCTGGTCTCACCAAAGACTTTAATCGGCACCAGAGCATTTTGATCCCCTAGTGCAACATCTACCTTAACACCTATAGGAGTCATGAGCTTAGTCTGTTTTGTTTTCACCTGTGTATTTCTAAAGTAAAAATGCATGCCTCTATCTGTTTTTATGATGGCGCATTTGATGCCTAATTCCTCTACCATCTGTTTGATGAGTTTACCTTCCTCTTCATCGTCTAAATCGATTTGGACCATTCCGTTTTGTAAGATACCTGCGTAGTCTCCACCGGTTTTGCGGATGTAATCGTAGTTGTAAAATGAAGTTTTATTACGATAAGGCTGGATGGGTTTTTTGCCTTTTGTTTTAATATATCCTTTTAAAATTTCCAAATTATACACAGCCTTTCCCGACTTTTAAGTTCCAATTTGGGAGGTTTATATACCAAAATAGAGGTGTTTTGGGAGGTTTTTGTGGGGATTTTGGAGTGAAAACCTCCCATAATATGAGTGAAAAACCCTCAAAACCTCCCAAATCACTATTCCCATCCTTCCTTCAAAGAAGTTTCATGATAGATGCTTTTAAGTCTTTGATAGTCTTGCTCAGGGATTTCACGTAGTTTTCTTCCTAAAAAAACCTGGACCGCATCACCGCTTGACATACCACTTGCCAGTTCATCGGTATAAAGAAACTGCAGGAAGCGTTCTTCTAGGTTAGTGAATTTTATAAACTCCTCTGGAAGATCTATATCAAGCTGCTGGCACAGGTGCCTCATCGTTATAGCAACGCTTCTATCAGGGCAGTTTTGATCTACCATCACTTCTTTTATCAGGCTGAGAAATCTCACTACTTCACTTAGGCTGGGTTGTCTTTTACTTATGGAATAACTACCGGTTTTCCTTATTGATGGAAGGACCTCTGATGTAATCCAGCGTTTGAATACTTTAGCTTTTGGTAGTTTTGAAGATAGAATTAAAGCATAGAGTCCGCTTTCGTTAAGAATGGTTATAGATTGATCCCCTCCAAGGGTGTCACGAATCGTTACCCCCTTGTCTTCTTCATCCACATGATCTGATATGGCTTTTCTTGAATTGGAATATCCCAGTGCCTCAGCAACATCTTTCCCTACAAACCAAGGTTCGCTGTTAATCATCATGCTTCTTACTTCACCAAATTCCTTATTTTTAAATATTTTCAGTTCCATTTTTAAGTCTCCTTTCCGATATAGTCTTTCAGTCTTTTCTTTGCAAGATTTACATACCAATCTCTATCTAGCCTTCTAGAAATTCTTCTGCCTATAACATTGTCATTTACAATAAAGCAGCTATCTGGAGTACCAGCTATTTTTTCAATCCTGCCACTTTCTTTGACTTTAAATACTCCAGGATCATTATTTCTTGATGCAAATACTCTTAATGTTCTTTCCGGTATTGATTTTTCCCCATAAAGTGCATGGGAGTATTTATGGGATACCTTCACAACTTTTTGAAACTGCATCAGGTCTTTACAACCGTAGATGGTATCCTCTACCGGAGTTTTATTAATGAAATGTTTCTTTAAAGCTTCATTTACTATAGGTAGGTCATTGTCTATGGAGTTCAGTTTTTTAACATAAGCTCCCTTGGATTTATAGCTGCCATCCTCTTTAATGATGATGTAGTTGTTTACATCTTTCTGATAGATTTTATGAAAGAGCTCAAAATCAAGCTTCATCCGGGTTCTTTCCTCCCACTGCTTGCAGATGGTTTTTATAGTAGTTAAATCAGCTTTAAATTTAATTTTTCCTATTAAACCATCGGTGTTGGATTGTATTAACTTCCAATGGGGCTCAAGCTGTTCTATTAAATCTAGTAGTAACAGCTGTCCACCTACACAGACATTGTTGGCCTGCCTTGGGTCATACAGGTTGTTATACTGATGCTTCATGGCTCCATAGGTGGAATTTAAAACTATTTTGTAGGGCTGCTGCATTGGATCTTTTAGAGACTTTAAACGCATCCGTTCGTTGTATATCTCTTGATATAATTTGGGATCCTCTACGTTCCTTGATAGAAAACCGTATTCTAGCATAAGGGAAGGATAAAATGAGGACACATCTAAGCTAACTAGAATCCCTTCATCCTGATACTTATCCCTTGCTCCGTGGAGTCCTCCCCATGCAAATACATGGGCCACTCCCGAGACTCCTGTTTCTAGGGCCTTCTCATAGTTATGGTTTACTGGATTTTTATACCAATCCACGATGTAGCTGTATTTTTTAATCCGTAATGTGTCAGGAAGAATTAAATCAAACTCATCTTCCCGGTTCATTTTTCTAGCCTTTAAAATCACTGCTGCCAGCTGTGCTTTGGTTTTTCCGATATATTTTAGTGGAAGTTCAAATGCTTTAAGGAGAGCCATTTGGGAATCAAATTCTTCTTTCCTATGGAGAAATATCTCCATGGTCTCTTCCACGTCATGGGTACAATATTTTATGACTTCTTCTAGTTCTTCTTCCGTAAGTTTACGATTCGTGTCAAAGCTTACGGCAGTTTCTCTGATATCATGGCCCATAAACCCTTCAAGTTCCTTTAGACCATGCAAAGTAGTCATAATATCAAATTGGTTTAGAGGTATCTTCATAAACAGAGAGCTATACTGCCATCCCTGTTTTTTCTCTGTTATAATAAACTTGGAGATACTATGGGGATTAAAACCACAAAGGATGCCCTTTAAGATGTACTGGTCATAATGGCGGTTGTTATAGCCCACCCAGATATGGTCTTTATGCCTTTCATAAAACGACGCTAATTTCTTAGCATCGTTTATGAAAAGGTGTTTTTCTTTGGTTACTGGATTTAAAATGACGAAGAGCCAATCTGCCAGGAAAACCTCTGCGTCGTAAAACAGTAACATTCTACTGAACCTCGAAGACATCAGTAATCTTAAAGGTACTAAATCCCTTATTGGTTTCCCCATACTCCACTGCATACTCAAAATTCCCATCTACTGCCTCATGAAGATTTAGAAGCAAGTTGTGGTACTGGGAGAAATTATCAAATGTCACTTCCAGAGCAGTTCCTAGGGAACGTAAAAACTCATTTGCCATATGAAGTCCAAATGCAGCGTGGATCACTTGATTCATGAAAAGCATGGAATTTTTATACTCTCCCTCTAAAACTCTCATCCAGCAACTCACCATAGGTTTCCCTGACTTTGATTCCACCAGTTCCAGTTTTTCAATAGCTACTTCATAGGTTCCAAATGGTACTTCCTTGTAATCAGCAGTGTTAGTGCTAACACTTTTTAAATCCTCTTTTAATCCCTTTACATCAAACTGCTTGTCAAACTTTGCAAATACATTACTCATAATAGTTGTCCTCCTTTAGATTTTTATTTTGAAGAGCGTCTGCTCTTACGGGCTGGTTTTTCAGTTTTGAAATCAGGTGTTTCTGTTTCTGTTGGTTCGGTATTAGATGGTTCAGATGGTTCTGGTGCAGGCGTTTCAACTGCAGGCACATCCCCTTTAGAATAGGTTTTGATTCCTTCTTGAGCTTCTTTTAACGCTTTAATAAATGTATCCTTATCAAGCTTTACCTTTTCCACCTTGAAGTTAAATCTACCTCCTCCGAAGACATTCTCTTGCTTTTCTAGAAGCAGGTATCTCTCTTCCCCATCCATATAAGCTCTTGCTGTAAGGTCCACAATTCCCGTTAGAACATTTGCCACTTTATCATTAATGTTGGGTTTGATTGTGGTGAGTTTACTTCCATTTTTCAGGGTAATCTCAGTGCTTAATTCCTTGGAGATAAAGATTAATTGATATCCAAGATTTTTAAGTCTTTTCATGGCTGATAGAAACTCTGTTCTAACCATGTCCCAGCCTTTTCCAAAGCCAGCGTCTTGTTCGTGGTCTATCCCTAACTTTCTATATGTGTATAATCTGCAGTGCTCATATAAATCCTCAACTAAATCCACTGCCACTCGCTTAAAGGTATTGTCTTTTTTCTCTAGCTCTGTAATAACCTCAAGAAATACTTCCCATGCCTGTTTTTCTTTTCTAAGCCTTCCTTCATAGGTCACTTCATCGGTAATTCTAATGACTGGAGAGGTTGTATTATCAACGTTCCCATCTGTGTTAATAAAAAGTAGGTCCTCCATAGAATCTATAAAGGATGACTTTCCCACATAGGAATCTCCATAGACCCACTTATCCGGGTTTAAATCAATCTTGCGTTGTCGTTTTTCATTTTTAGGTAATAACATATAGTCAATCTCCTCCTCACAATATTTTTGAAATTCGCACCAATTGCAGAGTTTGCTTGGTGTTTTTTCATAGTTTGTTACAGTCTCAATCTCCCTGCAGCTATTAAAGAAATCCTCTACCTTTTGGGGGTCGTATTCTACTTCAATGATTTTAACTTCCATTCTTGACAGAGTTTCTCTTAGCCGCTTTCTAAATTGATAAAGGTCTTCCGTTTTCTTCTGCCTAATAAAAGTTTTAGGAATGAAGATGTATCCAATCTTTGAAACTTTAAACCCTAGACCCTCTAAGAAATGTTTATAGAGGTGTAGCTGCTTGGACTGAAGGTAATTCTCCACGTTGTTGGAATACTTAAAGTCATATACATCAATAGTTAAGTCTTTGTTATGGAGAATTAAATCCACAAACCCTTTAAATTCCGGGAAGTTTATCTCATATTCAAAGGTAACATTCCTATCTCCTACTAACTCATCTAGTGTCATCTGAGCTTTCTCCACTAGTGTTTTTAGCTTAATCATCTCGTTAATATGGGCATCTGTTATTAGTGGATATTGGTTATAGTAATATTCCTCCATAAAACAAGCACCCTTTTCCAGTCCCATATGCATGGCGGAACCTACAATAAGTGGACTATCTTCACCTGGTGGAATAATAGTAGTTAATCCTCTTTTGTACCTAAGGTAAAACTGATATTTACATTTTTCAAAACACTCGACTCTGCTGTGGCTAAACTGCACGAATTCACCTCCCTTACTAACATTTTGAACTTCTCAAATCCTGCTGGATAAAGGATCACTCCAATTCCTCCCGCTGCGTTAATCTGCCGAATGTTCATTTGCTGTAAAGCAGTTGGTTTTCCCGCATCAGATTTCAGCTCTAGGGCTATGAAATAACCATTCACGCAGCAGATAATGTCCGGTATCCCTGACTTTTGAAATCCACCTCCCCAGACCTTGAAAAACCATATGTTGGGATGGGATTTTAGGAATTTAATTACTTTACTTTGTAATTGTTTTTCAGTCATTTATGTGTCCTCCTTCTCAAATAACTCCAAGGTATAATCCCTCCTTTCCTGTAGCACCTTTAGAATTTTATCTTCTACCGATTTCTCGGTGATGAGATAATAGTAAAAGCAAGCCCTACTCTGACCTATCCTGTGTATCCTTTTCTTACTCTGCATCCATAACTCACTGGAGAGAGGTAAACTGTAGTAAATGACTTTATTGGCTTTTTGAAGATTGACTCCGCTTGCTCCTGCCTGATATTGGACCAGTGTTACGGTGCTTGATTTGGTTTCATAATTATTTAAGTCAGTACCATCTCCGTTAATGTAGGAAATTGGTTTTTCTAACCCTTCGGCCAGTGATTTTATAAGATGAAGCTCCCTTTTGAAGTTATAGAAAATAACAATTCTATCTTCTGTTGACTCTAGAAGCTCCTTTAACACCTGATGCTTGTGATTGTTATAGATGGATGCCAACTGCCTTAGATATAGTAGCTTTGTTAAAGCCGTATCGCCTACCAAGGTTTCTCCACCAACAGTAATCACCCGGTCTTTCTTGAACTTCCTATAGCGGGTGGTGTTTTTTACTTTTATGATATTTTCTATCTGCTCTGGAAGATTAAAGGCTTCCTCTGACTTCATAAATATGGCACCGTGGGATTTAAGTTTCTCCTTCAGGCGGTCTACATTTTTATATCCCTTAACTACTGTTATCTCGAAACCACCTACATCCATCTTTTCTGTGATGGTATACTGTTTGTAAAAGAGCTTCTTTGAGATATTCCACCCTAGGAGTTTAAGCTGGGACCACAATTCTTCGTATTTTCCACCAGTTGGGGTTCCAGAAAGTAAAATTACATTTGATGGTTTTAGTCCTAGAACAAACTCGGCCCTGTTGCATCTTTCATTTTTAATGTACTGAGATTCATCTAAAATCATGGTAAAGTCTCTAAGGTTGCTTAGCTCAGGCCTTCGCCAGGTTAAATCATAATTGATGATGATGACGCTATTAGCTGGAATGTCCTCTATAGGCTGTTTTTTATAAATGATTACTTCATATTCGTAGTAGGTCTTAAAATGCTCCGCCCAGTCTTTAATCTTGGACTTCTGGCAAATGAGTAGGTTATATGGTGCATTAAGCTGTTTCATCTTCTCTGAGCCGATATAGGTTTTCCCAAGGCCTATCAGCCCATGTCAAGATATATGGCAGCTCTCGACTTATCCTTTATTGCTTCTAATGCTTTTTCTTGGTGCTCATAGAGCTTTATCTCTGACATGACTTACATCACCTCCCTTCCAGGTCATGAATACTAAATCTCAAAGCTGCAACCATATTGATTCATGATTTCATCTATAAATTCCAAAGACTCCGGCAGCCATACATTGGTTTTGATTCTGCGGCCACCCTTTAAGGTTTCCGTAATCACCTGACAGTATTTTGTAGAAATGTACTTGGAGGTCATCACGTAGTAGGTGCTTCTGCCACTGATGTTGGAATCTATCTTCTTAATGATCTTGGCATCCTGCATGATGCGGTTGAAGTCCTTGGCTGTGATTCCGTAGTACATTCCAATGTCTGAAGCCCTTAGCATTTCATTAAGCCTTTGGAGATTTCTAAAAAAATTCAGCTTCTCGTCTTGTTCTTCCACGACCTCTGTCAGCTGTGCAACTTTTTCTCTTTCTGCCTTTAGAACCTCTAGCGTTTTAATCATGGTATCTGGATCATTTAGCATTTTTTCTATTGCATCATTAGTTGCATATACTCCATGGTTTCTGATATCTTTGAGAATCTCTTTTATTTTTTTCTTAAATCTTTTAGCCTGCGGTTTTCTTGACTGCATCAATACTTCGTAAAGGCCGTCTTCTGTTAAAAAAGTATACTGAGTGTTTGCTTGCATACCCTCTAAACAATCCTTAGTGGGTGTTTTTATTATTACTTTTTCATCTTCTTCCACTGCAGCCAACATTGAAGTTGGATTACTATGCTCAATCCATTTTGCTACATCTTTTGCTAGAAATAATGGTTCTTCTGGTGTTCCATAAACTTTGAAATCTTTACCTAGCACTTCTCTTTCATCAATTAGTTCTAATTGGTTCACTTTTTCCATCCTCTCTAAATTCGGGGTCATCCCGTGTTTTTATTAAGAACAAAGTCCTTAAAAATGCTTTGCATTACGGCAAGGTCATTACCATAAAGTTTTTTGCTTAACCTTTCTAATAATTCATATTGTTGAGGCTTGAGATATTTCCGATTTAAATGATAACCTTTCATTACTCTAACTCCCCCGCAATAACGACCTCTAATAGTTTCCAAGGGGTAAGAAAGCGATAAAGCATTAATGTCATTTCTAATAGTTCCAATACTGACTTTAAATTCAGCTGCTAAGTTGGACATTGTATCCTGTCTTCTAATACAAAGTACTTCTATAATTTTCATCCTTCTTTCATTAGCACTCACCGCTTCCTCCCCCCTTTCCTTTGTTCTGTGATTAAATAATAAAAGTTAAATAGCTAAGTTTTTTTGCTATTTAAAAAAGTTTTTGAAAAAATTAAGTATGCTAGGAGAAAATCCCGCCGTCCGTATGCGCACTAGGACATTGAGATTTTATTTAGATAGCATGATTGCTTATCTACTAAAAATGTAACATGAAATATTTTTTGAAAATGGACATGCCATGTCCTCTAAATCCATGCAAA
>Ga0194137_10002462_pt1 | contig 10929 bp, 11 predicted proteins | sample TARM_MetaG_T3_14_FD_134025 | JGI IMG/M metagenome (GOLD analysis project Ga0194137, IMG submission 134025) | Freshwater microbial communities from Pennsylvania, USA, analyzing microbe dynamics in response to fracking - TARM_MetaG_T3_14 (version 2) | ecosystem: Environmental > Aquatic >...
GATGACATTAGCATTTAATAAAAAAAGCACTTTTGGCTTGAGCCAAAGGTGCTTTTTAAACATTACTGAAACTGATTTATAATCCTAATGCTTCATTGATCAAGATAACTTCAGCTTCCATCCCAAACATAGGAGCCCAAAGTGTCACAAGGCCTCTACAAATTCGTCCTGGACTGCTACAATCGTAACATCTGTCTATCTTAACTGCACAGGGTGTCTGGGCGTTCATCTGGTGTGCCCGTGCAGGGGATGCAATATTTCGCGCCCGCCAAACAGCTTTGTCATATGTCTCTGTCACCTTGTTGGCCCCAATTACAAAATATACTTTTTTATGACCAAACAGAGTAGACGATACACGGTTTCCCTTGCCGTCGATGTTGACGATTTCCCCTGTTTCAGCCAATGCATTAGCCGATGTTAAATAAATATCTGTCTGCATGGCATTGAGTCGAGCTGTGTCAGCTTCCTGCTCCCAGTGCCAATAAACATCATTGTGTGTTTTTAGTAACGCGTAGGCACCAATATCCTTTATGGTAGCTGAACCACCAATCCCCACTGTCATACCATCAATTTTCTGGTCTAAATACGCTGCAGCCTCTGTGCCACTTTCAAAACTTGATACTGTGTATCCTCTTGCCTCTAAATGTTTTATTACTGCTTTAAAGTCAGCCATGCTTTTTACCCCCACTTCTCTTTTACATCATTATATCAAGTCATGGCGCAATTTCAAATTACCTTTTTTTCTTTTTCATAGGCATCTAATGTTTAAGATACTTTCTTTTTAAATCGATGACTTAGAAGTTTGATGAGCATCACAATGTAAATGGTACCCATGATGGCATATCCCCAATAAGATATCTGAGAAAAGTTTTCTTCATACATCACACGTATTGCCATTGCAGGCCAATAACCTGGCAATATTCCCACGAGCACGTTATAAGGACTAGGAATGTAGAAAGCCGCTAGTGGTAACACAATGAGCATCCCTGATCCCTTCACAAGTGCAAATCCCTCTACTCTATTTTTAGCAAAGCTATTAATGAAGATCATATTAAAAGGGGTCGCTAGAGCGAGCAAAGCGTTCAGAAGAATTGTATCCAATAGAGACATTTTTAAAAATCCTACGATGAGGGTTATAAAAACACCTGAAACAAAGGATAAGCCTGTAAAAAAAGCAACTTTAATAAGCAAATAGCGGTTAAGAGAAAGCGGGGTTACTCTAATGGCTTGTAAAACATTCTCTTCTCTTTCGTCTAATAGTAAAAAAGCGGCCAGCGCACCATAAATGTATGGATTTGCCAATATTAAGAATGTCAATATCGTTGGATAGTGTATTGCTAAATCAATCTGTTCAATAAAGGTGCTTCTTAAGAAAGGCACTAAATAGCGTCCTGTAACCGCTAAAATCAAAGGGTAGACAGACAGTAGCAACAAGAGATTATCTTTGCCAATTCTTTTGATCTGATTCTTTATAAGGTACGTTGTATTAGTCATCTAAATCCGCACTCCTTCCGATGATTTTTGTGTTAAAGTTTTTGATGCATAGCTTAAACAAGACCACAATTACAATACCGTTATATAAAAGTGCATACATCACATCAAGACCAGATAATGGTGTGTACAGACCGAGTAGCAACTTCACAAACCCAGTAGACGGTATGATATAAAACAATTTATCGAACGCCTCTAGTGCCGGTATATTAAACATTGTAAAAATCGGAAGATTCATTATCGCAAAAACAAGCCCCATTGGTAGCAGAAAATCTGTGAATTTTTTAAAAAAGGTGCTGAGATAAAAACCGATTAAGGTGTATTCTACAGCAATCAATACACTGGCAATAAAGAGCATTAGCATATTTAACGTTTGCCCCTTAAACCATGACGTTAAAAGCGTGAGCAGTAATGAATACATTGTGATAAAAAGCGTTAAAGAAACAATTTTTGAGACAATATACTCTTTGGTTTTTAAAGGCGTCGTAATCACCGCCGCAATAGACCCTTGACCACGCTCAAAGAAAATGATTGACCCTATAAAAAGCAAGCCCATCGTCGATATATCGGAAAGCAAAACAATAGGTACTGCTAGTCTTATAGCCTCGCCGCTAAACAGACTTAATATACCTACCCAAACAAGGGTTAATACCGCACCTGCTGTATAGAGACCATACTTCATTTGGAAAAAAATGTCCCATTTTATGGCACTGATTAATCGCATCATGTTATAAAAGTCTCCTTCCCGTCACCTTGACAAAGACATCTTCTAGAGAAGTCTCTTGAGAATGCATTTTTCTAATAGGGTGCTGTTTCACAATCTCTAAAAACATGGTCTCCTTCCCTAGATTTTCTAGGCCAAAGCGTGCTGTTTCTATAGTGTTTTCTTTGTAATATTCTACCTCAACAACTTTCTCTCCGTGTTTCAACTTCAGTTCTTCCGGTTTGTCTAACTCTACGATCTTTCCTTCAACCATAAAAGCCACTCGATCACATAAATCATCTGCCACTTGCATATTATGCGTCGTTATAAAAATCGTTCTTCCTTTTTCACGTTCTTCTAAAATTAACTCTTTCATGATTTTAGCATTTGTCGGATCAAGCCCAGATGTCGGTTCGTCTAAAAACAAAACTTCAGGGTTGTTCAAAAGAGCTCTAATAAAGTTAAGGCGCATTTTCATTCCCTTTGAAAAATTTTCAACTTTTTGATCTCTTGCGTCTCCAAGACCTACACGCTCTAAAAGCTGATCTATATCACGCATTTCGCCACTGTATAAAGAGCTGAAAAAGGCAAGGTTCTCATAGGCAGTCAGCTTTAAAAAATGATTTGGCAATTCAAAACTGACCCCTATGCGCTCATATATATCCGATCCAAACGATTTTAAGTCTCTTCCAAATATTTCAATATGTCCCTCATAATGATCAAGTAACCTTATTAATATATTTTGGGTCGTCGATTTGCCTGCGCCACTCGGTCCCAAAAAACCGAAAATCTCTCCTTTCTGAATTTCAAAGTCAATCCCATCCACTGCCTTTGATGTTGAACCCTTATAGGTGTAATGTAAGCCTTTGACCTTAATCATCTTAAACCTCCTTTGTTTTTAAAAATGCAATAAATGCAGTCATAATCTCTTCAATCTCTACTTTTATCGCCCCTTCTTGTGCACCTAAAATCTTCTCCATCGCATGAATTAACATGTGATAGCGTCTTACGATTTCCTTTACAGGATCATCAAAGTCTTTATAATTCAGCATGACAAACATGATTTCTTCACTTTCTGCATTGGAAAGCCTTACAATCATTTCACTCATCTCTTTGGGAAACTCTGTTTTAAAAACACCTTCCTCGATCCCTTGTCTAATAATTTTTTCAAAAATTGGGGCAAAATTTCGACTGTTTTTTTGACGCATCATGGCCCTAAAATAATGGTTGTTGTCACTGTAGTAGGCTTTTAATACCGTGTAGAGCAAATCAAAATGATTCGCTTTCCAGTCACCATGTTTGCTCACCATATTATTGAACTTTTCTAGTGCGCTCTGATCTGACAACAAGATTTCTTCATTTGTCCTATCAACATCACTTTGGACCAAAGCATCTGTCAACTCATCTAAAAGCTGCTCTTTTGTCTTAAAGTGATGATAAAAAGTGCCTTTGGCAATGCCAACGTCATCGATGATCCTCTGGACCGATGTTTTATCATAACCAATGCTAAAAAAAAGTTGCCTTGCACTTTCTAGTATTTTATCCTTCGTACTCATCACAGTTGTCATTCCTTTCAAATCTAACGTAATTTTAAAACGTCACCACAACAGACCGACCGTCGGTCTATAATAATATTATACAATAGCTTTGCCTATTGTCAACTCATGTCTTTGACACGCGACAAAAAAGCCTAGGTGATTTCATCGGGAAATCCTCTAGGCTCTGCGTTTTTGTTCTCTTTATTTGCATTCTTATCTTCATTTACTTAGTTCTTAGCTTTTTATTGATATCCTCTCATGAAGAGATTGGAACTTTTCATCTGAGGGATAACCTCTAATAAATGTCTCGTAGGGAGATGCCTCTTCACTGATGGGTTACTATGCGCGAATGCCATAGCCTTTCATAAGATTTGATAACATTTCTTCATGTTCTGGTTCAAGTGTCGTAAGGGGTGGTCGACATAAACCTGCCTCAAAACGACCGCCCATAATCCCCATAGCAGCCTTGACTGGTATTGGATTGACATCACAGAATAGCGCCTGAATAAAAGGTAGATACTTAAGTTGTAACTCCAGACTCTCTTGATGTTTGCCCTCAAGGTAAGTAACGACCATTTCATGCATCACTTTTGGGATTACATTGGCCGCAACCGAAATAACACCGACGCCACCCAGTGATAAAAGTGGCAATACTTGATCGTCGTTTCCAGAATAAAGATCAAGTTTTCCTGCACACTTTTGTGCAAGTTCCACCACTTGAGCGATATTGCCACTTGCTTCCTTAATGGCAACAATATTTTCTATTTCAGATAACTTTAAGGCTGTATCAGGTGAGATACTCATCCCAGTTCTCCCAGGAACATTGTATAAAATAATAGGAATATTTACAGAAGAGGCTAAGGCTTTATAATGCTCGTACAACCCTTTTTGACTTGTCTTATTGTAATATGGCGTCACAAGTAAAAGTGCATCAGCACCCACTTCTTCAGCGCGTTTTGATAGATGAATACCATGTTTTGTATCATTACTTCCAGCACCTGCAATAACGGGAACACGCTTGTTGGTATACTTCACTGCCGCAGCAATACACTCAATTTGTTCATCGTCTGTAAGGGTAGACGCTTCACCTGTTGTACCGCATATCACAATAGCATCCGTTCCCTCTTCAATTTGAAAGTTAATAAGCTCCTCCAACCGAGGGTAATCTACTGTAAAATCCTCTTTAAATGGTGTCACAATTGCTACACCTGAACCTTTAAATATCGCCATATTATTCTCCTTTTCTTATCTGCTAATAAAACATCTTGCTATTAAACACAAAAAAACAGTTAGCGCGTACCAACTGTAGACAAATCATATTATTTAAATTAATCTCCGGTAGCACTCCATACGCTTAAATAGCTTATGACAATTGGGCAGTTCTTCACCGACCAACCAGATTGTAATGTGTAGGCATTACGCTCTTCGGCGCCTTTGCCTTTTAACGTTTCTCATATGTACCCTCATACATCAAAACGTCTACTCTTCATTGGCGCACCTCTACTTATTTATTGAATTATGTATTATAGTAACGTTTCCTTTAACTTCTGTCAATACCCATGTTCCAATATAATGTTTTATGCCATAAGCCATTTTAGGTCATAAGTCATCTATGCTGTTAGAGCGATTCAATTACGGGTATAACCTTAATAGTTTAGAAAAGTGTCGGGGATTACTTCCTCAATTTTAATATGTTTTATGCAAACTTCCTTTATAGCAGTACAGGTTTTGGCCGGTGATCTTATGTTATCTATTAAAAATAGACTTCCTGAAAAAAGTACAATTTTTAATAATACACCTGAACCCCGAGTGATGTCTTCTTTAAATGAAAACACCGCTTTTAACCATGCCACTGAAGGAGATATAGGCTACACTGACAAGATTGTTCCCGAATCCAAACGCCTAGAAAAGCTTGGCGAAGTTTTTGATGAAAAGACGCTAAAAAAAATGGGCATTATTGAATGTAGCACTTGTGCAAGTCGCACCTACCAAGACAAATCCGATGACAGTGGCGTATCCTTTCAAACACCAACACACCTAGACCCTGATCAAGCAGCTTCTGCTGTTATGGCTCACGAACAGGAACATGTTACGAGAGAACAAGCCGATGCGGAACAAAAAGGGCGAGAAGTCATCAGTCAGTCTGTACAAATTCAAAGTGCCATCTGCCCAGAATGTGGTCGATCATATGTTTCTGGCGGTACAACGAAAACCATGACGCGAACAAAAGAAACACCTTACAAGCAATCATCTACCGCTGACTTTGTTGGAAATTTATATGATTTCAAACTCTAATACGCCTTTTTACCAAGTATTCTTTAACTGACGAAAAGCCTTCCTGTAGCCCAAGATGGCCATTATAACCATGATGATTTCAAAACCGATAATCAGGTCTGCGATCGTCCCCTCTATCTGAGGTATCAGAATAAGTATCGCAAGAGCGACGAACAATGTTGCTGTGCAAATCTTCCCCACCCACTTTGCACCGTCTAGTTTTGTGCCATGTTTTAAATGAACATATCCCATGGCGAACATATAGACTTCCTTTATCAGCATAATGATTACAAGGTAAATCATCTTTTGATAGTAGGGTATCAAACAGAGTGCAATGGCAACTAGGGTCAATTTGTCTGCAACGGGATCCAGCAGCTTGCCAAATTCCGTGATGGCATTATAGCGTCTTGCAATCTTGCCATCAAAAAAATCTGTCAGCGCCGAGACTATGAGAATGCCACCGGCTATCATATAGTCCCATGTGCTTTCTGCCCCTAAATACACCACACAAAAGATGGGTAAAAGTAAGATTCTAAAATAACTCAGGCAATTGGGGATAGAAAAAAGTTCTTGTCTGTCAATTTTAATTTTCAAATGCGCCATCCTCTCTCTTCAGTCCTCTTTGATAATCATCTTATGAATAGCTTATCTTATTAATACCCAACCTTTTTGATAATACCACATACCATTTTGATAATACCATACACCATTTTCATTATAGAACTTTCAAGATTTGCTTATATTATGGGTTTTGGCTTTTGTTTTGATGATGGCTTTCTCCCTATTTTTGAGGTTTAAATATCCTGTTTCTGAGGTTTAAATATCCTGTAAATTCAAAAAAACTATTTACAATTACAAGCGATTCCAATAAGATGGTGTGGGCAATATGTTCTTGATAGATGGACATATCATCCAACATATTGTCATCTAGTCTAAAAGCGGCATATTTAAAATAAGAGGCGTCTTTGCGCTCTTTTTAAGCTAATAGAGACCGCTAATCACATCGTTTTCAATATACGATGACTTAAAATGCGTATTTGTAAAAGGAGAGAAAAATGAGTAAAGAAAGAGGTCAATGGGGCTCTAGGATGGGGTTCATTCTTGCAGCTATAGGTTCTGCAATAGGTCTAGGTAACATTTGGCGTTTCCCGTATGTTGCTTCAAGCAATGGCGGTGGTGCCTTCTTAATTCCCTATCTATTTGCACTGCTTACAGCAGGTATTCCAATTTTGATTTTGGAGTTCGCAGTGGCACACAGAATTAAAACATCTGCTCCAGGGTGTTTTGGGCGTATTAATAAAAAAATGGAGTTGCTTGGATGGGGGCAAACCCTTATTTCATTTGGTATTACAGTCTACTATATGGCTATTATTGGCTGGACATTTAATTATCTAACCTATGCGTTTACTTCTGCATGGGGAACCGATACAAAGAGTTTCTTCTTTGGAGACTTTCTTAACCTCACTGATAACCCGTTTGTCATTGGTGGTCTTAATGTAAAAATGCTGGTTGCACTGGCACTTGTTTGGGGCATTAATTATATTGTTCTCATGGGGGGCATCAAGGCAGGTATTGAAAAAGCAAATAAAATTTTCATGCCGCTTCTCGTTGTTTGCCTCATTATCGTTACCTTCAGGGGCGTTACTTTAGAAGGTGCCATGCAAGGGCTTGACTACTTCTTTAAACCCAACTTCACAGCCCTTAAAGATCCAACCGTATGGATTGCCGCTTATGGTCAAATTTTTTATTCACTGAGCATTTGCTTTGGCATTATGATCACATACGCCTCATATCTGCCTGAGAAAACAGATATCGTCAACAATGCTTTTCTAACCGGCCTTGGGAATTGTTCATTTAGTATTCTCTCAGGCATTGCTGTTTTTTCAGTTCTTGGCTATATGGCAGCACAACAAGGCGTTCCCGTTTCTGATGTCTCTGCAGGTGGCATCGGCCTTGCATTTGTTGTATTTCCACAAGCGATCAACGCTCTTCCAGGTTTTAACGGGCTTATGGGAGCACTTTTTTTCCTATGTCTTATCTTTGCAGGACTTAGTTCAAGCATGTCCATTATGGAAGTGCTCGTATCAAGTATTACCGATAAATTTGGTTTCAACCGTGGTAAAACTTTAACGGTGATTACAATTGTAGGGTTTGGCGTCTCACTTATTTTTGTAACAGGTGCTGGACTTTATATCCTAGATATCGTAGATCACTTTGTCAACACTTACGCGATTGCGATTGCAGGTCTAATAGAGATTATCTTTATCGCTTGGTTCTTCGACCTAGAAGATGTTCGCCAATACGCTAATCGTATGTCTGATTTTGCTGTGGGATCGTGGTGGAACTTCACACTTAAATATATGACGCCTGTCTTGCTTACCACTATGTTTATCTTCAACGCTTTCAATGATTTTACAAAAGGCTACGAAGGGTATTCGCTTAAGGCACTTTCTGTTTACGGCGGTGGAACCTTGTTGTTCATTGTTTTAGCTGCTATCTACTTTAAGTCATTACGTGGTAACGCAACGCATGAGAGCTTAATCGGTAAAGGGGTGAAAATGCTATGAGTGCAAGTGCTATTTTATTCGCTATCATTGCCATTGGCATTACATGGGGCGGTTTTGCAATCTGCCTAAGCATTGCCATGAAGAAAAAATAATCATCAATACACGTTAATTCATTTCGTTATATCCAGCCACATAAACCATGAGACTCGATATCACATGATGTTTGACCCTGCTCTTAAAAAGGACTGTTGCAACGCTAAGAATGAGAGGCTCGATTGTCCCTTTTAGATGAGTCACTGGCTCTACCACTGCCTCTCTCACTTTTGGGGGGTAAGAGATTAAAATGGGTTTAAGTTCCTATTACACGAGACGGAACGCTATCTAGGCTGTTTTTTTAGAAATGGCTCTTACTTTTGTATAAAAAATAACCAGAACATCTCACATTTGATTTGTTCTGGTTATTTTATGTTAGGGACTGTTTTTCAACCGTCTCCTTTGACCTATAAAAGCTTTTCTCATTTTTTTAGAACAAGGACATTATCCTAAAAATTTTTGGGCTGTCATCAACGTTTCCCTTGCTTCTTTCATGATGTTCTCTACGATGACGGCACACGTATCAATGTTTTTTATAACCGTAAGACTCTGTCCAGCTTGTACAGCTCCCCACTCAACATCGCCATCGACAGGTGCTTTTCTCGATGTCCCCGTTACAAGATTTATCAATTCTGATTCCGAGACACCATTTTTTTCATCTTCAATATATTTTTCTGATAACTTGTTTTTTAAGATTCTCACTTCATGGTTGTGAAGTGTTCCCGTTACCCTTGAATCCAACTCAGTTGCCTTAACAATCGCCTGCTTTGCGTCGATGTGGGCAACACATTCTTCTGAGGCATAAAAACGCGTCCCCATTTGTACACCTGCAGCTCCCATCGTCAAGGCTGCTGCAACGCCTCTACCATCTGCAATACCGCCTGCAACAACTACAGGAATATCTACTTCTGGGATTACTTGCGTCATCAACGCCATACTGGTGATTTTTCCAATATGTCCGCCAGCTTCCATACCTTCAATGACAATAGCGTCCGCCCCATTGTCTGCGATTCTCTTAGCCAATTTAACATTGGGTACTACTGGTATAACTTTAATACCCGCATCATGAAATGTTTTTATATGTGGCACTGGATTACCTGCTCCCATGGTGACAAAAGCGACTTTTTCATCGCAGACAATGCTAATTTTTTCATCAATATCTTTGTCCATCAACATGATATTGACGCCAAAAGGCTTATCTGTCAGTTGTTTTGTCAATTTGATTTGCTCTCTTACCCAGTTTGGTTCTCTACCACCCGTTGCTATAACACCTGCACCGCCAGCATTGCCAACAGCTGCAGCTAAATGTGCTTCTGATACCCATGCCATTGCACCTTGAATTATGGGATACTCTATGCCAAGTAATTCTGTTAGTTTTGTTTTCATCTTTAATCATCCTTTCTAATGTCAATGCTTCATATATACCCACTCACGTAAACTATATGCACTCCCTCACCCATTAGACAAGGCTCTGGGAAAAATAAAATGGGATACTACCTTCATTTCAACAAAAAAAGCCAATAAAAAAGCAAATCCTTGATTTGTTTTATTTATTGACACCTATGCCATTTCATGATAAAATTCAATTTAAAGCATTTTGCGAAATTTAAATACAACTTACATTTTTATTTTAACACATTTCTAATCATTTGTCAATCTATATTGTAATTTTATTTTTAAAATTTTGAAAGGAGTTTCTATGCCTTCTAGTTTAAAGACTTCAAATGCCCTTGATTGTATGATGAACACTAGCTCCCAAGATATCGAGCGCATTTTAAACTGTAATGCGATCACGGAAACAAAGGGATTATCACTTAGTTACGCTCAGGTGAAGAGCCTTCTAGAGACACGCTTACAAGCGCTTAAAAATAATGGCCGTGTAGAATTTGGCGACCCTATCCTCCCTAAAATCATCTATGCTTTTTCAGACTCTGTGTATCTTGACTCCGAAAATTATGTACCGACGTTACATGATTTAATCGACATCTTTTACTCTTTTAAAAACGAATGTAAAGAAATGTACAGCGATGATGACTTGATTGACTATCTCTATACGACTTATGAAAACTATTGCCATGGTTCAACAACTTTTTTAGCACACAAGGGATTAGAAAAATTGCTTCACCCGGAAATGGAGGAAGATGACTCTCAAAATGATATTTTAGATACATTGCTAGAAGACATTGATGCTAATGAATGCTTTTGAAAGGCCACTTTCGTCTCATGCTATAACGTTTATGTGATTACCTTCGTGTAATGAAGTACAGTTCTAATCATTTTATTTTAGACATGCAAAGGGGGCGCCTATGACTAAAAAAGAACA
>Ga0194137_10002465_pt1 | contig 10922 bp, 11 predicted proteins | sample TARM_MetaG_T3_14_FD_134025 | JGI IMG/M metagenome (GOLD analysis project Ga0194137, IMG submission 134025) | Freshwater microbial communities from Pennsylvania, USA, analyzing microbe dynamics in response to fracking - TARM_MetaG_T3_14 (version 2) | ecosystem: Environmental > Aquatic >...
CATATATTCCCGGCCGTACAGCTTCTTGAGCTGCCAGACGCCATAGGCTTCGCAGGCGGCATGCTCCGGATCCGACAGCAGCGGGAACGGGAGCCCGTGCTTGTCCCGGAATCGGTGATGGGACTTGACGGGATCCGGGCTGATGCCGAGAATGACGGCTCTCTGGACGTCAAAATCCGGCCAGGCATCGCGGAAATCGCAAGCCTCCTGCGTGCAGCTCGAAGTCAGATCCTTGGGATAGAAATACAGAATGACCTTTCGTCCGCGGTATTGGCTCAGGGTGACGGTCTCCTGCTCTCCTCCCGCAGCGGGCAGCGTGAAATCAGGCGCCGGCTGTCCCGGCGCTAGCGTGGCTGACATGATGGTTCCTCCTTGGCGGACTCTCGTCCCTTTGCGTGACATCCGTTCCGCTGCGGCAGCCTGCCGCCTCATGCAAGGCGGCTCTCACGGCTACGAGCCTGCGCCCCGGTATCTCTTGACCCCGTGGTTCCATACGGCCATGCCGATCGTCATGAAGACGATGCCGACAACCGGCGTCAGCAGCGCGAGCTGCGACAATCCGTCTCCATGATCTCCGAGGAAATACGAAGCCGGGATGACACCCACGAAGGCGAAAGGGATGAGCCAGGTGAGCAGAAAGCGGATGACTTTATTGTAGATATTGACAGGATAGCGTCCGTAGTTCTGGATATTGAACATCAGCGGCAGAATGCCGGTCGGCGCATCCGAGTAGAACGAGATGGCCGTCAAGGCCGTATAGATGCCTCCATACACGAGCACCGCCCCGAGCACAAGCACAATCATGACGGGAATGTCCCACCACTCCAGGGGCAAGCCCAGCTTCAGCCAGCAGGAGACCATGATGGCGATGCCCGCCAGGGAACCGATGAGCGAAGGCGGATCCATATTCTCCAGCGTCACCTGGAACCAGTTGTGGGCGGGGCGGGTCAGCACCCGGTCCATCTCGCCCTTGGTAATGTAGCGGTCGCTGAAATTCCACAGATTGAAGAACGTTCCGAAGATGCCGAACGGCACCATGAAAAACCCGTAGACGAAAATGACTTCCGCCTCGCTCCAGCCGCCGAGCGTCGGCGTATGCTGGAAGACGACCAGGATGAAGATGAGGTTGGCCGCCTGGAAGCTGAGATCCGACAGCACCTCGATCCAGAAGTCGGCCCGGTACGTCAGCTTTGTTTTGGCGTAGTTTTTGAAGTAGTCCATCAGCAGCGACAAATAGAAACGCAGCTTCATCGCTCAGCCCCCCTGTACGAACAGCCGGGTTCGCGCGGAACGCCATACGAGCGCGATCGGCAGCAGCAGAATGAGAAACCAGAGCAGCTGCAGGCCCAGGACGCCGCCGATCTCGCCGGCGGGAGTCCTGCCCGTGAACACCGAGCTGGGCAGATAGGTGATCGCCTGGAAAGGCAGCCATCTCATGGCTCCCTCCAGCCAGCCGGGAAAAAAGCTGATTGGGACGATGACGCCCGAGAACAGATCGACCGCCACCCTCTTCAGCCGCATCATGCCTTCGCTGCTTTCGACGAAGAACGCCGCCAGGCCGGTCAGGATGTTGATCTGCGAGTTGATCAGGAAGCTGAAGAACAGCATGACCAGATACACCGCCCAGATGCCGGGATCGGACGGAAGCTTCACCGGGAACAGCAGGCAGGCCAGAGCCATGCCGGGAATCATGAACAGCAGGAAGCGGAAGATGCCTTCCCCGAACCCCTGCATCATCTTGACGACCAGGTAGTTGTAGGGCCGGATCATCTGGATCGCCACGCTGCCGTCGCGGATTTCGTTGCCGATCTCCCGGTCCAGATTATTGAAATAAAAGGCTCGGGCCATCCAGGATACGGCGACGTAGGTGGTCATTTGGCTGACCGTGAATCCGCCCAGCGTTTCCTGCGCCCCGTAGATGGCCCCCCACAGGAAGTAGTAGGCCCCGATGTTAATCGCATAAATAATGATGCCGCTGTAATAGTTAACGCGGTAAGCGAGCATCATCAGGAAGCGGATCCGGATCAGGTCCAGATAGGCGCTAGCCACGGTTCACCGGCCCCTTCCCTTTCGCCCCTGCGAGGACAGGCGTTCCGGCATCGGCATCGCCCAAGGCTTCCCCGCCGTCCCGGTCGTCCGGATCCAGGGCGTCCCGCCCCGCCGGCTGCGGAGGTCCGGCCGCGGAGGCGGATGCCTCCTCCAGTTGCATGGACGGCGATCCTCCGCCCAAGGCTTCCGCATTCACGCTATCCGCGGCGGCCGGCGCATGCATCGAGCGTCCTTCGTCATCCGGGCCGGAATCGTCCGGTGTTTCTCCGGCAAGCTCCGCCGCCCTCGCCTTGCCCGGAGACTGGGCATCGCCGGACTGGTAGATTTCGCGCACGATCTCGTCGGTATTCGTCTCGATGATCTTCATGTCGCGGATTTCCAGGCCCGCGTCGCCGACGACTCGGGCGAGCGCTTCGGACACGTTGACCTCATGCGGCAGCCACATTGCGGCCGTCACATCGTTGTCCAGCCTCCACTCCACGCCTTCCAGGCCGGAGGTCAGCGCCCTCAGACGGTCCGCCTGCACCCGGGAAGCGAACTGGAACACGATCTCGCGCCCGCGGCTCCAGCGGCTCTTCAGCTCTTCCAGGCCGCCGTCATAAATAATGCGCCCGTCGTCCAGCATGATGACTCTGGAACAGAGCGCTTCGATATCCTGAAGATCATGGGTCGTAAGCAGAATGGTCGTGCCATGTTCGCGATTCATCGTTTTCAGGAAATCCCGGATTTCCGTCTTGACGACGATATCAAGCCCGATCGTAGGCTCGTCCAAGAACAGGATGGACGGATTATGCAGCAGGCTGGCGACGATCTCGCAGCGCATCCGCTGGCCGAGGCTCAGCTTGCGCACGGGACGGTTCAGCAGCTCGCCCAGCTGCAGCCGCTCCACCAGCTCATCCAGCCGCTTGCGGTAGTCCGCTTCCGGCACCCGGTACACCTTGCGCAGCAGCTGGAACGACTCGACGACGCCGATGTCCCACCATAGCTGGGATCTTTGGCCGAACACGACGCCGATCCCTCCGACAAACTTCTCTCTGTCCTTATGCGGCACGTAGCCGTTGACCCTCAAATGGCCGGATGTCGGCACGAGGATGCCGGTCAGCATCTTGATCGTGGTCGATTTCCCAGCCCCGTTCTCTCCGATATATCCGCAGATTTCCCCTTGGGGAATCTCGAAGGAGATGTCCTTCACGGCGGCTACCTCGCGGTATTCGCGCTTGAATAGATCCTTGAGGGCCCCGGACAGCCCCTCGCGGTTTTTCTGCACGCGGAATTCCTTGCGCAGATCCCGCACCTCTATAGCCGGCTTCTTGCTCATGCGTAGCTCCTCTCGTAAGGCGACTCGACATTTCCCGGGAAATTGGGAGTGATTTCCTCTCCCGCGGTTAAAACTTGCGTCCAACCGACCCCGGATTTATAATTTTATGATATGTTACGACAGCCAGGGGAAGCAAGCCGGACAGCATTCCCCAGGATCGGCCAGCAGAGCCCATAACCCGGCGGCCGGCTGCATGGCCGCCTTGCTCCAACGCATCGGACAGGCTCCAATTGCCGCCTCGGGGTTCAATATCCCGACTTTTCTGCCGATTTGTTCCGTTAGAATCCATTTCAGCCTCAACATGCGAAGGGAGTTACACCGCCGAATGGAAAGCAGAAAAAGTCGGCAGCAGGGCTCATCCAAGCCGAAGCCGCCAAAACGAAAGCGCCGGACTTGGTTATGGGTGCTCTTCAGCGTCCTGCTTATTATGGCCGCTGCCATAGCCTATTATATTGTCGACAATGTCAGAGCGCTGGATGAGCTCCAGAAGCCGCCGGACAAGTCCAAATTTACCCAGTTCGAGAATAATGCCTCTCTGGAGCAGCCTCCCGAGTGGGAAGGCAAGGAGCGCGTGAACATCCTGTTCATGGGCGGGGACGGACGCGAGAACAAGAGCCCGAATGAACCGGCCCGCTCCGATTCCATGATGGTGCTGTCGATCGATCCCGTCACCAAGAAAGCCCATCTCTTCTCCCTGCTTCGCGACACGTACGTCAGCATTCCCGGCCACGGGAAGGGCCGCGCCAACGAAGCGATCGTGCAGGGCGGCTACAAGCTGTCGATGCAGATGATCAGCGAGCTGACAGGGCTGGAGATCCAGTATTACATCTATACGGAATTCGAAGGCTTCAAGTCGCTTGTCGACGCCATCGGCGGCATCGACATCGATGTCGAGAAGAGGATGAAATACACCGACAACGCCGACGGCAACCGCTACGACATCGACCTGCAGAAGGGCTACCAGCATCTGAACGGCGACCAGGCGCTCCAATACGTCCGGTTCCGCCACGATGCGACGAGCGACTTCACCCGCACCGAGCGCCAGCGCAAGTTCCTCAGCGCGGTCGCCGTCAAGATGCAGGATCTCGGCAACATCACCAAGCTGAGCTCGATCATCCGCAGCGTCAGCCCGTATGTCGAAACGAATCTGTCGTCGGACGACATGTTCAAGCTCGGCCAGCTCGGCTTCGGCCTCCGGAATGCGGGCACCGCCCAGCTGCCGCCGAGCGATCTGCTGGCCGACGAGAAGATCGGCGGCGCATCCGTGCTCACCGTCCGCAACGAAGCCAAGCTGCGCGACTATGTGCAGGAGGTATTGACGGAGGATGATTCCCAGCCGGATCCTGCTTCGAATGCCGGCGCGGACAATGCTTCGAATGCCGGGACAGGCAGTCCGTAGCCGCGAAGTTTGCGGCTGGCAGCCGGCCTGGATTGCCTTTAACCTGCAAGGCTGAACCAACCTTTCCTGCAAAGCTGAATCATCCTTTCCTGCAAGGCTCAATCAACCTTTGCCTGCAAGCAGGCTATCTCCGACCGACCGTCTGAACTGAAGCCTGGACCCATTAGGGCAGGACCATCCCCCGAGGATGCGTCTTGCCCTCCTTTCTTGACGGCTGCGCGGCAGGCGGCTCCCCGGCTGGAGCCGAGTGCTTCCTGCCGGCCAATGCCTGCAGCCCGCTTTCCGCCATTCTTTCGCGGCTCTGGCCGATATTTCCGAATTGCCGAGCCGCCCTTATCACTCCATTCCAACCCTTACTTTCCAGGAGGCCTATCATGTCCCTTTCAACCGATCCCTTCGCCGTCCCCGGCTCTTCCCGCGCGCGCTCCGAGGAGCTGTACGGCGAAGCTCTCCAGCATATCGTCGGCGGCGTCAACAGTCCTAGCCGCTCCTTCAAGGCGGTCGGCGGCGGCGCTCCCGTGTTCATGAAGCGTGCCGAAGGCCCTTATTTCTGGGATGTCGACGGCAATAAATATATCGATTACCTGTGTGCTTATGGTCCGATCATTACAGGACACGCCCATCCGCATCTTACGGAAGCGATCAGCCGGGCAGCGGCCAACGGCACGCTCTACGGCACGCCGACGGAGCTTGAGATCAAGCTGGCGCGCATGCTGAAGGACGCCATTCCGTCCATGGACAAGGTCCGCTTCGTCAATTCCGGCACAGAGGCCGTCATGACGACGATCCGCGTCGCCCGGGCATACACCGGCCGCAACAAGATCATCAAGTTCGCCGGCTGTTACCACGGCCACTCCGATCTCGTGCTCGTCGCCGCCGGCTCCGGCCCGTCCACGCTCGGCATTCCGGACAGCGCGGGCATTCCGCAGAGCATCGCCAGCGAAGTCATCACGGTGCCGTTCAACGATATTCCGGCGCTGAAGGCGGCTTTGGAGCGTTGGGGCGGCGAGACAGCCGCCGTCATGGTGGAGCCGATCGTAGGCAACTTCGGCATGGTCATGCCAGAGCCCGGCTTCCTCGAGGAGCTGTGCCGCTTGACGCGCGAAGCCGGCGCTCTCGTCATCTATGACGAGGTCATTACGGCGTTCCGCTTCCACTACGGCAGCGCCCAGACGTTCGCCGCATTCCCGGATCACGCCGCCATCGAGCCGGATCTGACCGCGCTGGGCAAAATCATCGGCGGCGGGCTGCCGATCGGCGCCTACGGCGGCCGCAAAATCATCATGGAGCAGGTCGCTCCGCTCGGCCCCGCCTATCAGGCGGGCACGATGGCCGGCAATCCGGCCTCCATCGCCTCCGGCATCGCCTGCCTGGAGGTTCTGCAGGAGCCCGGCGTCTATGAGCGCATGGACCGACTCGCCGCAGGACTGGCGGACGGACTGGCCGATCTTGCGGCCCGCCACGGCATTCCGCTGACGGTCAACCGGATCCGCGGCGCTTTCTCCACCCACTTCTGCGACCATCCGGTCACCAATTACGACCAGGCGCAGGATACGGACGGCGAGCAGTTTGCCCGCTTCTTCCGCCTCATGCTGGAGCGCGGCATCTGCCTCGCGCCATCCAAGTACGAAGCCTGGTTCCTGACGACGGCGCATGCGGAAGCCGACATCGCCCGGACTCTGGAGGCGGCGGCGGAATCGTTTGCAGCCATGTCCAGCTAGAAGTCCAAGCATAGCTGCCAAAAAAGAGCGGTCTCCGGAAGTCATTTTTTGACTTCTGGGACCGCTCTTTTTATGTGGAGATCGTTTATTTGTTCTAGGGTGCTGCATAGTGTGCTTACCGAACCGGACCCAGCGCAGTCTGCCGAGTCTCGTGTCGAGAGAATGCTTAAAGCTCCGGTCCGGCTAGACAAGCTTCCCCAAAGCGCCCATAAGGCTTGTTTGGAGTCTTAAACCCTGCTTCAGGCTCAAATGCAACGCGGCATCGACATAGAAGCTTTGAACCGGATCCATTCCAGCAGCATCTCTCCGCCTTTCGCGGATGGAAGAGAGCCGTTGAGCACGAGATCCGCTTGCCAGCGGGTCGGCTCCACGTAGCGGTCATGCCGCGGCCGCACCAGCTCCAGATACTCCCTGACCGTTTCCTCCTGCGTGTATTTGCCGCTCTTGAACTTGCCGAGCCTGCGGGCCAGCCGCTCGTCGGAAGGACAATCGACAAAAACTTTATACTCCAGCATGTCCGCCAATTCCTTGACGGCAAACAGCAAGAATCCCTCGATCAGGACGATGTCTTCTTCCTCCAGCGCCTCCCGAAGCTCCCGTCCGACCGCGTCCAGATCCAGAGCGTCCGGATGGTTGAAGTCCTCATACTCTTGGCCGCTGAGCGGGGCGATCGTCCGGGGGCGCTGATCCCTGTAGAACTTGTCCATAGGAATCACCCGGACGCGGAACTCCGCTAGATTTTCCGCCAAATAACGGCTCAAGGTCGTTTTCCCGCTGCCTGTACCTCCCGCGATGCCAACGCATAATGCCATGCTCTCTCCTCCTGCCGATTGCACTGTGACCCGCATCCATCTTGTCTTTGCTCATCCTGTCCCCGCCTGCTCTTTCCGTCGACTAATTCATTCCATTCTACATTCCGCCCCTGCAGTCCTACCCAGCTCTCCGCCGGCAGAAGATAATACGTCAGGAAACCAAGAATGCTCAGCCTCGTCTTTCCCCATCCAAGCCAGCATAGCTGCGAAGAATAGAGCTTCCGCAAGCGGCGCAAAAGCCTGTCTGCGCTCGTTCCTGCAACGTGAGGGAGCAGCCGGGATATCAAGGGAGAGGCATATCTGCCGGGCTTGCACATAGGTTACCTAGTAAGGAGGAGGAGACATGATCATACCGCTGAGCATAGCGGCCAGCGCCGCCGCTTTCGTCGTTCTGGTGTTCTTCGTCATCCGCATTCTCAATAAAGGCATGAGCACTCTCGGCGAGACCAACCGCACCCTCTCGGAAGTCCGCAACGCCATTCACGGGCTGACCGACGAATCCAAGAAGCTGATTCATACCGCCAACCTGATCACGGCCGACGTCAAAGGCAAAATCCGTACGGTAGAACCGATCTTCGAATCCGCGCATGACGTCGGAGAAGCGCTTCACAGCGTAACGAGAACCGTCAAGCAAGCAGCCGCCGCAATCGGGGACGTGCTCCACCCCGCGCCGGAGACGGAAGCGCCGAAGAAAAAAGCGATTCAAATCAACTTGAAGTAAAGGGGAGATCCGGTATGCCCACGCTTCTAATTCAGCTGTCCTATCTGGTCATATTCATCTGGGCCGTCATCAGCCTCGTCCAGGATCTGCAGCTGCCGCGCAAAGCCTGGCTTCCCATCCTGCTCCATCTCGCGGTAGCCATCATCACCTTGAACTGGTTTCTCCACTCCATCAACTATTCGTTTTAGCAGGCAGAACATCTATGCCTTTAATCGTTCACTGACATACAGCAAAAGGTCTGGGACGCTGTCGTCCCAGACCTTTTTGCCCTGCGGCGGCTGACTGGAAAAGGATGGGGCAAATGACTATACGCCCGCCTAATACCGGTCCGCAATCGCCCCGAATACGGCAGCTTTCAAATAAGGCTTTCCGTTCAGCGCCTTGAGATTCTCTGCCGTGCCCGTCACGACTACACCCCAAATGCGCACATCGCTCGTCAGGGGAGCAGGCTTGTCCTTGCGCAAATAATCGTAAATCCGCTTGTACTCGCCCTCATACTTCCCCTTCTGGCTGAGACCGGCTTGAATCAGCTTCAGGAAATCCTCTTCTGCCGCCGTATTCGTCGCGGTATCGGGGTGCATGCCAAAGCCATACACGCCCGCTTCGCTGTCCGGAAACGGGCTGACCGAGCTCCCATCCGGCATTTTTTTCGCTTCATACGGGTAGCGGTTGGAGTAGGTGTCCACCCAATACCATACGGGATGGGCATCGGGAGGCAGCATGGCCCCGATTTCCTTGACCGTGTAGGCTTTGTCGAATGAAACGGCAAGCTCGACCAGCTTGTCCGGATCCATGGCCTCCAGCTGAGGGAGCTCGTTCAGCGTCCGCGGGTAGGAAATGTCAGGGAGATAGAAGAGCATCTCGCGCTCACCCGTATTCGGATTGTAAGGACGCATGTAGTCCAGCTTCTCTTCCTTCATGAATGCATCCGGCAGGCCCAGATTGTATCCTCCCGCCGGCTTGGAGAAATGGCCGAGTACATTGTATTCATAGGGCTCGGCGCCTTGGACGACCGGCACGCCCTCGATCAGCTTGTAGGTCTGGATGTCCAGCTTCCCTGTAAGCAGGCCGAAATCCGCCCGGTAGCCCCCTTCGTACGAGTTCGGTCCGCTGATCTGCTTGAACAGGGAAATATCGCGCAGCGCGTTATCCGAGCTCTTGTAAAGCAGCTGCAGATTGGCAATGAGCGCTCCCCCCAGTACGAGGACAGCGGCAGAGGCGGAGATGACCGCGCTGCGAAGCAGCGATTTCCTTTTCGCCTTGCGCACAAGTCCTGAAAGGTCTCCATCCGCTCTCCATCCGTCATTCTCCTGCCCCATCTCGCCGTGGTCAGACTCCATTTCACGATCGTTCTTCTTTTCCTCCGTCATCGTTCATCCCTCCGTAACCCTTTTGGAATTGCTTTCGCGCCCGGAACAGATAGGTTTTCACCTTCTCCGCTCGAATGCCGAGCAGACCCGCGATTTCCTGATAGCTCAGGTCCAGCTCATACTTCATGATCAGCAGCTGCTTATAAACCGGATTCAGCCGGTCCAGCACGCGCTCGATCTCTTCCCGCTTTTCTTTCCGCAGCATGCTCAGCTCCGGGTCTCCTCCGGCATCATCCGCCGGGCTTTCCTCATAAGGAACCAGAATGCGCTTCTGCCTGCGGCATATGTCGTAATAATGATTCAAGGCGACCTTGTACAGCCAAGCTGAAAACTTGTCCGGATGGATGGCGTCCATATGGACAAGTCCCTTGTAGACGGTTTCCTGAACGATATCCTCCGCGAGCGTCCGTTCGGCGCCAAGACGGATCAAATACCCTTGGATTTGCCTTGCCTTCCTGCTAAGCGCTTCGCGCATCCTCTGCTCCACCATGCGCCTCCCTTCCTTGCCCTATAACGGATCTCCCTGCCCGCTTGTATACAACGCCGCCTTCGGTCCGGCATTTTTTCTTCCTTGGCGGCGGCAAAGGAAAAGGCAAAAGGCGCAGGGCAGCTTGGCTGCCTTGCGCCTCGGGCTTCTTATCGAAGGAATTGAATAAGACCGGAGATTCATGCTTCCGGCTCCATGTTATCCGGCCCGTCCGTTTTCCAGCAGGCCGTACTTTTGCTTCACCCGGCCCAATATGTTCAGCCAGATGCCGGAAAACAGCGTCAGAAAGAACACGTTGGAGAGCGCATGGGCGAGATCGAAATAAAAGCTGGCCGCATAAACCGACGCGAAAGCCGGCCAGCTCAGCCGGTCGTAAAATCCGAGCAGGGACCATAGATTCATGATCCAGCCGAACAGAAAGCCCCAGCCGAAGCCGAACGCCGCGCGGCCCCAGCGGCTTGCCATGAAGCGGGTATGCCTCAGCAGTCCCGCTGTGAAGCCGATCATGCCCCAGCTGAACATCTGCCACGGCGTCCATGGGCCCTGGCCGAGCATCAGGTTGGAGGCGACCGCAGCGATGCTTCCGACCAGGAAGCCCGTCTCCGCTCCAAAAACGAGCGCTGCCATGATGACGACGAACGAAACGGGCTGCACGCTCGGCAGCGCAGCGAACGGCACGCGGCTCACCGCAGCGATGGCTCCAAGCATGGCGACCAGCAGCAGCTCCTCGGCCCGCAGCCGCCGGCGCTCGAAGCGGATGAAGAACGGCAGCATGACCAGCCCGATCATGAGGAGGCTGAGCGGCAGATAGAGCTCCCTCCTCCACAGCACGAGCACGAGAAGCGCGGCGATCCCGCCGAAGCTGAGAACGTACAGTCCCTTGCGCAGAGATCCGCTCATAACGGCACGTCCTCCAGGACGACGGCTTCCGGATAGAGGCTGCCGGCCGCCCGCTGCACGGCAGTCGTGTAGAAGTAATTCTCCCGCATGAAGGAACGGGTATCCTCGGCCGCCGCCATGCGGCCGTCGAACAGCAGTCCGCAGC
>Ga0194137_10002467_pt1 | contig 10918 bp, 9 predicted proteins | sample TARM_MetaG_T3_14_FD_134025 | JGI IMG/M metagenome (GOLD analysis project Ga0194137, IMG submission 134025) | Freshwater microbial communities from Pennsylvania, USA, analyzing microbe dynamics in response to fracking - TARM_MetaG_T3_14 (version 2) | ecosystem: Environmental > Aquatic >...
ATCATGGCCTGGATTGCCATCGTGATTGGTACCCTGGCAACCTCCGATGCCGGCGAGTACCAGCATATCGAGCGGTAAGCTTCAGAATAAAAGAAGCTGTAAAAAGAAAAGGGGCTCCTGCGGGAGCCCCTTTTTTTGTTCAACAATCAGTCTTTTACCGGCCCACTGTGAAACCGGAATTCGGTGTCGGTTTCTTCGATCAGCTTCTGTTCAATGGCCAGAAACTCAGCGACGCGCTCGCCTACCGGTGCACCGTTGGCGTGTTTGGCCAGGCTCAGGTAGTCCTGGTAATGCCTCGCTTCGGATTTAAGCAGGCCGTTGTAAAAGTCCGCCAGTTCTTTGTCGAGGTACGGGGCGAGGGCCGAGAAGCGTTCGCAGGAGCGGGCTTCGATGATGGCGCCGACAATCAGAATGTCGACCAGCCGGCCCGGATCCTCACCACGAACTTCTGCCCGCAGGCCGGCGGCGTAGCGGGCCGGCGACAGGTGGGTATATTCGATTCCGCGCTTTTGCATGATGGCCAGCACCTGTTCGAAATGGCGCAACTCTTCCCGGGCCAGGCGTGACATCTTGTTGAGCAGATCCACGTTGTCCAGATAGCGATACATCAGGCTGAGTGCCGTGGAGGCTGCTTTTTTCTCGCAGTGAGCGTGGTCGATCAGCATCAGATCCTGATTGGCCAGGGCGTTATCCATCCATTGCTGCGGAGTGCGGCACGGCAGGAAGTCGTGAATCTCGTGCAGGGCGTCGGTCATATCCTGAATCCAGTCATTTTGCACAAGCGCCGGAGTATAACGCACGTAACAGATGTCTCCGACCTCTGTCCAACTTAACTTTATACGGGGTTTCCTATACAATGCAGCGCCAGTTCAGGGAGTCTCTGAATAAATCCTGAAACCCAAACAGGTGATTTGAGGTGTTATTCAGAGGCCCCCTCGGCCTTTACCGCCAAAAACTCCCGCCGGCTGAAGCCGTTAATGCGGGACATTCCAACTGATGAGGGTCCATATCGTGTTAGAAGCCTACCGTGAACACGTTGCCGAACGTGAAGCTCTGGGTATCCCCCCCAAGCCACTGAATCCTGAGCAGACTGCCGAGCTGGTGGAACTGCTGAAGAATCCGCCTGCAGGTGAAGAAGAAACTCTGGTTTACCTGCTGGAAAACCGCGTTCCGCCAGGTGTAGACGAAGCTGCCTACGTAAAGGCTGCTTTCCTGTCTGCCATCGTTAAGGGCGAAGCCTCTTCTCCGCTGATCGACAAGAAGAAAGCGGTTCAGCTGCTGGGCATGATGCAGGGCGGCTACAACATCGAAACACTGGTTGACCTGCTCGACGACAGCGAGCTGGCCGAACTGGCCGGTGTAGAGCTCAAGCACACTCTGCTGATGTTTGATGCCTTCAACGACGTTAAAGAAAAAATGGACGCTGGCAACGCCGTTGCCAAGTCTGTTGTTGAGTCCTGGGCCAATGCCGAGTGGTTCACCAACAAGAAGAAGGTTCCGGAAAGCACCAAGATGGTGGTTTTCAAGGTTACCGGCGAAACCAATACTGACGACCTGTCTCCGGCACCGGATGCCTGGTCCCGTCCGGACATCCCGCTGCACGCCCGCGCTGCCTACAAAATGGAACGCGATGGCCTGAAGCCGGAAGAGCCGGGTGTTACCGGCCCGATGAGCCAGATTGACGAAATCAAATCCAAAGGCCTGCCGGTTGCCTTCGTAGGCGACGTAGTAGGTACCGGTTCTTCACGTAAATCTGCCACCAACTCTGTTCTGTGGTTCTTCGGTGAAGACATCCCGGGTGTACCGAACAAGCGCGCCGGTGGTGTGTGTATCGGTAACAAGGTTGCTCCGATCTTCTTCAACACCATGGAAGACGCTGGCGCCCTGGTATTCGAAGCCCCGGTTGACGACATGAACATGGGCGACGTGATCGAAATCCGCCCATACGAAGGCAAGGTTCTGAACGAAGCTGGTGAGACCATCTCCGAGTTCGAACTGAAGTCCGACGTCATTCTGGACGAAGTTCAGGCCGGCGGCCGTATTCCGTTGATCATCGGTCGTGGCCTGACCGCCAAGGCGCGTGAAGCGCTGGGTCTGGGTGCGACTGACATCTTCCGTCTGCCGAATGATCCGGAAGCCGGCACCAAGGGCTTCACCCTGGGTCAGAAGATGGTTGGTAAGGCCTGTGGCCTGGAAGAAGGCAAGGGCGTTCGTCCTGGCACTTACTGTGAGCCGCACATGACCACCGTGGGCTCCCAGGACACCACCGGTCCAATGACCCGTGATGAGCTGAAAGATCTGGCGTGTCTGGGCTTCCAGGCTGACCTGGTTATGCAGTCTTTCTGTCACACCGCCGCTTATCCGAAGCCGGTTGACGTTGAAATGCAGCACACCATGCCGGACTTCATCCGTAACCGTGGCGGCGTTTCCCTGCGTCCGGGCGACGGCATCATCCACTCCTGGCTGAACCGTATGCTTCTGCCGGACACCGTGGGTACCGGTGGTGACTCCCACACCCGTTTCCCGATGGGCATCTCCTTCCCGGCCGGTTCTGGCCTGGTAGCGTTCGCTGCTGCTGCTGGCGTTATGCCGCTGGACATGCCGGAATCTGTTCTGGTTCGCTTCAAAGGCGAAATGCAGCCGGGTATCACCCTGCGTGACCTGGTACACGCGATTCCGCTGTACGGCATCAAGCAGGGCATGCTGACCGTTGAGAAGAAGGGCAAGATCAACGAATTCTCTGGTCGTATCCTGGAAATCGAAGGTCTGGAGCACCTGACCGTCGAGCAGGCGTTCGAGCTGTCTGACGCCTCTGCCGAGCGTTCTGCAGCCGGTTGTACCATCAACCTGTCTGAAGAGTCTGTGGCCGAGTACCTGCGCTCCAACATCACCATGCTGCGCTGGATGATTGCCGAAGGTTACGGCGATCCGCGTACTCTGGAGCGTCGTGCCCAGAAGATGGAAGAGTGGCTGGACAACCCGAGCCTGATGCGTGCCGACAAGGACGCGGAATACGCGCACGTTGTTGAAATCGATCTGGCTGACATCAAAGAGCCGATCGTTTGCTGCCCGAACGACCCGGACGATGCCCGTAAACTGTCTGAAGTGGCCGGCGACAAGGTAGACGAAGTATTCATCGGTTCCTGCATGACCAACATCGGTCACTTCCGTGCCGCAGGTAAGCTGCTGGCGCAGAACAAGGAACCCCTGAAGACCCGTCTGTGGATGTCTCCTCCCACCAAGATGGACCAGGAGCAGTTGATGGAAGAAGGGTACTTCAACATCTACGGCACCGCCGGTGTTCGCACCGAGATGCCGGGCTGTTCACTGTGCATGGGTAACCAGGCGCGTGTTGCTGCCAAGAGTACCGTGCTGTCTACCTCTACCCGTAACTTCCCGAACCGCCTCGGCGATGGTGCCAACGTGTACCTGACTTCTGCGGAACTGGCAGCTGTGGGTGCGGTTCTGGGTAAACTGCCGTCTCCGGCCGAGTACATGGAGTACGCCAAGGACCTGAACAGCATGTCGAAAGAGATCTACAAGTATCTCAACTTCGACCAGATGGAGGATTACACCAAGAAAGCGTCTGAGGCGAACGTTGCCTGAAGCACTTCTTGAGTAAGCTCTGACAAAAACGCCAGCCTTCGGGCTGGCGTTTTTTTATGTCCGGACGTTTATCTCCGGATTAAAGGGCCCGGCACAGTTCCATCCACCGGTCGATGCCGGCGCTGCGGTACTTCTGTTTATGCAGGATGAAGTAGAACTGCCGCTCGAAGGTGCGGTGCTCCGGTAGCGGCAGTGGTACCAGGCTGCCGCGCTTGAAGGCGTCCGCCAATACCACTTCCGACAGGCAACCGATGCCCAGGTTGGCCTCCACTGCCCGCTTGATAGCCTCGGTATGCTCCAGTTCCAGAAGAATGTTGAGATCCGGCAGCAGGCCATGCATGCCCCGTTCAAAGCTCTGGCGGGTGCCGGAGCCCTGTTCCCGCATGATCCAGGTGGCTTCGAGCAGGTCTTCGTCGGTCAGCTGCTCACGCCGGGCGAGGGGGTGGTCGGGCGAGCAGAATGGAATCAACCGGTCATGGCGCCAGGGAATCACCTCCAGGTCTGACGACTGGAGTTCGCCCTCAATCATGCCGATATCCAGTTCAAAATCTTTTACCCGGTTGGCGATGCTGTGGGTATTGGCCACTTCCAGTGCCACTTTCGGGCGGGTAGGGGTATTCATGTATTGGGCCATGACGCCTACGGCCAGATAGTTACCAATAGTTAAAGTGGCGCCGACTTTCAGAGCGCCCACTTCGGAATGTCGGCTCAGGGTCTGTTCCAGTTCCTGGGCCTGTGCCAACAGCGCTTCGGCTTTTGGCCGGTACAACCGCCCCAGCTCATTCAGCTGCAGGCGTTTGCCAACGCGGTCAAAAAGCTGGATATCGAACTGGTTTTCCAGCTCCTTGAGGGCACTGCTGGCCGCAGACTGGGACATGGCCAGGTATTCCGAGGCGCGGGTAATGTTCTGGAAACGGGCGGCGGCCAGGAAAACTTCGAGTTGACGAAAACTGAATCTCATAAGCGGGCCATTAAATCGATTTTCTCGAATAAGGTTATGGGGATATCCCATTTCATCGATAGGTTAGCTTCAGGTTATACTTAACGCAATTGATATTCACTTTTTGCAAATTCCGTTCTTTCGGATGAGGTCACTATGAGCAACCTGATTACAGAAACCGTGACAAGCGTGCACCACTGGAACGACACTCTGTTCAGTTTCAAAACCAGCCGCGACCCCGGCTTCCGGTTCAAGAACGGCCACTTTGTGATGATCGGCCTGGAAACCGATGGCAAGCCGCTGATGCGCGCCTACAGTATTGCCAGTGCCAACTACGAAGACGAGCTGGAATTTTTCTCCATCAAGGTGCCGGACGGGCCGCTGACATCACGTTTGCAGAAAATCCAGCCGGGCGATGAGATTCTGTTGAGCAAGAAACCCACAGGCACGCTCGTACTAGATCACCTTTTGCCGGGCCGTAACCTCTGGCTGATCAGTACCGGTACCGGTCTGGCACCGTTCATGAGCATCATCAAGGATCCGGATGTTTACGAAGCCTTTGATAAGGTGATTGTGACTCATGGTGTTCGCTATGTCTCCGAACTGGCGTATCAGGAGGAAATTGAAGCTCTGCCGAAGAATGAATACTTCGGTGAAATGGTTGAAGGTAACCTGTTTTACTATCCGACGGTAACCCGGGAGCCATTCCGTAATGAAGGGCGGCTGACCGACGCAGTAGAATCGGGTAAGATCACCCGGGATCTTGGCATGCCGGATTTTGATATCGAGAATGACCGCTTCATGATTTGTGGCAGTCCGAGCATGCTCAAGGATACCTGCGCTATTCTGAATAACATGGGCTTCAAAGAAGCCCGAGGTGGAGATCTTGGCCACTATGTTATCGAGAGGGCCTTCGTGGAACAGTAAGGATGATCCGATTTGCCGCGACTATTGTTTCTTTTCGTTCTTTGCATCTCGTTTGTGGTGGCGGGCTGTAGCTTCGGTCCTGCCCAAATGCCCAGTGAGCCAACGCCGGTGCCCAAGCCGGTCGACGCTGAGCGTCCTGCTGGAGAAGATCCGGCAGAGGAGGGCAGGACAGAAGAGAAGCGAGAGGTCGAGGCGGCCCCGGAGGCAGACCCCGAACCTGAAATTACTCTGGATCTGACACCGACCCAGCTCGACTGGGTTGGCGGCCAGATCTATTTGAATGAGTGCGCCGGACAATTCCGTTGCCTCGTACACTGGAATGAAGGTGAGGCTTTCCCGTCGTTGGGGATCGGCCACTTCATCTGGTATCCCCCCGGCGTTTCAGGCCGTTTTGTGGAAAGCTTTCCGGATCTTGTGAGCTATCTCCGTCAACAGCAGGTTGATGTGCCGGAATGGTTGAACAACCTGGAGCCATTCGATGCGCCGTGGCAGGATCGCCGGGGCTTTTTACAGGCAGAAAACTCGGGCCGGGTCCAGTCGCTCAGGAACTTCCTGTCCGAGACCAAAGGCGAGCAGGTGCGGTTCATTTTTTTGCGGGCCAGAGCGTCGCTGAACAAAATGGTAGAGGCTGCACCAGCAGAGGACCGGGACCGGGTTCGTGGCTATCTGGAGAAACTGACGGCAACCCCGGGCGGCGCCTATGCCTTGATGGATTACGTTAACTTCAAGGGCGAAGGCCTGGCGGAATCCGAGCGTTATCAGGGCGAAGGCTGGGGGTTGTTGCAGGTTCTGATCGCGATGTCGCCGGAGCCGGAACAGCCGGCGCTGGACGCTTTCCGGAAAGCGGCAGGCCGGGTGCTGACCCGCCGCGCTCAAAACGCTGAAAATCCGATAGAGCGTGAAAGGTGGTTGAGGGGGTGGCTGGTGCGCCTGGAAACCTACCGCGAACCACCCCAGGGGCCGCTGTTATAGCGGCTCTTTGTGCAGCTCGGGTTCTTGCCCCGGCTCTACTGTCAGCCACCAGACGTTTTCGTCCCAGTCTCCCAGGACAATTCGGCGGGCGTCTTTGCCGTTAGCTTCCAGGTCGTGCATGGCCGGCCGGTGAGTGTGGCCGTGGATCAGCCGCTGTACCCCGTGAGTCTCCATTTCCCGCACGACTTCTTCCGGGGTGACATCCATGATGGCTTCCGCCTTGCCCTGGTTTTTTGCCATGGACATGTCCCGCAACTGACGAGCCATCTTCTGCCGATCTTCCAGCGGACGGGCGAGCATCATTTTCTGCATTTGCGGGTTGCGCATGTTGGCGCGGAATTTCTGATACTCCACGTCGGCCGTGCACAAGCTGTCGCCGTGCATCAACAGGGTGGGCGTCCCGTACAGATCGACCACCGTAGGGTCGTCCAGCAGGGTGGCGCCGGCGCGGTGGCAGAAGTCTTCGCCGATCAGGAAATCCCGGTTGCCATGCATCAGGAAGATATCTGTGCCGCTGTCGGCAAGCGCTTTCAACGCGCCGGCCACCTGTTCCTGTAGCGGAGTTTTTTCGTCGTCACCGATCCAGGCTTCGAAAAAATCTCCCAGGATATACAGGCGTTCGACACCCATGGCCCGGTTTTTCAGGAAGGCGAAGAATGCGTCGGTAATGTCCGGACGCGATTCTTCCAGGTGCAGATCCGAGATAAACAGCGTAGTCACGCGTCCTCCAGTACCTCGGCCTTTTCAATGATGACGTCCTGTTGCGGGACATCCTGATGGCCTTCGCTCATGGTGGTGCGGGTGGCGCGGATCTTGTTAACCGTGTCCATGCCTTCCACTACCTTGCCGAATGCACAGTAGCCCCAGCCTTCCGCGTTTTTGCCGCTGTGATCCAGAAAACCGTTGTCTTCAACATTGATGAAGAACTGGGCGGTGGCGGAATGCGGGTCCATGGTGCGGGCCATGGCGACAGTGCCTGCTTTGTTGCTCAGACCCTTGTCGGCTTCGTTCTGGATAGGCTCGCGGGTTTTGCGCGGCTTCATGCCTGGCTCGAAACCGCCGCCCTGTACCATGAAGTTGCTGATCACGCGGTGAAAAATCAGGCCGTCATAGAAACCATCACGCACGTACTGTTCAAAGTTTCTGGCGGTTTCCGGGGTCTTGTCGTAGTCCAGTTCCAGTTTGATGTCACCGAGATTGGTTTGCAGCAGAATCATCAGGTTTCCTGTTCGTTGGATGAAAGCGGGTATTGTACTCAAGAGTTTCCGGGTATGCATGAGTCCAGCGTGCATTTGTGAGTATAATAGACGGTTTAACGGAGCCTCCGGATAGCTCCCATGATTCATTCCCTGCTGACAGAGATTGTATGAGCGCCGAGTCGAAGAAAGCCCATAATTTTATTCAGAGCCTGATCGAAGACGCTATCACCAAGGGCGAGCACACCGGCGAGGTGGTGACTCGCTTTCCGCCGGAGCCTAACGGTTACCTGCACATTGGTCATGCCAAATCCATTTGCCTGAATTTCGGCATCGCCGAAACTTTCGGCGGCGAGTGTAACCTGCGCTTTGATGATACCAATCCCGAGAAGGAAAACCTGGAATACATCAATGCCATCAAACAGGATGTGGAGTGGCTGGGTTACCAGTGGGCCGGTGAGGCCTGCTATGCCTCGGATTATTTTGACCAGCTGTATGCCTTCGCCGAAGAGCTGATCGAAAACGGCAAGGCCTATGTCTGTGCGCTGGGCGCCGAGGAAATGACGGCGTACCGCGGCTCTCTGAAAGAGCCGGGCAAAAACAGCCCGTACCGTGACCGCCCGGTAGAAGAGAATCTTCAGCTGTTCCGCGACATGCGTGCTGGCAAGTACCAGAACGGTGAGCTGGTTTTGCGGGCGAAAATCGACATGGCTTCGCCGAATATCAACCTGCGTGATCCCATTCTTTACCGCATTCGTTACGCGGATCATCACCAGACGGGCGACAAGTGGTGCATCTACCCGATGTACGATTTCACCCATCCTATTTCGGATGCACTGGAAGGCATCACCCATTCCTTGTGCACACTGGAATTTGAAGACCACCGGCCGCTTTACGACTGGGTGCTGGATAACATTTCGGTGCCTTGTCACCCGCGCCAGATCGAATTCGCCCGACTGAACCTGAACTACACCATCACTTCCAAGCGCAAACTCAAGCGTCTGGTGGATGAAGGCGTGGTTGATGGCTGGAACGACCCCCGCATGCCGACTATTTCCGGTATGCGCCACCGTGGCTATACTCCGGAATCCATTCGCACCTTCTGCGACATGATCGGGGTCAACAAGGCCGGCGGCACCGTGGATGTGGGTATGCTTGAACATGCCATCCGGGAAGACCTGAACACCCGTGCGCCCCGCGCCATGTGCGTGATGCGCCCGCTGAAAGTAACGCTGACCAACTACCCGGAAGGCCAGACCGAAACCCTGAGCCTTCCGGTACACCCGCAAAACCCGGACATGGGCCAGCGGGAAGTGATCTGGAGCCAGACCCTCTATATCGACCGGGAAGACTTTGCCATGGAGCCTCCGCGCAAGTGGAAGCGCCTGGCGCCGGACCAGGCAGTGCGACTGCGGGGTGGTTACGTGATGACCTGCCGGGAAGTGATTCGCGACGACAGCGGCGAGATTGTCGAGCTCAAGTGCGAATACGATCCGAGTACTCTGGGTGTGAACCCCGAAGGCTACAAGCCCAACGGTGTTCTGCACTGGGTGTCAGCGACAGACAGCCTGGAAACGGATATCAATCTGTACGATCGTCTGTTTAATCACGAAGCACCGGACAGTGACAAGGAAGGTGACTTCATGGACCACCTGAACCCGGATTCGCTGGTGGTTCTCAAGGGCGCCCGGGTTGAGAAAAGTCTGGCTGAGCCGCGCACCGATCTGCCGTACCAGTTCGAGCGGGAAGGTTACTTTTTCTGTGACCCGGCCAAAACCGGACAGGCAGGCAAGCCGGTGTTCAATCGTACCGTCACCCTGCGTGATTCCTGGGGTAAGGGGGGCAAATAATGCGTATCTACAATACGCTGACCCGTCAGAAAGAAGATTTCCGGCCCATTGAGCCCGGCAAAGTGCGCATGTATGTGTGCGGCATGACGGTCTACGACTACTGCCACCTGGGCCATGCCCGGGTGCTGGTGGCGTTTGATGTCATCACTCGTTACCTGCGCCACCGCGGTTACGATGTGCATTACGTGCGCAACATTACCGACATTGACGACAAGATCCTGCAGCGCGCCGAAGAAAACGGTGAAAGCTACAGCGAGCTCACGCGTCGGATGATCCGGGCCATGCATGAAGATGAAGCGCGCCTTGGCGTGCTTTCTCCGACTGAGGAGCCCTGTGCGACCGCGTACATTGACGACATCATTGCCATGATCCACAAGCTGATAAGCAGTGGCCATGCCTACGAGGCAGGCAATGGCGATGTTTACTTTGCCGTCGACTCTTTTGCGGATTACGGCAAGCTCAGCAAGAAAAAACTGGAAGATCTGTTGGCGGGCGCCCGGGTGGATGTGCAGGAAGCCAAGCGCAGTCCCGCGGATTTTGCGCTCTGGAAAGCCGCCAAACCCGGCGAAGTCAGCTGGGACTCGCCCTGGGGCGACGGTCGCCCCGGCTGGCACATTGAATGCTCTGCCATGTCGACCCGATGCCTGGGTGATACCTTCGATATCCACGGTGGCGGCCCGGATCTGCTGTTCCCTCACCATGAGAATGAGATTGCCCAGTCCGAATGTGCCACCGGTCATCCGTTCGTGCACACGTGGATGCATGCCGGCGCGATTCGTGTGAACAGGGAGAAAATGTCCAAGTCTCTGGGCAACTTCTTCACCATTCGCGAGATTCTGGAAAAGTATCCGCCCGAAGTGGTGCGTTACTTCCTGGTGTCCAGCCATTACCGCAGCCAGGTGGATTACTCCGAAGAAAATCTGGAAGAGGCCGGTCGCACACTCACCCGCCTTTATCACGCCTTGCGCGGTGTGACACCGGCCAAAGCCGGCGATGTCGCGGAAACCGACCATGATCGAGCTTTTGCCGACGCCATGGATGATGATTTCAACACCGCCGGTGCGATAGCCGCGCTGCACGCGGTGGCGAATGAGATTAACCAGCACCGCCGGGACGGGACAGAGGAGCAGGCCAGGCAAAGCGCCGCGGTGCTTGTTCGTCTGGGGGCAGTGCTTGGCTTGTTGCAACAGGACCCGGAGGCGTTTTTCCAGGCCGATACCGGCGGTGAACTCAGCGCCGAAGACATTGAAGCCATGATTCAGGCCCGGGCGGATGCCCGCAAGGCAAAGGACTTCGCCGAAGCTGACCGCATCCGGGATGAGTTGGCCGGGCAGGGCATCATTCTGGATGATTCCCGGGCCGGGACCACCTGGCGGCGGGGCTGAATGCCCTGAAAAACAGTACGGCGCCCTGTCATGGGGCGGGAA
>Ga0194137_10002469_pt1 | contig 10916 bp, 9 predicted proteins | sample TARM_MetaG_T3_14_FD_134025 | JGI IMG/M metagenome (GOLD analysis project Ga0194137, IMG submission 134025) | Freshwater microbial communities from Pennsylvania, USA, analyzing microbe dynamics in response to fracking - TARM_MetaG_T3_14 (version 2) | ecosystem: Environmental > Aquatic >...
GATGCCGACCGGTGGCGGCAAGTCGCTGTGCTACCAGATTCCCGGGCTGATGCGTGCCGGCCTGACGGTGGTGGTATCGCCGCTGATCGCCTTGATGGACGATCAGGTGGCGACGCTCAGGGAACTCGGGCTACGCGCGGCGGCACTGAACTCCACGCTGGATGAACAGGCCCAGCGCGAGATTGCTGCAGCTATGCGCCGTGGCGAGCTGGACTTTCTCTATCTGGCGCCAGAGCGGCTGGTCAAGCCGCGTACCCTGCAATTTCTGCAGAGCCTGCCGATTGCCCTGTTTGCCATTGACGAGGCGCACTGCGTATCCCAGTGGGGGCATGATTTTCGCCCGGAATACCTGCAACTGGGGCAACTGGCTGCGTTGTTTCCGGGGGTGCCGCGCGTTGCCCTGACCGCCACCGCGGATGAGCGCACCCGCGAGGAAATTGTCCAGCGCCTGCACCTGCAGCAGGCCGAGCGTTTCGTTTCCGGCTTCGACCGGCCGAACATCTTTTACCGGGTGCTGCCCAAGGACAAGCCGCGCCAGCAGCTGCAGGCCTTCCTGCGCGAACGTCGCGGCGATGCCGGAATCGTCTATTGCCTGTCGCGGCGCAAGGTCGAGGAAACCGCCCAGTGGCTGAGTGAGCAGGGCTGGCCGGCGTTGCCCTACCATGCCGGTCTGCCGGCCGAGTTGCGCGCCCATCACCAGAGCCGCTTCCTCAACGAGGAGGGACTGATCATGGTTGCTACCATTGCCTTCGGCATGGGGATCGACAAGTCCAATGTGCGCTTTGTTGCCCACCTGGATTTGCCCAAGAGCATCGAGGCCTATTACCAGGAAACCGGGCGGGCCGGGCGTGATGGCCTGCCGGCGGACGCCTGGATGGTCTACGGGTTGCAGGATGTATTGATGCTCAGCCAGATGATGGCCGGCTCCGAGGGCGATGAGCGCTACAAGCGCGTTGAGCGCCACAAGCTGGATGCCATGCTGGCGTTCTGCGAGTTGACCGGCTGCCGGCGGCAGGCGCTGCTGGCCTATTTCGGCGATGTCATGCCGGAGCCCTGCGGGCATTGTGATAACTGCATCGAGCCGGTTTCCACCTGGGATGGCAGCGAGGCGGCACGCATGGCGCTGTCGACCATTTACCGCAGTGGCCAGCGCTACGGGGTTGGCCATCTGACCGATATCCTGCTGGGGCGGCTGACCGAAAAAGTCCAGGGTGCCGGTCACCAGCATCTGTCGACCTTCGGCATCGGCAAGCAGCTGGATGAGACCGAGTGGCGCTCGGTATTTCGTCAGTTGATCGCGCACCGGCTGGTTGAGGTGGATCTGGATGCCGGCGGTGGCCTGCGCCTGATGGACAGTTGCCGGCCACTGCTGCGTGGCGAGCAATCATTGTCACTGCGCCGCGATGTGGTGCGCAGTCAGGCTGCCAGCCGGCGCACTGACCGGCCGCTGGTGGCCGAGGCCGATCGACCCTTGTGGGAAGCCCTGCGCGCGCTGCGTCGGCGGCTGGCCGAGGAGCACAGCGTGCCACCCTATGTGATTTTCCCTGATTCGACATTGGTCGACATGCTGGAGCGGCGGCCTGCCGATCTGCAGGACATGGCCAGGGTCAGTGGGGTCGGTGCACACAAGCTGGAGCGCTACGGTGCGGAATTTCTGCAGGTGCTGCAGGGTGGCGCGGCAGCCGAAGCCGAGCCGGCCTCGGCGCAGGCGCAGCAGGTCGAGGTAGCCGGGCTGGCGCTGGCGGGTATGCATGCCGGGCAGATTGCCCGACAGCTGGGGATGCCGGAACGTCAGGTGTGGATGGAGCTGGCGCGCGCCATCGGTGCCGGCAGCATTGCCCTGCAACATGCCGTCGATTTGCCGGAGGCACAGATGGCACGCATTGAGGATGCCTTCCTGGCCGGGGATGGTGAGCAACTGCCGGGTGTACGCACGGTTGCCGCCGAGCTGGGTGATGAGATTGAGGAGGGCGTGCTGCACTGCATCCGTGCAGCACTGCTGGCGGAGATCCACGGCTGACGGTGGCCGGCCGTCAGCCGTGGCTGGCGTTGCCTTAGAACGTCTGGCCGAGGCGCATAAACAGCGCCTGCTGGTCATCCTCGTTGATGCCGATGCCGAGAATCAGCGGCCCGAGCAGGGTGTCTATGCCCAGCAGCAGACTGCCGGCCGAAATGTAATCGGTATCAAAAGCATTGCTACCGTTGTTGTAAACCCGCCCGTATTCGAGGGTGCCACCCAGATAGATCGGCAGATTCACCGACAACAAGCTGCCCGGCATCAGGCGGCGGTAATACACGGCACGTGCCAGATTGAAATTCTGACCGGTCAGAGCATCCTGGCGATAACCGGAGAACATGCCCGGTCCGCCAAGCTGGAAGCTGCTTTGGGCTACATCCACATCATCGCTGGTGCGTCCGGCCATCAAGCCGGCAATCAGGCTGTGCGGGCCGCTGGAGTAGGCCCTGTTCAGACGAACATCAATCTGCCGGTAACGTTCACTGGCGCCCAGGTCTGGTTCCGATTGGCGCCAGACGATACGTGCGTCATCGCCGCTGCGCGGGAAGTTGACGTTGTCCAGCGTGTCACGGTCAATCTGCAGGCTGTAGAAAGCCTCGTCGAAGCTGAAGGACGGGCGTTGACGTTCGCCCACACGCACTTTGGCATCTCCCCAGTAGCGCGACATGCCGAAGCGGATCTCTCCGTTGTTGGAGATTTGCCGGCCCAGATTGAAACCGGTGCCATAGCGTTGCTGCCGGTAGTCAGCTACCGGCCGGTTATCCTCGATTACTTCGATGTTGCGTGACTCGGCGTTGGCAAAGGGAGCGACAAACCAGCGCGAACCGTAGTCCAGCGGCTGGTAGAACTCGCTGTAGGCCAGTTGTTGCTGACCCAGTTGAACCCGAGTCAGCCATTCGGCCCCCAGACGGTTGACACCGTTGACCCTCAGGCTGGCACCGATGTTGTACTGGCTGCCACCCTTGAAGTCGTCACTCAGACTGAGGCCGGGGCGCAGGTAGTTGATACCGGTTTCACGGCCGCTGGTGCGGATCACCAGGGTGTTGATCTGCTCGCCGTGGAGAACCTCGTAATTCACCCGGCTGAAGTAGTCGGTGCCGTAGATGGTGCCCATGTCCTTCTGCAGTCGTTCCAGGTTCAGTGGCTCGCCGACTTCCTGGCGTACCAGGCTGCGAATCACCCGGTCATCCACCTTGCCACTGTTGAGTATGCGGATTTCGTGAATGATTGGCTGGCGTTGCGGGCGGGCGCTGGCCAGATTGCCGCCGGGACTGGTTTGCAGTTGCCGCGCAGCCAGCTGTAGGGTCATCGGATGCTGCTGCAGGCTCTGGCTGCCGGCGAGAATCGCTGCGGGCACTTCGGAAAAGCTGCCAAAGCCAATATCACCGAGTTCTGGTTGCAGCAGGATGTCGTTTGGTCCGAGTGTGGCCAGTTGCTTTTCGGTGTTGTTTCGCGTGAGCAGGGTAGTGGTCTGGTCCATGATGTCGAAGACCGACTTCAACTGCTCCTTGGATTTCAGTGGCGTGCCTATGTCCACCACAATCAGTCGGTCCACACCCATGCGGCGTGCGACATCGACCGGCAGGTTATTGGTCAGCACGCCGTCCACCAGCATGCGTCCTTCATGGCGTACCGGAGCAAAGAAGCCCGGCAACGCCATGCTGGCGCGTATTGCCAAAGGCAGGTGGCCTCGCTGGAAGACCACCTGGTCACCGGTGGTGATGTCGGTAGCGACGGTTCGAAATGGAATCGGCAGGCGATCGAAGTCATCCACCTCGTTGGTGTGTACCAACAGGGTTTCCAGTGCCACACCGATATTCTGTCCCTGCAACAGGCCCAGCGGCAGCTTGACGCCCTGACGGTCAAAGCTCAGGCGCTGCTTGACCAGAAAGTCGCGATCATCCTGCTTGCGACGAAAGGGGATGTCCTCGCGTGCCGGATCGTCGCTCATGATAGTGGCCCAGTCCAGCTCCTGAGCCAGTTCCGCCAGTTCGTCGGCACTGTAGCCGGCAGCGTAGAGACCTCCGATAACAGCCCCCATGCTGGTGCCGGCAATCGCATGCACAGGAATATTCTGGCGCTCCAGTTCCTGCAGTACGCCGATATGGGCCAGGCCGCGTGCGCCGCCACCGGACAGCACCAATCCGATACGCGGTTCGGCAGCCGCCAGGCCGGTAAACAGGCTCAGTAACACGGGCAGCAACGGGGTGCGGAGCAGTCGGCGTATCAACGGGGTGCGCATGGGTGAAATCCATTGGTGACGGCATATGGCTGGCGGCATTGTAAAGCAAAGTTACCCGCTCAGGCTGCCTGCATCTTTGTTTGACTGCCCGTCACGCAACAGTCATGCAGTGTTCAAGGGACGGCAAAGCAGTTACTCCAGAATCTGTTGGTGAGGGCGCTGCTGTACGAGCGCCACAGCTCAAGCCAGGAGGCGTCAATGAATATGGCACTGCAGCAGATTCACCCGGGCAGAACCCGGGTCCGGTCGCTCTGGATTTCCGACCTGCATCTGGGAACGCGCGGCTGTCAGGCCGAGAAATTGCTGGCATTTCTCAAACAGCATGATTGTCAGTACCTGTATCTGGTGGGCGATATCATTGACGGTTGGCGGATGCGCAAGGGCGTGTACTGGCCACAAAGTCATACCAATGTTCTGCGGCGGATTCTGACCATGAGCAAGCGCGGCACACAGGTCATCTACGTCACCGGTAACCACGACGAATTCCTGCGGCGTTATTCGGGCCTGGTGCTGGGTAATATCAGCCTGCTTGATGAGGCGATCCACGAAACCCTTGATGGTCGCCGCCTGCTGGTGATCCATGGAGACCAGTTTGATGTGATTACCCGATGTCACCGCTGGCTGGCTTTTCTTGGTGATCACGCCTACGAGTTCAGCCTGGTACTCAACCGTTGGTTGAACCATTGGCGCAGGCGATGGGGCTACGGTTACTGGTCCTTGTCTTCATGGCTCAAGCAGCGAGTGAAGAGTGCGGTGAGCTTTATCAGTGGCTACGAGGATGCTTTGCTGCACGAGTGTCGCAAGCGTGGACTCCAGGGTGTGGTGTGCGGGCACATACACCATGCCGAGTTGCGCGACATAGCAGGAATTACCTATCACAACTGCGGTGACTGGGTTGAGTCCTGCACCGCTCTGGTGGAAAGACCGGATGGGCGTTTCGAGTTGCTGCGCTGGGATCAGTTGCAACCGGTGGCAACCGGGTTGCCCCTGGATGAACTGGCGGGGTTCAGCGAATGATCTTGTCGCGCAATTTGCGAGCCGCCTGTTCCAGCGCCACGACAATCTGCTCCTTGTCGTAGTTGCGGATGCTGGCGGTGTCCAGATACATGGAGAAGCCGGGTAGCTCGTGCTCGACAAATTCGGGCGCGGCACCCAACTCCCTGCGCAAGCCGACCACCTGATAAATCTGTACCGGACGGGAGAAGCCCTTGACGTTGATCTGCCCCTTGTCGCGGCACAGGATGGTGTCCTTGACCAGTGACCAGGTTTCGTGGGGGATAAGTATCTCTCCCGCCTCGGCAGCACTCTCCAGACGGCTGGCCAGATTCACCTCGCGGCCGATGATGGTGTAATCCATCCGGCTCTGGGCGCCAAAGTTGCCAACCGTGCAGTAGCCGGTACTGAGCCCCATGCGGATCTCCAGTGGCCGGGTAATGCCCTTGCTGCGCCATTGCTGGCGCAATACTTTCATGTGTTTGCGCATGGCAATGGCCATGGATACTGCTGCTTCGGCATCCTCCTTGGCGCCGCGGGTGACCGGATCGCCAAAGAACACCATCACGCAGTCACCAATGAACTTGTCAATGGTGCCGCCGTACTCCAGCGCGATGCGTGACATTTCATCAAGGTAATTGTTCAGCAGGTCGGTCAGAGCTTCTGGTTCCATCTCTTCGGCCAGTTCGGTAAAGCCGCGGATGTCGGAAAAGAATACGGTGAGTTTGCGTCGCCGGGTTTCCAGACGCACACTCTGGCGGCCACTGAAGATTGATTCCCAGACTTGCGGTGACAGGTACTTGGACAGGTTGGCCGCAAGCATGGCGCTCTTTTGCTGCTGCTGGCCGATTTGTTCGCGTGCCTGTTCAAGGTGACGACCCTGACGGTAAAGGAAGATGCCCTGTGTGATGATCACGGCAATGCCGCCAATCAGGCTGCCAGCATTGAGCAGACTGCTGCCGGCCGGGTTCAGTGTGGCGGTAGTCACTTGGCCAGCCAGTAATGCCGCGGCAACCGCCAGCAGCCAGGCGGCAATCAGGTAGCGCGCCCCCCCGGCAATACTGCTGGCAAAGCCGAGCATCAGCATAAAGACCATTGATGGCACCAGGCTGAAGCCGATCAAGGCAACCAGAACGCCGCAATGCAACGCATCGATTGCCAGCAGCAGCAAGCGGAACTCAACCGAATCCCGGTGAGCCAGCCGGCGATTGCTCCATTCGGCCAGATGCGGGTAAAACAGGCTCCAGGCAATCACCAGCGTTGCGGTGATTGCTCCGCTGCTCTGTTCGAGCGCGGCCGCCGCAAAGGTCAGGGCCACACACAGGTAGGCGATGATGCGGGCGTGGTATCCCTGCAGGGGAGGGCGTACCGGAATCCTGAAGCTGTTCAGGGGCATGTTGCAGCTGTCCATTGCCAGAAAAGTGAAGGGGGATACTGCCACCTTGGGCGATCGCATCCCGCAGGGATCATAATATGCGGGGAGGCAGGGGGGAATAGCGGCTTGTGGTAAGGGCCGTGCCTGTGGCAGTTTGATGCGGGTCAATATTGCCTGTAGCTGCTATCTAGGAGAACCATTGGTGGATGCTTTGCATGCCTTGCACTCGCGGGTTTCCGTACCCCGCCTGACCGGACCTGCACCCACGCCGAGACAGGTGGAAGCGCTGCTGCAGGCGGCCCTGCGTGCCCCGGATCATGCCTGGTTACGGCCCTGGCGATTTCTGCTGCTGGAACAACAAGGGCTTGAGCGGCTCGGGGACTTGTTTGGGCAGGTGGCATTACGCAACACACCGGATATTTCTGCCGATGTCCTGGCCCGCTATCAGGGGCTTCCCTTGCGCGCCCCCATGATGATCATTGCCATTGCACGGCATGTGCCCCACCCCAAAGTGCCCGAGGCCGAACAGGACATGTCCTGTGCCGTGGCTGTCGGCAACCTGCTTCTGGCAGCCCATGCCATGGGGCTTGGAGCGGTCTGGCGCACCGGTGAGATGGCAGCCGAACCACTGGTGCACGATGGCCTGGGGCTGGCGGAAAACGAAAAGATCATCGCCTTTGTCTATCTGGGGCAGCCGGCAGGCGGCCGCAAGCCGGTTCCCGAGCTCAAGCCGGCGGACTATCTGGAGGTATGGACTGGTAACTGAATATTGGCTCGCAGGCCACCGGCGGTGGCCCGGCTAAAGCCCAGAGTGCCACCGTGGCGGCTTATTGCACGACGGGCTATGGTCAGCCCCAGTCCGTGGCCGCTATTGGCTGCCTGCTCCGGCAGGCGCAGAAAGGGTTCGCCGAGCCGTCCCAGCCACTCGTCAGGTACTCCCGGCCCCTGGTCTTCAATCTGCAGGCTCAACAGGTCGGCATCATGCGTCAGTCTCAGTGTGATGCAACCGTTGTCCGGACTGAAACGCACGGCATTGCGCAACAGGTTGTCGATGGCGCTGGCCAGCTGGTCGGGCCAGCCCTGTATCTGGATGCCGCTGCTGCCTTGCAGATCAAAGCGGATGTGGCGTTCTTCGGCCAGTAAATACGCCTGTTCCACGCAGTTACTGACCAGGCTGTCCAGGTCAAAGGGCTCGGCTGGCTGATCCAGGGTATCCAGTCGGCTCAGCGCGAGAATGTCGTCAATCAGGGCATCCAGTTGGTCGCAGGCCTTGTCCAGTCTCTGCCACATGGGGTCATCGGGAGCAGGCTGGTGTCGCTGCACCAGTGCCAGTCCGATGCGCAGGCGCGCCAGTGGTGAGCGCAGTTCGTGGGAAACATCGCGCAGAAGCTGGCGCTGACTGCCCAGCAGCTGCTGGATGCGTCCGGCCATTGCCTGGAAACGGCGTGCCAGGTCGCCGATCTCGTCCCGTCGCTGGCTGGTCAGGGTCAGCGGCTGCAATGCCACATCGCCGAACTCGCCGCGCTGCAACTGTTCGGCGGCTTGCCCCAGGCGGGCCAGTGGCAGCGTCAGGTAGCGGCTAAGCAGCAGGCTGAGGATGCCCAGTACCAGCATTGCCAGCAGGATATTGACCAGTAGCCCCCAGCGGCTGTGCTGCCAGCGCAGCAGTTCGGGAGTGGGTACATGGATGGTCAGTTGGTACTGGTCGCGTTGTGATTCCCAGCCAAGCTGCAGCAGCCGGCCATGTCGCGTGCTGGTCGATTCTGCCGATGCCTCAAAGCGCGGTAACTGTGGAATGGTACCGGGCAGCAAGCGCTGGCCCTGACTGTTGTAGAGCTGTGCGCGCAACCGGTAGTCGCGTCTTTGCTGCTCCAGCCACTGCTGTGCGAGTTGCGGGCCACCGCTTTCATAACGGTTGATCAGTTGCTCGGAAAAATCCCTGAGCTGGGGGTGGAACTGCAACAGCAACCAGTCCTGTTGCAGCATGCGGCTGACCAGAAAGCCGCTACCGCCGACCAGCAGGGTTGCCAGCCAGAGGACCGCGAAAACTTTCCAGAACAGCCGCATGGCGAGACTTAACTCCGGTTCTGGCGGTCGCCACGCTCAGACTTTTTGCTGCGTTTGCCATCCATGTTGTCACTGCCCTGGCGTTTGCTGCGTTGCTCCATACGCTGTTGGCGCTCTTCGCGCATCTGCTGCCAGGCTTTTTGCTGTTCCTCGTTGAGAATGCCCTGCATTTCCTGCTGGTGTTGTTCGCGAAGCTGCTGGTGCTGCTGCTGGTGGCGCTGGTGCATGTCGCGCACCTGTGACTGCTGGCCCTCATCCAGTTGCAGGCGTTCGGTAAGCCGCTGCAGGTGCTGCTCGCTATCCATGCGTCCCATGCCTTGGGCCAGTGAGGCAGTGGAAATACTGATGGCGGCAATCAGCAGGCTGGTGGTAAGAATGGTTTTCATGCGGGAACTCCTCTGTGCATTAACCGGGGCCCGTATTGCCGGTAGTGGCTGTCGGGCTTGTATGACAGTTTGCCGGTTGGCCGGTAAAGCGCCGCTGTTGCCGGGTAAAGACTCTGTAAAGGTTTCGGTTACTGGCGCAGCAGATAGCCGCGGCCGCGCACCGACTGGATCAATGGCCGGCCATCCGCATGCTGGCCGAGTTTGCGGCGCAGGTTGCTGATATGCATGTCAAGACTGCGATCGTAAGGGCCGAGTGGCTTGCCCAATACCTCGCGAGACAATTGCTGGCGGTCCACCAGTTGCCCGCTGTTATGCATGAGCATAGCCAGAATCAAGGCTTCGGTCTGAGTCAGTGCCAGTAGCTCGTCGTTGCGCCAGACCAGCAGGCTTTCGCTGTCCAGGCGCAGGGCGCCGCACTGCAGTTGTCCGCTGCCCTGGGGCACGGGCTGGCTGCGGCGCAGCAGGGCACGCAGGCGGGCTACCAGTTCGCGCGGGTCGCAGGGTTTGGCCAGATAGTCATCAGCGCCGAGTTCCAGGCCGAGGATGCGGTCGATGGGTTCGCCGCGGGCACTGAGCATCAGCACCGGTGTGTTGTGCAGGCGGCGCAGCTCGCGTAGCACCTCCAGTCCACTGGTGTCCGGCAGCATCAGATCCAGAATGATCGCATCGGCTTCGGCGGCAGCAGCCATCTGCAGCCCGCTGCGGCCGTCATGCGCGCACGTTACCGCGAAGCCTTCACCCTGCAGCCAGTCGCTTAGCAGCTCGCAAAGCTCCTGGTCATCATCAATCAGTAGCAGGTGTTGTGGGTTCAGTTCAGCCATTCACTGCTTTTCCGTCGACCGCCGCCGCTACGCCCCAGCATAAAACCGAGCAGCAGACTGCCGGCAACCGTGCCGCCGCCAATCAGGAACCACTGCTGTTGCTGTTGTTGGTCGCGCGCGCGCATGGCATCGATAATCGCTTGCTGCTGTTGCAGTCGATCCTGCAGTAGCAGGTTTTCCTCGCTCAGGGGGTTGTCCCTGGCCTGCGAGCGGGCCTGTTGCAGGGCGTTTTCCAGGCGTGCGCGTTCGGCTTCAAGCTCGGCCAGTTCTGCCTGTAATACCGCGGTGTCTTGCACGTTTTCGCTATCGGCAAGGGGGTCGGCGCTGGCGGGCAGGGCGCCGGTGCTGATCCACAGGGCCAGCAGCAGGGTGGTCAATGGTGTGCGCATTACTGGGCTCCTCAGGCAGGCAGAACAGGTTTGAAGGGTTTGACTTCAACTGCGGCATATACGCCGGCGGTCACATAGGGGTCTTCGGCTGCCCAGGCGCGTGCCTGTTCCAGCGAGTCGAACTCGGCTACAACCAGGCTGCCGGTAAAGCCGGCTTCCCCTGGCTCCGGGGTGTCCAGTGCCGGATGAGGGCCGGCCAGCAGCAACCGGCCGGCAGCCTGAAGGGCTTGCAGGCGTTGCAGGTGGGCTGGTCGGGCACTCAGGCGGGACGAGAGGCTGTCAGGGTGGTCGGTGGCCATGATGGCGTAGAACATGCGGAATCCTTGGTGTACTGGGCCGGCGGACGGCAGACGGTTTGTTCAGGTAAAACTGGCATGCAGACGGCATAATAGACAATATGTCGTCCCGGCCACCAGCGGAGAGCCCCTTGATCGTTGATCTGCACATGCACAGTACTGCTTCGGATGGAGTCCTGGCGCCGGCTGCGCTGATGCGCTGCGCCGCCGATGCCGGCATCGGAATGCTGGCGCTGACTGATCATGACAGTCTGGACGGGCTTGACGAGTCCCGTGCTGCGGCTATTGCCGCCGGGATGCACTGGATCAGTGGCGTCGAATTATCAGTGC
>Ga0194137_10002474_pt1 | contig 10912 bp, 10 predicted proteins | sample TARM_MetaG_T3_14_FD_134025 | JGI IMG/M metagenome (GOLD analysis project Ga0194137, IMG submission 134025) | Freshwater microbial communities from Pennsylvania, USA, analyzing microbe dynamics in response to fracking - TARM_MetaG_T3_14 (version 2) | ecosystem: Environmental > Aquatic >...
TAGAGTAATCCATAGTGTGCACCCTCCTGTAATTGGTTATTTTATGGTGATTTAATTATATTACAGTTTGGTCCACTATGGGTTTTTTTTATTACTAGTTCAATTTAATTATACAATCAAGCAAAGAATGATATTAGAAGATTATTTGAAATAGAAAGTGTGGTAAATCAATGAGCGTGTTTAGAAAATATTCAACTTATTTACAGGAAAAATACGGCGAAAAAGTATACAAATTATCGATTAATCTACCCCTAACCTGCCCTAATAGAAATCAGGATAATTTAGGGGGTTGCACCTTTTGTGCAGATGTCGGCACAGGTTTTAGCAGTGCTCCCAGCATAGACATACCAAAGCAGTTGGAAGAAAGAAAAGTAATGATTAAGAAACGATACAATGCTAATAAATACATTGCATACTTTCAAAATTATACCAACACCTACATGCCCTTAGAAACCTTTAAAAAATATATTCTCAGTGCTATTGTTTCCGATGTAGTAGAAATCGATATTTCTACCAGGCCGGACTGTATTACAGATGAACAGTTGGCTTTTTTAAAAGAAGTAAAACAAAAGCACCAAATTGAAATTACTTTGGAGCTAGGTCTTCAAACCGTAAACTACAAAACCTTGGATAAAATTCAACGGGGCCATGGATTGGCGGAGTTTATCGATGGAATTATGAGGATTAAAAAGTATGGTTTTGAAGTTTGTGTTCATTTAATTTTAAACCTTCCCTGGGATGATGACCGGGACGTTATTGAGAATGCTAAAATTCTATCGGCTTTGAAGGTGGAACAGGTAAAACTCCACGCCCTTTATATAATGGATAACACACAAATGGGAGATCAATTTAAAAAAGGCGAATTTAAAATTTGCACTGCTGATGAATATCAAGAGAAAGTGATTACCTTTCTTCGTCATCTGGACCCGGAAATTGTTGTTCAGCGTTTATTAGGAAGAGCTCCGAGGGAGAACTCCTTATTTGTTAACTGGAATCAAAGCTGGTGGAGGATCCGGGATAATATCGAAGAGGCCATGGAAAATAGAGGAGTTACCCAGGGAGACCTTTTTTATTATCTGGGAGGAAGAGTCTACGAAAAGGAAACTAAAAAACAAAATTAAATTTTTAAATTTATTTTTGTTTTTTAGCAGGAGAAATTTCAGAAAATATCGAATACTATATATAGTAGGAAATCTATTATTATAAAAAAAGTTATATATTATACTTAAGGAGGTATTCATATGAATGAAATAATCTTAGGAGAACAAGGTAGTGGTAAGACAAAGAAAATGGTTGCATTGGCCAATCAAGCATTAGAAACCAGTAAAGGGCATAACATTTTTATTGATTTTGATAACAGTAATATGTTTCAAGTGGACTATCGAATACGTTTTATAGGTGTTCGGGATTATCAAATACAATCGGAAGAACAGTTGGTAGGTTTTATTAGTGGTGTGGTCGCTTCGAATTATGATATTGAACGAATATTTATTGACAATCTGTATCGAATCACAGGAAAGGATACGGATCAACTGGAAAAACTTTTTGATAAGATGATGGATTTGGAACTGAAGTACAATGTAAGTTTTGTGGTAGCCATAAACGGAACAAAGGAAACGATCCCTGAATTTTTAAACCCATTTAAAATTCAAGAGGTTAAATAAGAATATAAGACTGAAGGGTCTAAGGATAAAAAATAGGGGGTGACCCCTATTTTTGTGTTTTATCAGCTATTTATTATATTTCTGTTACAGATCCTGTTTTCGTGGTAAAGATATACTAGAGAGTATTTAGGAGGAGGAGAATAATGGAAAATTTACAGGCGATCAATCCTGTCACGGGAGAGGTGATCGATAAGTTTCAACGAAGTCAACCGGAAGAGGTAACTAAAGCTGTTATTAACAGTCGAAGAAGTTTTGAAAACTGGAAAAAGCTATCGATAGATCAACGGATGAACTACTTAAGGGCCATCCGCAAAAACATTTTGGACCACTTGGATGAATACGCAACCATAATTTCCAAGGACACAGGGAAGGTATTAACGGAATCCTTGATGAGTGATATATTACCAACCTTAGAGTTTATTCGTTACTATGAAAAAAACACCGAAAAATTTTTGAAGCCTAAAAAACGGGACACTCCCTTATCTTTTCAAGGCGGGAAATCCTATATCACTTACCAACCTTTAGGAGTAATCGGAATTATTTCACCCTGGAACTTTCCACTCCAACTGGCTATGATTCCTATTATTACTGCTTTGGCTGCAGGAAATACTGTAGTGATCAAACCTTCCAATGAAACTCCGACCATAGGAGCCTTGATTGAACGCATTATGATAGAAGCAGGACTGCCTCAAGGGGTAGTACAGGTAGTACAGGGAGGTCGGGAAGTCGGTGCTGCTTTAATTGAAGCAAAACCGAACAAAATCTTTTTCACCGGCAGCGTATCCACGGGGAAAAAAATTATGGAACAGGCATCAAAACATCTGATTCCTGTGGAGTTGGAGCTTGGGGGAAAAGATCCGATGGTCGTTTTGGAGGATGCCAATATAGATCGAGCAGTGGAAGGAGCTCTTTATGGTGGTTTTGCAAATGCCGGTCAGGTTTGTATTTCTGTAGAACGGCTGTATCTACAGGAGAGCATTGCACAGGAGTTTATTAAAAAACTGAAATACCGGGTTAAAGAGCTGAATATCGGCTCAGGCAAAAGCAGTGACATTGGTGCTATGACCACTGCGGATCAAATCGAGCATGTGCAAAAACAAATTGATCTTGCGGTAAAAATGGGAGCGAAATTAGAAACTCCTGTAAAAATCGAAAATAATTATTTCCATCCGGTAATATTAACCGGAGTCACTCATGATATGGAAATTATGACGGAAGAAACCTTCGGACCCGTACTTCCTATTATGACCTTTAATACACCGGAAGAAGGTATCCAGCTTGCTAATGATTCGGAGTATGGACTGAATGCCAGCATTTGGTCTAAAGATATAAAACTTGCTGAAAGGCTTGTTAAGGAGTTGATCACCGGAAATGTAATGATTAATGATGTACTTAAAAATGTAGGGAACCCTGATCTTCCTTTTGGAGGGGTTAAGCACAGCGGAATTGGAAAATATCACGGGCCGGAGGGACTTTATAGTTTTTCCTTGGAAACTTCTGTCATGGTCAATAAGGGAAAAGCTAACAAAGAAGTTAATTGGTTCCCTTATTCAGAGAGTAAGTACAATGGCTTAAAAGAGTTGTTGAAGGCTCTTAATGAAGACAAAAATATTCTAAAGAAAGGAGGGACACTGCTGAAGATTGGAAAAAAATTAAAAGAAATGGACTAAAGGGATGTGTTTTATTATCATATCTTAAAATACTATTCAATTAGTATGGCATAAACTGATAAAGTATATTATAATAACTAAGGATTCTAAAATACCATATTTTTAGGAGGCGATTTCATGAAAACGAAAATTGGAATTAACGGGTTTGGAAGAATAGGTAAAGCGGTGCTAAAGGCATCGTTGGAAAAGGAATTTGATGTGGAAGTAGTTGCCATTAATAGTGGAAGCGGTCCGAAAAATCACAGCCATATTTTTCAATATGATTCTATTTATGGAATATTTCCGGAGGAAGTGAAGGCTACGGAAAATGCTTTGATTATTGGTGATAAAGAAATTAAGTTTACCGCTCATCGCGACCCGTCAGATATTCCTTGGAAGGAATTAGGGGTTGAAATTGTTATTGAATCTACCGGTGTGTTTTTAACAGAAGAACTGGCACAAAAACATATTAAAGCAGGGGCTAAAAGAGTAATTCTTTCTGCACCGGCGAAAGAAGGCGACGTGTTAACGGTTGTTATGGGTGTTAATGAAGAAATGTTTAATAAGGATCAACATCAGATTGTTTCTAATGCTTCCTGCACTACAAATTGTTTAGCACCAGTAGCGAAGGTGCTGGAAGATGCGTTCGGAATTGAAGAGGGATTAATGACTACAGTACATGCTTTTACAAATGATCAAAATATTTTAGACAATCCTCATAAGGACTTACGAAGAGCTAGAGCAGCTAATGAGTCCATCATCCCGACTACTACCGGAGCTGCTAAGGCTGTAACAAAGGCTATCCCCTCATTAGAAGGAAAGCTGGATGGTATGGCAATGAGGGTACCGGTACCCGTAGGTTCTGTAATAGACCTTGTGGTACGTTTGAAGGAAGACGTTACCGTAGAAGAAATCAATCAAGCTTTTATCAAAGCTTCCGAAGGTAGAATGGAAGGGATATTAGGAGTATCTGACAAGCCGTTGGTTTCTATCGATTATAAAAAGAACGAGCTTTCCTCCATTGTTGATAGCCTATCCACAATGAAAGTAGGAAAGAACCTTTATAAAGTAATTTCATGGTATGACAATGAATGGGGTTATTCCAATCGAATTTTAGACTTAGCGGAGTACGTAGCTAAACAATAATTACTTTCATTGTAGCAGAGTTAGAAGGCCGGAGAATCAGTTCCGGTCTTTTTTTTCGGGATTAACAGTTTGAAGTTTTTACGAATAATGATATAATGATGTAGTTATAAAGAATATTTCGGATCATACATAATGGGGTGGAGAAATGAACACAATGGACTGGGAACGGTTTTTAATTCCCTATGAAAACGCTGTGGAAGAATTGAAAGTAAAATTTAAAAGTATTCGTAATGAACTGACGAAAATGGGAGAATACTCTCCCATTGAATTTGTGACGGGAAGAGTTAAAAAAATCTCAAGCATTTTAGAGAAAGCCAAGCGATTAGAAGTGGATATTGAAAACATCGATAAAGAAATTGAAGACATTGCAGGGGTACGAATAATGTGTCAATTTGTGGAAGATATCTACACTGTCGTAGATTACATCAGTGAGCGAGACGGGAAAGATTTAAAAGTAGTTGGTGTTAAAGATTATATAACCAACTACAAAGACAGTGGCTATCGAAGTTATCATGTAATAATTGAATATCCCATACAAACGGCTTTCGGTCATAAAAATATTTTAGCTGAGCTTCAAATTAGAACCTTAGCGATGAACTTTTGGGCAACCATCGAGCATAGTTTAAAATATAAATACAAAAGACAAATTCCCGAGCCGATTCAACTGCGCTTGAAGAACTCCGCTGATGCGGCTTTCAAACTGGATCAGGAAATGTCACAAATCCGCCATGAAATTCGTCAAGCACAAAAGATGTTTGAAATCCGTTCCAGTACCGTATCCAACATTCTCCATAATATTGATCGATTAGAGTCTGCGGGACTTCTTAAAGAAGCGGATAAGTTTCAGGAACGATTCAATAAATTATGGGATAAAGTGGAGATGGCCGGTCTAAAGGAATTGTCAAAAGAGATTGAAGCATTTATGGCTCGCTATCAAGCATACGATTAATTTTCCATTCATTTCTAAGCTCCAAGCCAACTTTGAGTAATACTTTGAATGATATAACTTATTAATAATCTATTTGTAATATATGAAATAAAATACCAAAGATGTAATAAAAAAGGAGCTATTATGAGTATTTATGCAATCGGCGACCTCCATTTAAGTGGAGACGGATCCAAACCCATGGATGTTTTTGGAGATCAGTGGATTAATCACAAAAATCAAATAGAAGAAAACTGGTTACAAAAAATAACGGCAGAAGATGCCGTACTGATTCCCGGGGATATCTCCTGGGCGATGAAGTTTTATGATGTGGTAGAAGATTTAGCCTGGCTTGAGGAGCTCCCGGGTCATAAGTACATTATTAGAGGTAATCATGATTATTGGTGGAGCTCGATTAGTAAAATGAACTCTCAATTTAAAAAAATATCATTTATTCAGAACAATAGTTTCGTCTATAAAGATATAATTATTGCAGGAACCCGAGGATGGATTTCTCCCAATGACCGATCCTTTACGGCTCAGGATCAAAAGATTTATCTTCGGGAAGTGGAGCGATTAAAACGATCTTTACTTAACGCTGAAAAACAAAAAGAAGAACTGGAGCAAATGATAATCGTCATGCTTCATTATCCGCCCACCAATGACAAAAAAGAACCCTCTTTATTTACTGAAACTCTCGAAGAATTTGGAGTAGACTGTGTAGTCTATGGGCACCTACATGGGAAAGAGTCTTTTGATGCTTCTTATAAAGGTAAAATCAACGGAAGGGAATACATCCTGGCATCCAGTGATTATATAGATTTTGACCCAATATTAATTAAAAAATAAGGTCCCCGGAAATTTCCAGGGACCTTATTTTCAGTTACTTTAAATTCACTTAACAGATTTATTCATCAACTTTTGCTGTAATTACTTCACGAAGACATGATTTTTTCTAGATATGATTGCTGCTTCTTAAGACGTTACCCATTTTATGTTTGACCATTTTCTTAATAGCCGTGCGACCATCGCCTAAATACTTTCTGGGGTCAAAATTTCCGGGATTTTCGCTGAGGTTCTGCCGAATCGCTGCAGTCATAGCAAGACGTAAATCCGTATCAATATTAACTTTGCAGACCCCATATTTTGCAGCTTCTTTGATCATTTCTTCAGGAACTCCCTGGGCTCCGGGAATGTCTCCGCCGTATTCGTTGCAGGCTTTAACAAACTCAGGAAGAACAGTGCTTGCTCCATGCAGGACTAAGGGGAAACCGGGTAATAGTTCCGATATTTTTTTTAGACGCTCAAAATCCAACTCCGGCTTTCCTTTAAATTTATAAGCTCCATGGCTGGTACCGATGGCAATTGCCAAAGAGTCCACTCCGGTTTTTTCAACAAATTCTTTAGCTTCTTCCGGATTGGTGAATGTAGCGTCTTTGGCATCGACTGAAATGTTATCTTCAATACCTGCCAGTTTACCAAGTTCCGCCTCTACGACAACACCTCGGGGATGAGCGTAATCCACAACTTTTTTTGTTAAGGCAATGTTTTCTTCAAAGGGTAAATGAGATGCATCAATCATTACCGAGGTAAATCCGTCATCAATACACTGTTTACATATTTCAAAGTCCTCTCCGTGATCAAGGTGTAAAACGATGGGTAAATCCGTATCTTCAACTGCGGCTTCCACTAATTTTTTTAAATAGATTGGATTTGCGTATTTTCTCGCTCCTGCGGAAACCTGTAAGATTAATGGAGATTTTTCTTCCATTGCAGCGGAAACAATCCCCTGAATTATTTCCATGTTGTTAACATTGAAAGCCCCTATGGCATATCCTTTTTCATAAGCATCCTTAAACAACTCTTTACTGGTTACTAATGGCATATAAAACCCTCCTATAAATATTATTTACACTTCTTATATTATAGCAGATATTCTCTAAAAAAGAAGAGAAAAGCCTAGGATAGCTTCGGACATTACAATTTAATTTTTCATTTTACTAGGAATTTTAGGGGAAATAGAGTAAAATAGTGAGAGAGTAGGAAAAGCAAGAAAAGAGATTTGAGGTGAAAGATGTATGAAGACCCATTTGCCAAACGTACTTACTTTCGGGAATCTTACTCTGGGGATCCTGGCAATATTAAGTGTCTTTTCAGAGGATTATACCTTGTCGGCGATTTTGATCATATTAGCCGCCTTTATGGACCGGTTTGACGGACAACTGGCAAGAAAATTGGATGTGGAAAGTGAAATTGGAAAGCAGTTGGACTCCTTAAGTGACTTAATTTCTTTCGGAGTAGCACCAGCAATTTTAATATGGAGTTATAGCCTTCAGACTTTCGGATTTATCGGTATTATTATTATTGTTTTATTTGCAGTAAGCGGAGCTTATCGATTAGCAAAATTTAATGTTACGGATTTTGCCGGGACCTTTAGTGGGATTCCCATCACCTTAGCAGGCGGTTTTGTGGCACTTATGACTTTGTACTCTATTAATTATTATATGCACGATTATGTAATACTTATCATAGTACCGCTACTATCATATTCCATGGTAAGCAAAAAAATCCACTTAAAGAAAAAGTAAAGGCTCCTTTCGGGGTCTTTGATTTCGGTAATGGAAAACCAGTAAAGGGTGTTTAACTTGAAGTATATCCACGGAGAAAACATATTTGATAAATTTAAAGAAAAACGAGAAAGCTTAATTATCATGCTGAAAAACGGTGATATTAACAAGAAAGAGTATATCGAAGAAAGCTATTACTATATAAGAGAACAGGAGATTGAACCTTTTAAGATTGTAGACAGTTTTAATAAAGCGGTATTCAATTATCAATACTACAACATGATGGCGAAGTACTCTAAGCTGAAAGCTAAGGAAATTCAAAAATTCGGGAAGCATTTTCAGCAGATGAAAAAGCATTTGGAACAGGTTAATTATTTTTACCATAAAAAAAATCAAACCACGCTAAAAGCCCTGGAACTAAGAAATTTTGAAGATGTTGAAGCCTACTACATCAAAGTAAAATCACTGCATTTGAAAAACAAACTCTTCGAAATCGTTTTTTTGGAAGATGCTAAAGTTGTATTTCATTCCAACAGTGAGTGGCTAGCTAAACGTCTTGAAGAAGAAGGAGTATTTTCCAACGGTAAGAAGCATTCGATCATTGAAAGTTATGTGAATGAACGGTACTAATTTATTGCTTGAAATTTTAATAAATGGGTACATTACTAATACATACCCTACGGTATGAAAGATGAACCCTACAAATATCAAACCTTATAGAAAGTGGAGGATGATAGTATGTATAAAATTAAAAGCGCAGAGAAATTTTTATGGGATGGTATCGACTTGGACCGAAAAAAAGTTTTAGAAGGGGGAACCAGCTGGGGAAACACCACGGATATTATTGCAAGAAAAGTTCGCGAAAATAAGTGGTCTACGGATCTTGTTTCCATTGATATCGATGATAGCCATTTTGAAGAAATTGAAAGAAGGCTTCAAAATGATTTTCAAAGCCTGTCTCTTCGAAGAGGTGACCTCAGTAGCCTTGATTTTGTAGAAGATCAATCTATCGACGTAATTATTTGTAATTATACTTTATCTTCAGTAGACCAATTTCCTATGCGGGCTCTAAGTGCCCTTAAGGAGTTTTACAGAGTATTGAAACCGGGAGGAGACCTTCTAATTACAGAGGAGATGCCCATTTGGTCTGTGGATGTGACGTCCTATCCCTACTGGTCGAAGAGGCTTCGAATTATTAAAAGCATAAGCGTTCTTCGAGGGATGTCCTATTTTAACGAGATTCATCCAAAGGACTTAGCAACATCTCTGGAAACTGCAGGCTTTAAAGACATTATATGGGATGAGTTCACAGAAAAGATTAATGCGGAGCGGGCCACTAAATTTCTCGACAAGAGAAAACAAACCTTGATTAAAGGCTCCGACGACTTGGAAAGTAAAAAAGTAAATGAAGGACTTACAGAGCTTACTGAAGAGCTGGTTAAGGAATTTTCCGGGACCGAAGAATTTTCCGCTCCGGGATATGTATTACGAGCCAAAAAATAAGCAACAGATGAAGAGGCCGAAGGGTCTCTTCTTTTATGACAAAATTTTTATAAGTTATAATTCAAAAACAACTTTTTTTAGGCGAAGGATCATAAAGACATGATTAATTTAGGAACCTGAACAAGGAGGAATGAAAGTGAAAAAGGGTATGGTATTTGAAGGACTAGTTGAGAATTTACAATACGGCGGAAAAAGTAAAGTTTTGGTTGAAGGTGAAGAAGTCGAGGTTAAAAACGTTTTACCTGGACAAAAGGTCCGTCTTAGAGTGACAAAAAATCGAAGAAACAAGAAACAGGGTAAGGTCCTGGATGTAATAGAAAGGTCACCATTAGAAACAGAAAACACCTGTAAGCATTTCGGTCGCTGCGGTGGTTGTTTTATACAGTCCATCGCTTATGATGAACAATTAAAAATAAAAGATCGACAGATACGTAGTCTTTTTGAACAGGAGAATATTACCGTAGAAGAATTTTTGTCGATTAAGGGAAGTCCAAAGGTCTTTGAATATCGAAACAAGATGGAGTTCACTTTTGGAGACGAAGAAAAAAACGGGCCCGTTACTTTGGGAATGCATAAAAAAGGCCTTCATCACGATATTGTAACCATCGATGATTGTCGAATAATGGATCAGGATTTCCGTAAAATTTTGATGGTAGTATTGGAGTATACGAAAAAGCATAACTTAAGACAGTACAACTCCATGCGACATGAAGGTTTCATGCGACATTTAGTCGTTAGAAAAGGTCATTACACTCAGGAAATTATGGTTCATTTAATCACCACTACTCAGGATAAACACGAGTTTGATGCTCTGGGAGAGATACTTCAAAACGCAGATATTGAAGGTAAGATAATTGGATTTTTACATTCCCATAACGATCAACTTGCTGATGTCGTTCAAAGTGATGAAATGCGTATCATCTTTGGAAAAAAAGAGTACCGTGAAAAACTTTTGGATCTTACCTTTGAAATTTCTCCTTATTCCTTTTTTCAAACCAATACCTTGGGAGCGGAAACTCTGTACCGTGAAGTTATTGACTTTTTAGGAGATGTTAAAGGAAAAACGGTGTTAGACTTGTACTCGGGAACGGGGACTATCGCCCAAGTATTAGCCAAAGATGCAAAGGAAGTTATTGGAATTGAACTTATAGAAGAAGCCGTGGAAAAAGCAAAGAAAAACGCAAAAATTAATAATTTGGATAACTGCTCTTTTATCGCCGGAGATGTTAAGGAAAAAATGATGGAAATAAGTCAAAAACCCGATGCTCTGGTAATTGATCCTCCAAGAGAGGGGATACATGATAAAGCACTTCGTGATATTATTTCCTTTCAATTAAATGAGATGGTGTACGTCTCCTGCAATCCGAAGACCTTAGTGAAAAACTTGAAAACATTTCAAGAAGCTGGATATAGAATAAAGAGAGTGCGTGGAGTAGATCTTTTTCCTCATACTTCCCA
>Ga0194137_10002475_pt1 | contig 10910 bp, 10 predicted proteins | sample TARM_MetaG_T3_14_FD_134025 | JGI IMG/M metagenome (GOLD analysis project Ga0194137, IMG submission 134025) | Freshwater microbial communities from Pennsylvania, USA, analyzing microbe dynamics in response to fracking - TARM_MetaG_T3_14 (version 2) | ecosystem: Environmental > Aquatic >...
AGATTAATGAAGGAAATGAATCTTAAACCTAATCAACCTGACGAAAACTATAATAACTATCATAAAAGAAAATACTCATATAAACCAAATATCATGTCTAAATCCGAGTATTATCCAGAAGTTAATAAAATATGGGTTAGCGATATTACCTATATTCGTGTAAGGAAAGAACATTATTATTTAATTGTTATTATTGATTTATACTCAAGAAAAGTTATCGGTAATAGATTGGCTAAAACATTAGAAGCATCAGAGTTAATCGAACTAATGAAAAAGACATATAAATCTAGAAACAAACCAAAGGAATTAATATTTCATAGCGATCAAGGTCAACAATATACGGCCAAATCATTCAAGAAATTACTCAAAGAAAACCAAATTACACAATCCTTTTCAAAAAAAGGTTGTCCATATGATAACTCAGTTGCTGAGAGTTTCTTTGCTAGTTTAAAGAAAGAAGAAATCTATCGTCATATCTATAATAGCTTTGAAGAATTAGAAAAAGCTATTGACGAATACATTGTCTTTTTTAACACACAACGTCCACATGCATCTCTTAAATATAATACTCCTGAAGAATATGAAAAAATCTCTAAATAAAGCCAAAAAAAAGACCATCATTTCTGATGGTTTTTCTATTAAAATAGGTATAATTCCCAAAATAAGTGTTGGAAATACCCTATACAGTCCAGATGGGTTGTATGACCTATTTTGCTACAATTTTACACCCCTAGTCAAAATTTTTACACCCCCACCCGAAAAAATTGCACCCCTAAATTATGGCTTTGTTTAGCCTTTTTATTTTGTGATGATTTTCAGGTATAATTTCTTTGTATCAAAATAGGGTATTAAACTATCTGCTTATTGTGGGGTGTTGAACCCCTGTATCATATTCTGTTTCTTAAAGAACCACAAAGGCTACAAATTCCTAATTATTTTTCGAACCATATAGTTCCTCAGTTCGACTTTGCTGTGCAATTTTATCAATAGCTTGAATAGGAGTGTATATAACTCCAGATTTTGGGTAGTACCCCACATTGATTGAATCCACTTTCTGCAGCTCATTCCATACTTTTTTTCGTCTCTTACGTATTTTGAAAATGGAGTCAGAAATTCTTACATCTCGGTCTAAGAAGGGATATAATAATTTGACTTTCTTTTTGTGGATTAATACAACAATCATCACACCAAAACTAGTACTAATCACACTTCCCTGATGACCAAAATATTGCAAATGCTCTTTTAGTTTAATAGATTCAATTTTTCCATTATATGAGTCTTTCTCATTTTTGCCGAGTTCTTTTTTCAAGAAAAACAATGATCGATAATTATAATAAATCAATAGATATCCTGCAAAAGAGAACAACACTAAAGTCGCCGATACACCAATACCAACATCATTTACATCAACAAAACCACTAACCATTGATATTACTAAAAGGAAAGGTACCAATAATATTATTGAAAATAAAGTAATACCTCCATAAGCATTTAACAATGTACGACTTACAAAGTCATGCATGTAATATTCTTGTTTGTCATTAACTCTATAATCTAAACTTAACAAGTCATCCTTCAAGTGATAGCTTTTTTTTGTATGTGAATTAAACAACCAATCAGATTGTTCTTCGCTCAATTGCAAGTAAGTCCTTAAATCTGCTTTTATGTTGTCAACTATCTCTTTTTTGAATGATGAATGAGTAATTGTATAATGCTTGGTTCCAGAATGTTTAGATAACAATTTAATATATATATTTCTGATTTTATCTTCACTTGTATATCTGTAATCACGTTTGATCATAATATCCAACTCCCTAATATTCCTATACTACTCATAACGAATCATTATGACTTTGAATTATAATCAATACACTCTAGAAACTTTATCCATTCATCATCATTTTCATCAATCGCGATTCTAATTGCTTGTTTCCTATAATCTTCTAGTATTTCTTTCGGAATTTTATTTAGACGCATAAATATTTCATGTCCACCAGGCCAATTCAAATCTTTAAACCAAACAAATAGCTCCGGTAACAACTTAATGATTTGCTCATCTGTTTTATTACATATTACAATAGCACATCCCTGAGCAAAAGCTTTCCAGTTATCAAATCGTTCGTCAAATTTATCAGCATAAAATGGAACAATAAGTTCTTTTAAATCATAATCGTCTCTGAAAGACAACTCTTTTAAAGCAGTATCAAATACTTCTTTTGGTGAATCCCAGCTTAGATTAACTAAATATTTCTCCAATTCCTTATCTGTCATATGATCAACTCCTCCTCTTCCTTAAGTAATTATACCATCTATTGTATAATATTTCATACAAAAAATGAAAGGTGGTAATTATGATTTACACATTAGAATTTAAGAAAAGCATTGTTGAAAAATATCAGCAACAAATCTCAGTTACAGATTTATCTAAAGAATTCGAGATACCAAGATCATCAATCTACAATTGGATAGACTTATATTCAGAAAAACCAACTGAAGACATAAACATTTCCAAAAAGCAGTACAATTCACTAATAACCAAAATGAACAGAATAAAAGATGAGCACAAACTAATGAAAAAGATATTGTCATCACTGGAACTAACAATGACAGAAAGGTTGGATTATGCTAAACAATTACATGAGAAAGGTTATTCAGTTCATATGGTTTGCCGACTTCTTGATATTAATCGTTCCACGTTCTACCATGATAAGTTTAGAAAGCCTGAAGTTACTCTTATTGAAGAAGATGATCGAGAGTTCAAACCGATTATTAATAGATTATTTGATGTCACAGAAGGTCGACTTGGTGCTCGAAAAATAAGAACAATAATGATGAAGGATGGTTATCAAATCAGTGAACGTCGAGTAAAGAGGCTAATGGATGAAATGGACCTTGTTCCTAATAAACCAGATGATGATTATAACAATTATCACAAAAGAAAATATGCATATAAACCAAACATTATATCTAAATCTGAACATTATCCATTTCCAAATAAAATATGGGTTAGTGATCTTACTTACATTAGAGTACAAAGAAAACACTACTACTTATTTGTCATAATAGATTTGTACTCTAGGAAAGTAATAGGACATAAATTATCAAAATCTCTAGAAGCTATAGAACTTGTTGAGTTAATGCAATCAACATACAACAAAAGAAACAAACCAATGAATCTCATTTTCCATAGTGATCAAGGACTTCAATACACTTCCTTACTATTCAAAGATTACTTAAAAGATAATAATATTACACAATCCTTCTCAAGGAAGGGCTGTCCGTATGATAACTCCGTAGCTGAAAGTTTCTTTGCCAGACTAAAGAAAGAAGAAATTTACAGACACATCTACAAGAACTTTGAAGAACTAGAAAATGCCATCAACAAGTACATCGGATTTTATAATACAGTACGTCCACATGGATCACTAGGTCATTCAACTCCAGAAGAATTTGATGAAGATGGCTTAATAAAGGCAAAAGAAAACCGTCAAAACTGACGGTTCTCTTTCTATCTAAACAGTAAGTGTCCAACTTTTTGTGTCCAATTTACTGTCTGTTAACCAAAAATTGCACCCCTAAATTATGGCTTAGTTTAGCTATTTTATTTTGAAATAAAATTCAAGCGGTAATTTCTTTATGTAAAATAGGTTATTCAACTATTCGTGTCTTGTGGGGTTTTGAACTCATGTTTATATAAGTTTTGATTTTATACAACCCAACAACATTACAGGATGTGTCCGAAAATATGTGTGGGATATACCTTATATAGTCCATTTTATAACGGGAGATCTTTCTTATTGAAAATTATATGACCTAATGTAAATGTTGTTATACCTATAGACAATAATACAGCCATATTTAAATAGTTAAAAGCCCCTTCGAGAATTGCTATCACGTCATACAAAGTAATCAAAGAGAAGTAATTAAAGAAGTTGAGAGCGTCAATGCGAATTGCTGATGGAATAACTGGAGAACCTAACAACCCTAATATTGTCGATACAAGGAAGAATATTGATATTCCACCACCAAGTCCTGTCGCATTCTTACTCTTATTAAACCACGCTGATGTTAGAAAATTAATACCACTTATTGAAAGCATAGTAGTGAAAGCACCAACTGTTAAAACACTCAAATCTTTAGCAGTAATCATTAAATCGGGATCATTGACAATTTTAATGGTTAATAATCCTGCAATCAAGATGATAAAGTACATTACAAATAGTGATAATACCATATATGTAATTTGAGTAAAAGTAACAACTTTTCGTTTTGTTGGGGTTGACAATACATATGCCATTGATCCACTATCAATTTGTCCTGCAAGCAAACTATTTGATGTTACAATCACGTACACTAGAGGTAATAGTAACCCAGCGATCTTAAAAAATATAGTCCCTACCACGAGGTGATCAATGTTTAAATCAACTATTTCATTAAGAGAATTTGTCACTTCCTCTGGCATTTGTGAAAGTATACTTTTGGAAATCTCAGTTTTAGCAGATTCACTATCTATTCCATTATTTATTAAGGCAATATATTGTAAGAGTGAAGAATTTACAAATGTATCAATTTCTTCTAAGTCAAATCCATATTCCTCAAAAAAAGATAGCGTTTCTTGATCAATTAAGAATGAAAACGATAACCTAACAACATTACTTGATATTAATTGTAGTTCCTCTGTACTAAGTGAATTATTCACCGAATATGCATGTACGATTGATTCCGATATCATCTGAATAATTTGCTGTCTTTGTTCATCTGTTTCGCTATCAAGATTCGATAGGATGATATTAGTAATAAATGAAGCCTTAAATGGAACTAGATTCTCTTCATCAGGAGATTCCAATTCATATTGGTCAAGCAAAATCGAAACAATTTGGGTTACCATCTCTACACGTTCAGGACTAGTTTCTGATACAATAGTTGCAATTGCGTCTTCTTTTGGTGATAAACTTCCCGATGCTTTGATAGCGTCATAAGTACTTATCGCCCCAGTAGACAAGTCATAGAGATCTTTTACCTCAGGATAAATAGTTGTTGTTAACTCATCAATTTGAACAAATGTGTCAATGCTATTAATCTTAATTTGCGACTCGATTTCTGATTTTGTGAAAGTCTCTGTAAATGAATCTCTCAACTCTCCAACATTAATATTTCCTGTCACGAAAATAATTGTTGCAAGCATTAAAGATGTTGCAACTGTTATTACCAACCAAATATTTTTGTTCGCTTTTATTGACTGTTTTAATAGTGGAAAACTTATCATAATTCAATACCTACTCTTTCTTTATAATTAAACGTATCTTTAAAATATTTTTCTAAATTATACTTCACTTCAATCATGAATTTGAGATCAAACTCTACTAATTTCATAATGAATTCAAGTACGTCTTTTCGCTTTACTACGATGTAAACTTGATTTTGTTTGGGACGTAAGTTATCAAAAACAAATGGTAGTTTGACAAACGATTCATAGTTTGCTCGATCCGAAAACTCTATTTTATATTTTCTTTCATTTGGATGCTTGATATCTTTTATGTTCGCAATACTTACAATACGACCATCTTTAATAAGAGCGACGCGATCGCAAAGATATTCAAGTTCCTCAAACAAATGGCTACTTATAAATATAGTCTTTCCTTTTTTTCTTTGATCTTCCAAAAGTTTCATAAACTCCTCTCTCATCAGAGGATCCAATCCAGTTGTTGGTTCATCTAGAATCAGTATGTCAGAATCATTCATAAAACCAGCGATGATTGCTGTTTTTTGTTTCATACCTTTGCTCATTTTTCGGGGATTAGCCCTTAAGTCAATCTTAAAAATATCAATCAATCGATTAGCCAATTCAAAATCTTTTAATTTGAGCAACTCTGCTTGGGATTTAATAAATGACTTACCTGTAGAAAGATCGGGGAACGCAATCTCACCAGGAACATAACCTATCCACTTTTTCACTTCGGTAGAATGTTTTGTCGCATCAATATTTCTGACTTTTATAACACCATTATTTGGTTTACTAAAACCCATGATATGGCGAATCGTAGTCGTTTTACCACTGCCATTTGTTCCAATAAAACCAAATATCTCCCCTTTTTTAACATTAAACTCTATATCAAAGATTCCTCGGAAATCCCCATAATCTTTCGTGACTTTTTCAGCGATAATTTCATTCATTTGTGGATACCTCCAAATACTATGTCATCATGATAATATGACATAAAATAAGATTCTAATGTTAGTCTACAGTACTCAAAATCAACAAATTCCAAATCTCTTATGTCTCTTAAAAACATATTGATATATTTGTCATTAACCATAATTTTTAATTGATGATTTTCAACCATCTCTAACTTATATTGTTGAATATCTGAGAGTTTATCAAATGCTAGTTTCATTTTTGTATCATCATTGAAAGACAATAGATATGTTTTGTTTTCATTATGTTTTAATTTACTCATTGGAAATTCATCTACTATGTAGCCCTGTTTAATAATCGAAACACGATCACACAATGATTCCACTTCAGAAAATATATGACTTGAAAGAAGTATTGTTTTCCCCCTTGCCTTTTCCTTCTTTAAAAATTCGATAAACTTCTCCTGCATGACAGGATCTAACCCAGAAGTGGGCTCATCAAGTATCAAAATCTCTGGATCATGCATGCAAGCTACAATAATTGCCAATTTTCTCTTATTTCCAAAGCTCATTCGATTCATATTTGCACTCGGATCAAGTTCAAACAATTGGATTAACTCATTAATTCTTGAATCATCTTGAACATGTCTCATCTTCTTCATCATATTTATGAATTCAATACCAGTGAGTCCTTTAGGTAGGGTTAATTCACCAGGGATATAGCCTACAGACTTAAGGATTTCACTTCTATGCTTGAAACTATCTAAACCCAATATCTGAGTCGTCCCATTATCTGGTTTTGAAAAACCCATTAGATGACGTATAGTTGTTGTTTTACCAGCACCATTAGGCCCTAAAAAACCATACACTTCCCCTCTTTGTATAGCAAAGTTCGCCTCAAACACACCTCGTTTGTATCCATAGTCTTTTGTAAATTTTTTTATGCTTATTACTTCCATAATTATTGTCCTTTCTCTAGGCTTATCATTTTGACATTTCATTTTTTTATGAATATCTTATCTACAAACCTATAATTGAATTAAATCAATCGCTTAATTGTAGTCACATTAGACAATTCATCCACATTTGATCGTTTCTCTTCTTTCCTGTAATGTGTCATCAAATAATTAAATGTTACAAATGAAACATATGTTGCATTTGTAACACATGTATGATATCATAAAATATAGTGTTCATTCAAGATACAGTTCACTTATGTTTGTAACATGTTATCAATGTTACTTATGTTGCAATGGAGGATATTATGAGCGAAAATAAACAAGCAAAAAGAAGTAAAGAATGGATTTTTGAAGCTTTGATTAAGTTGATGAAGAACACTCCCTTTAAAGATATATCAATTAGCAATATAACGTCAAAAGCTGGGGTAGCCAGGCTAACATTCTATAGAAATTATAGTTCCAAAGAAGATATCCTTATTTATGAAGGCCGTAAAATATATGAGAAATTAATGGAAGACTTGAATTCAACTGTTTTTGAGGACAATCTAATCTATAATTCTATTAGAAAAATTATATCAGTATTTAATGATTATGCTGATTTATTTAAACTACTTTTAAGAGATAACTTAGATTATTTAATAATGCAATCATTTGAAATTGAGATTTCAAATATTCTAAAGGATATATTCGGTGTAGATGATACAGAAAAGTACAAAGTTAAATTCTATGAAGGTGCATTATTTGCAATTGCTGTTGAATGGATTAAAAACTCTAGACAAGAATCAATTGATGAAATGACGGATATTATATATAGATTAGTCTATGGGTAATTAAGTAATTTTAAGGAGGGAGTAACAGCTTTCTATGATAAGGTAGCTTGTTACAAGTAATTATGATATTAAAAATTTTATTTCTTTTTATGGTTTATTCATTAATAGGATGGATTTGGGAAACACCTTATGTCTCTTTTCAAGAAAAGAAATACGTTAATAGAGGTTTCTTAAAAGGACCTTACATTCCTATATATGGTTATGCGTGTTTAACGATTATACTTAGCATGGGTGTATTTGACAGTATAAATAATAGTGTTTTTCTCATAGTAATACAGATTCTATTCATTAGTATTATTTCAGCTGTATGGGAATACTTTACTTCCTTAGGATTAGAAATTGCATTTAAAACAAGATGGTGGGATTATAGTAATCGCAAATTTAATTTGCATGGAAGAGTTGCTTTAGATTACACCCTTTTATTTGGTGTTGGTGGATACTTGTTATGGCGTTTTGTTAATCCCATATTTGAAAGTTTATACAGCAAATTAGAACCAAATTACTTACTAATATTTTTATTGAGTTTTTATTCAATATATATAATTGATAATATTTACACATTTAAAGATTTATTAAGATTGAGAGTTATCATTATTAAACTACACAGTTTAAAAGTGTCATTTGCTGGAAAGTATGATTATATTTTTGAAAAAGCTTATAATAGCTTAATAGATAAAGATGATGGATTTAAAAATTCCTTCATAGAATATAAAAATAGCCTGCGAAATGAACTAATAAATATAAGAAATAAAGGTGGAAGTAAATTAGCCTTGTCGATTGAAAAGAAAGCAAACCAGTTAAATACATTACTATCAAAATCAAAAAACATTTATCGATTTTATAGTAAATATCCCAAAGCTCCATCTAAGAGTTACTCTTTTTTATTAAGAGTGTTTAGAAATGAAAGAAATGAGAATAAATAAACTAAATAAAAGAGAGGAGACAGGCTATGAGTTATTGTGAAGATAGTATTAAAAAGGAAGAAAGAATTAATTATAATCAGTGTATTGGTGATTTAATCAATAGTGAGATTGTACAATCAATGAAACAATATATTCAACACGGTGACGTAACTTGTTTGGATCATTGCAAGAATGTATCATATAAAAGTTATAAAATATGCAAGTTTTTAAATCTCGATTATAAATCTGCTGCTAGAGGTGCACTTCTTCATGATTTTTTCCTTTACGATTGGCATATTCCTGATTCACATGTTGGACTTCACGGATTTAGACATTCTAAAATTTCTCTTAAGAATGCTGAAAAGTATTTTGAACTAAATAATAAAGAGAAAGATATTATTCTATCTCATATGTGGCCTTTGACTTTGAAACCTCCAAAATATAAAGAATCATTTGTAGTTACATTAGTAGATAAATTTTGTTCTTCAAAAGAGATAGTAACACATATTTGTAAGAAATATATCATAAACCCTTTTAATATGAAGAATGACAAGATTCAAGAAAAATATAAAGAATAGTATACTCAAATAAAGTAATTAAGGAATAATAAACATGAAAAATAAAATAGGATTATGTTTTACAGGAGGGGGAGCTAGAGGTGCTTATCAAATTGGAGCAGCTCAAGCACTGTCAGATTTAGGTATCTATGATAAAATATCTGCATTTTCAGGAACCTCAATTGGAGCAGCAAATGTAACTGTAATGGCTTCCACATCTATAGCGAAAGCGCGAGATATTTGGTTTAATATCCCCGAAGACGCACTTAAAATGAAAGAAAAAATTGTTACAAGGTTAAAAAAAGAAAAGTTTAGTACATTTAATAATGGTATATATACGATGGAAACATTTAATAAAGTAATGATTGATGTAATCGACTTTGAAGCATTACGAGAAAAAAACGTCTTCGTTACAGTATCTGAAAGTGGAGATATGGCAAAGGGTTTATTAGAACTAATTAAATCATCATATAAGCACTACATAAAAAAAGATAGTAAGGTTATCTATGTACCATTAAATAAACTTGAAAAAGATGATCAGATTAAAGCGGTGACAGCATCTTGCTCAATACCGGTAATTTTTCCAGCTGTAGTGGGTAATGATAAAAAGTACTATGATGGAGGAGTCTTTGATAACACACCTGTCCGCCCATTAGTTGATATTGGTTGTAATGAAATTATAGTAATAGGAATTTCATTTTTCGCATTTGAACTAATACAGTCTGAAAGTTTTCCAAATGTTAAAATCCATCAAATTAAAGGTAAAAAGAAAATGGGTGGAGTTCTGGATTTCAGTTCCAAGCATTCGAAAGCAATATATGATTTAGGATACAATGATACATTAGATTATTTTGAAAAGTTAGGATTCACTAAAAAAAATTAGAAACATTTATCAAAGATAAAACCTTTAAGATGAGTAATTTATTCATCTTTTTTTTTCGCAGCAGAGCAAAAGTTAATTTTGACGAAATCGTGTAAATCCAATTTAAATGTGTATTTTGAGATGTAATCGTGTAGAAATCTCATGCAAAACGTGAAAATCGAATAAAACATGATCACTTTTTTGTCATTCTGATTTTACAGAAATACCGAAACGGCCCTATATAGCGCAAAAAAAGGCCTGATACAATTGTATCAAACCTATGCTTTAAATATGGTGGAGTTGAGGGGAATTGAACCCCTGTCCAAAGTAACCTACACTTGACTTTCTACATGCTTAGCCTGACTGTTTGTTTAACCCACATCCACTGACAGACACGTGGAATGTGAGCGAGTCCAATTGGGTTCATGAAGCGCGCTAGGACCGCGCCCGCTTCATAAAGTCTACTAAGTTGTCTATGTAAACTGAGCCGTAGACGTCTCAGCCACATAGTCGCGCGTTAAGTTACGCTGCGAAAGCTGTTTGTTGTTGGTTTCCGGTTATTATATCGGATTGGCGTTTTACGTGAGCCATCACGGCATGCTTATCAAGCCACAGTCACCCTGTCGAATCCAGTACAACCCCGCATATATATAATACCATATATC
>Ga0194137_10002476_pt1 | contig 10908 bp, 7 predicted proteins | sample TARM_MetaG_T3_14_FD_134025 | JGI IMG/M metagenome (GOLD analysis project Ga0194137, IMG submission 134025) | Freshwater microbial communities from Pennsylvania, USA, analyzing microbe dynamics in response to fracking - TARM_MetaG_T3_14 (version 2) | ecosystem: Environmental > Aquatic >...
ACCTGGGAACCCGGAGCACAGATGGTCTTGACCCATGGCTTGGACTTCAGGCCCTTCTCCGCCGCCTTACGGGCGATCAGGCCGGCGCCGATCATGACGGAGGGGTTGGAGGTGTTGGTGCAGGAGGTGATGGCGGCGATGGCCACCGCGCCGTCCTTGAGCTTGACATGCTTGCCGTCGATTTCGATGAAAGCAAAGCCCTTCTGCAAGGCTTCGTTGCCGACCGCCGCGCCGCCGCCTTCGGAAATGAAATCGGCCACCGCCTCGCTGCGTTTGTCGCGGTTGGCGGTCAGCAGCTTCAGGCTGTCGCGGTAGTTCTGCTTGACGTCCGGCAGCAGCACGCGGTCCTGCGGGCGTTTGGGGCCGGCCAGAGAGGGTTGCACCGTGGCCATGTCCAGTTCCAGCGTGGTGCTGTACTCGGCGTGCGGGCTGTCCGGGGTGTGCCACAGGCCCTGCGCCTTGGCATAGGCCTCGACCAGCGCGATCTGCTCCTCGCTGCGGCCGGACAGGCGCAGATAGTTGATGGCCTCGGCATCGATCGGGAAGATGCCGCAGGTGGCGCCGTATTCCGGGGCCATGTTGCCGATGGTGGCGCGGTCGGCCAGCGGCAGGTGCTGCAGGCCATCGCCGTAGAACTCGACGAACTTGCCCACCACGCCCAGCTTGCGCAGCATCTGGGTGACGGTCAGCACCAGATCGGTGGCGGTGGCGCCCTCGGGCAGCTTGCCGGTCAACTTGAAGCCCACCACCTGCGGGATCAGCATCGAGGACGGCTGGCCGAGCATGGCTGCCTCGGCCTCGATGCCGCCCACGCCCCATCCAAGCACGCCGATGCCGTTGATCATCGTGGTGTGCGAATCGGTGCCGAACACGGTGTCCGGGTAGGCCCAGGCCTGACCGTCCTTGTCGGCGGTCATCACCACGCGGGCGAGGTTTTCCAGGTTCACCTGATGGACGATGCCGGTGGCCGGCGGCACCACGCGGAAACCGTCGAAGGCCTTCTGGCCCCAGCGCAGGAAGCCGTAGCGTTCCTTGTTGCGCTCGAATTCGATCTTGCCGTTGAGGTCCAGCGCATCGGGCTTGCCGAACACGTCCACCTGCACCGAGTGGTCGATCACCAGCTCGGACGGAATCAGCGGATTGATCTGGTTGGCATCACCGCCCAGCTTGACCACCGCATCGCGCATTGCCGCCAGGTCCACCACGCAGGGCACGCCGGTGAAATCCTGCAGCACCACGCGCGCGGGCATGAAGGCGATCTCGGTGTCCGGCTCGGCCTTGGGGTCCCACGTCGCCACCGCCTCGATGTGTTCGCGGCCGACGGTGACGCCGCCGTCCTCGTGCCGGAGCAGGTTCTCCAGCAGGATCTTCATCGAGTAGGGCAGGCGGGAAATGTCGAAGCGCTCGCCCAGCCTGGGCAGGCTGCAGTACGTGTAGTGCTTGCCGCCCACCTCGAGCTGGCTGCGGATGGAGAACGTGTCGTTCATGAGGTCGCTCCTTTGGCGTTGAGGCTGATGGGGACTGGGCGCAGTCTGCGCTATCCGGCGTGTATGTTCAGTAATGCTTGGGTCGCAGGCTGCTTGAGTACGCGCGAGACGGTATGTAAAATCCATGCATACTTTTCGAGGCGTACCGAAATGGAAGCCACCGTCGCCGAGCGTGGCCAGATCACTTTGCCCAAGGCCGTGCGCGATGCGCTGGGCCTGACCAAGGGCACGCTGCTGAAGGTGGAGCTGGACGGCAGCCGCATCATCCTGCGCAAGAGCGTGGACGATGCCATCTCGCGGGTACGCGGCAAGTTCGCGCTGGACGGCTTCGACTCGGCCGATGCCGCCCTGCAAAGCACCCGCGCAGGGCAGGCCGAAGGCTGATCTGCGCCATGATTGCCGTCGATTCCGCCGTGCTCATCGAGTTGCTGGCCGACCGCCCGCAGGCCGACGCCGTGGAAGCCTGCCTGCGCCAGTGCCTGACGGGCGGGCGCGTGGTGGTCTGCGACGTCGCCCTGGCCCAGATCAGCGCCTCGTTGCGCGGCGGGGCCGAGGTACTCGGCGCGCTGGAGGAAATGGGCATCCATTTCAGCCCGATCGAGGCCAAGTCCGCATTGCGGGCCGGCGAGATGCACCGTCGCCACCGCCAGCGCGATGCCGCCGCGCGCGGCATCGACGATTTCCTGATCGGCGCGCACGCCATGCTGCAGTGCGACGCCCTGATCACCCACGACGACGCATTCCACCGCGCTTATTTCAAGGGGCTGAAGCTGATCGTGCCAGCGCTCGAATGAGCGGCACGTCCCGCCACCGCCCCCTGTTGCCATACCCACTCACCGTCCCTGGAGCCACCACGATGTTGGAAGCCTACCGCCACCATGTCGCCGAACGCGCAGCGCTCGGCATCCCGCCGCTGCCGCTCACGGCGCAGCAGACTGCGGATGTGATCGAACTGCTGAAGAACCCGCCGGCGGGCGAGGCCGAATTCCTGCTCGACCTGCTGACCCACCGCGTGCCGGCCGGCGTGGACGACGCCGCCAAGGTCAAGGCCAGCTATCTGGCCGCAATTGCCTTCGGCAGCGAGAAGAACCCGCTGATCTCCCGCGCCCGCGCCACCGAGCTGCTCGGCACCATGCTGGGCGGCTACAACGTCGCCCCGTTGATCCAGCTGCTCGACGACGCCGAGCTGGGCACCATCGCCGCCGACGCACTCAAGCACACGCTGCTGGTGTTCGATGCCTTCCACGACATCGACGAAAAGGCCAAGTCCGGCAACGCCAACGCGCAGGCCGTGATGAAGAGCTGGGCCGAGGCCGAGTGGTTCACCAGCAAGCCGGAAGTGCCGGAAAGCCTGACCATCACCGTGTTCAAGGTACCGGGCGAAACCAATACCGACGACCTGTCGCCGGCACCGGACGCGACCACCCGCCCGGACATCCCGCTGCACGCCCTCGCCATGCTGAAGAACAAGCGCGACGGCGCGCCGTTCGTGCCGGAGGAAGACGGCAAGCGCGGGCCTATCCAGGCCATCGCCGACCTCAAGGACAAGGGCCACCTGGTCGCCTACGTCGGCGACGTGGTCGGCACCGGTTCCAGCCGCAAGTCGGCCACCAACTCGGTGCTGTGGTGGACCGGCGACGACATTCCGTACATCCCCAACAAGCGTGCCGGCGGCGTGTGCTTGGGCGGCAAGATCGCTCCGATCTTCTACAACACGATGGAAGACGCCGGCGCACTGCCGATCGAGCTGGACGTGTCGAAGATGGAGCAGGGCGACGTGGTCGAACTGCGCCCGTATGACGGCAAGGCCCTGAAGAACGGCGAGGTGATTGCCGAGTTCGCGCTGAAGTCCGAGGTGCTGCTGGACGAAGTCCGCGCCGGCGGCCGCATCCCCTTGATCATCGGCCGCGGCTTGACGGCCAAGGCGCGCGAAGCGCTGGGCCTGCCGGTGTCCACCTTGTTCCGCCTGCCGCAGCAGCCCGCCGACACCGGCAAGGGCTTCTCGCTGGCGCAGAAGATGGTTGGCCGTGCCTGTGGCCTGCCGGAAGGCCAGGGCATGCGTCCGGGCACCTACTGCGAGCCGAAGATGACCTCGGTGGGTTCGCAGGACACCACCGGCCCGATGACCCGCGACGAGCTGAAGGATCTGGCCTGCCTGGGCTTCTCGGCCGACCTGGTGATGCAGAGCTTCTGCCACACCGCCGCCTATCCCAAGCCGGTGGACGTGAAGACCCACCACACCTTGCCGGAGTTCATCTCCAGTCGCGGCGGCGTGTCGCTGCGTCCGGGCGACGGCGTGATCCACAGCTGGCTCAACCGCATGCTGCTGCCCGACACCGTGGGTACCGGCGGCGACTCGCACACCCGTTTCCCGGTGGGCATTTCGTTCCCGGCCGGCTCGGGTCTGGTGGCCTTCGCCGCCGCCACCGGCGTGATGCCGCTGGACATGCCCGAAAGCGTGCTGGTGCGCTTCAAGGGCAAGTTGCAGCCGGGCGTGACCCTGCGTGACCTGGTCAACGCGATCCCGCTGTACGCGATCAAGCAGGGCCTGCTGACCGTCGCCAAGGCCGGCAAGAAGAACATCTTCTCCGGCCGCATCCTCGAGATCGAAGGTTTGCCGGACCTGAAGGTGGAGCAGGCGTTCGAGCTGTCCGACGCCTCGGCCGAGCGCTCGGCCGCCGGTTGCACCGTGCGCCTGAACAAGGAGCCGATCATCGAGTACCTCACCAGCAACATCACGCTGCTGAAGTGGATGATTGCCGAGGGCTACGCCGACGCGCGCACGCTGGGCCGCCGCATCAAGAAGATGGAGGAGTGGCTGGCCAACCCGCAGCTGATCGAGCCGGATGCCGACGCCGAATACGCCGCCGTCATCGAGATCGACCTGGCCGACGTGCACGAGCCGATCCTGGCCTGCCCGAACGACCCGGACGACGTGAAGACGCTGTCGGAGGTCGCCGGTGTCAAGATCGACGAGGTGTTCATCGGTTCGTGCATGACCAACATCGGCCACTTCCGCGCCGCGGCCAAGCTGCTGGAAGGCAAGCGCGACATCCCGACCCGGTTGTGGGTCGCCCCGCCGACCAAGATGGACGCCAGCGAGCTGACCAACGAGGGCATCTACGGCACCTTCGGCGCCGCCGGCGCACGCATGGAAATGCCGGGCTGCTCGCTGTGCATGGGCAACCAGGCGCAGGCGCGCGAGGGCGCCACCGTGCTCTCCACCTCCACCCGCAACTTCCCCAACCGTCTGGGTCGCAACACCAACGTGTACCTGGGCTCGGCGGAGCTGGCGGCGATCGCCTCGCGCCTTGGCCGGATCCCGACCAAGGAGGAGTACATGGCCGACATCGGCGTGATCAACGCCAATGGCGACGAGATCTACCGCTACATGAACTTCGACAAGATCGCCGACTACAAGGACGTGGCGGACACCGTCGCCGCCTGATCGCGGAACATCGCGGTTGCATCACCGGAACCCGGCGCAAGCCGGGTTCCCTTTTTCCGGCCGGGCGTCGGGACTGGCGGAGTCGGCTGAAACAGCTGTCGCACGTTTGATGGGCCGGAGAGGACGATGACATGCCGGCAACGGCATGTCCGCATCGGCAACTGCCGATGTCCGGCCGTCCCGAAGCGGGGGATGTGGGGGGGCGATGGAGGCAGCGCGGGAAAGTGCGCGGCATCGCCGCGTGCCGGTCCCCGGCCGCAACCCGGCTCGGCAAGCCAGTGCCCTGCTCAGGACGTGCCGGATTGCGGCCGCGATGCGCCACGCCGGCGGTGCTCGTGCAGCCAGTTTTCGAACGGCTCGGAGGGCAGCGGGCGCGAGAACAGATAGCCTTGCAGCACGTCGCAATCCAGCCCGGCGAGGAAGTCGCGCTGCTGTTCGGTTTCCACGCCCTCGGCGACGATGCGCTTGTCCAGCGTGGCGCCCAGTTGCAGCACCGAGGTGGTCAGGGCGCGCGCGGAGGCGCTGTTTTCGAGGTCGCGCACGAAGCTCTTGTCCAGCTTGATCTCGTCGATGGGCAGGCGGTGCAGGTGGCTGAGGCTGGAGTAGCCGGTGCCGAAATCGTCCAGCGACAAGTGGATGCCCATCCGGTGGATGGCCTCGAGGTTGTCGGACACCACCGGGTCGTCGATCAAGGCCACGCCTTCGGTCAGTTCGATGGCGAGGTCGTCGTGGCCCAGCTCGAATTCCCGCAGCAGCGCCTGGATCTGCGCGGGCAGGTGCGGGTCCTGGAAGTTGAGCGGGGACAGGTTGGCCGACACGCGCGGCACGGCGATGCCGCGCGCGCGCCATTCGGCTATCTGCGCGCAGGCCGCGCGCAGGACCCAGCGGCTGATTTCGCCGATCAGGCCGCAATCCTCGGCAATCGGGATGAACCTGTCCGGCGGGACCATGCCGAGCACCGGGTGCTGCCAGCGCACCAGCGCCTCGACGCCGTGCAGGCGATGGTTGCCGCCGGCTTCGACCTGGGGCTGGAAGCACAGATGCAACTGATTGCGTCGCACGGCTTCGCGCAAGGCCGTCTCTAGGGCCACGTTCTCCTGCACGATGCGATTCATGTCGGTGCTGTAGAAACGGAAGCCGTTGCCGCCGGCCAGCTTGGCCCGGTACATCGCCAAGTCGGCGTTGCGCAGCAGGGTTTCGATGTCGCTGCCGTCGCCGGGGTGGAGCGCGATGCCGATGCTGGCGCTGGGGTGCAGGGTCAGCTGCCCGAGCGGCATCGGCTGCGCGAGCGCGGCAAGCACGCGCTCGGCGCGCAACGCCGCCTGTTCGGCATCCATGCCCGGCAACAGCGCGACGAACTCGTCGCTGGCTTGCCGGCCGATCAGGCACCCGGGATCGAGCGCCCGCGTCAGGCGTGCAGCGGTGTCGCGCAACAGGTCGTCGCCGACCGCATGGCCTTGCGCGTCGTTGATGTGCTTGAAGCGGTCCATGTCCACGAACATCACCGCCAGCGGCTTGCCGGACTGCCGGGTTTCGGCCAGCAGCCGTTCGGCCTGCGCAGTGAACAGCACCCGGTTCGGCAGGCCGGTCAGGGTGTCGTAGTAGGCCAGTTGGTGGACGCGTTCGCGGGTGGATTCGCGCTCCAGCGCCAGCGCGCACAGGTGCAGGCACAGTTCGATCAGGCGCTCGTGCAGCGGATTGGGCTTGCCGGGGGCTTGGGCGTTGATCAGCAGCACGCCCAGGACGTGTCCCGAGCCGGACTTCACCGGGAATGCCCAACTGGCGCGCAAGCCGTGCGCTGCCAGCGGAGCATGGGCGTCTGCCCATTCGCCTGCCGCGGCGTTGTCCTCGCAGAGCAACGGGTGGCTGCGGCGTGCCGCTTCGTGCCATGCGCCGCGTCGGCCATTCACGCCGCGCTGGTCGAGCAGGTCGGCAAGCGCGGGCGGCAGGTCGGGCGTGGCCAGCCGCCGCAACTGCCCGTGCGGGTCGATCTTCAGGACCGAAGCGACGATGTCGGGGGCGAAACGCCGCATGTCGCGGCACATCGTGGCCAGTACTTCCGCCACCGAAGTGCCGCGGACGAGCGATTCGAGCACGCGGTGCTGCAGCGTCTCGTGCAGGTGGTGATGGGTGAGGTCGGTGACGATGCCGACGTAATGGGTGATCCGGCCGTCTCCGTCGCGGATCGGATTGGCGCTGATGCCTGCCCAGAACGGGATGCCGCCGCCGCGGGTGTATGCCAGCAGTTCGACATCGTAGGATTGCCCGGATTCGCGCAGGCTGCGCATCTGCGCGGCGGCCACCCTGTCGCTGCCGCTGCCGAGCAGGACCTCGTCCGGTCGCCGATCGAGCACCTCGTCGAGCGCGCAGTCGAACATGCGGGTGAACGCGCGGTTGGCATAGGTGATTCGGGACTGCGCATCGCACACCACGACGGCGTTGCGCGATTCGCTCACTGCCATCAGCAGCGGCGCGCTGCATGCCTGCTGGCGCGCATCGTTGCCGACATCGCGGATGTAGCAGGCATTGAAACGGCCCTCTCCCGCGCCGATGGACTGGGCGCTCACGCGTGCGGAAAAGCGGCTGCCGTCGCGGCGGGCGAGTTCGACCGTCGTGGCGGCCGTTGCCCCGGCGACGGCATCGGCCGGCACGGCAAGCAGGGCCGCGGGCAAGAGTTGGCGTGCGTCGCGGCCGATCAGACCGTCGTCGCTGAACAGGACACGGGCACACCGGTTGGCCACGACCACGCGCGCGCCGGGGTCGACCACGACAATCGCTTCATCGGACTGTTCGAACGCCTGCAGCAACTGCGGCGTCATCGCATCGGCGGCGGGCAGGGGCAGCTGGTCCATCACGTCGTTCAGGCATCCGTCCGCGGCGGCGTGGCGCCATCGGCCTGTCCTGTAGGCAGGCAGGCCCATTCCATCAATCGCTGGGCGATGCGGTCCAGCGGCAGCATGTCGCGGGCCGCACCGAGTTTCCATGCGGCGCCTGGCATGCCCCAGACCACGCAGGTGGCTTCATCCTGCACCAGCGTCGCCGCGCCGGCCTGGCGCATCTGCAACAGGCCGCGCGCGCCGTCGTCGCCCATGCCGGTGAGGATGGCGCCGATCGCGTTCGCTCCGGCGTTCTCGGCCACCGATTTGAACAGCACGTCCACGGCCGGCTTGTGCCGGTTCACCGGCGGGCCGTCGTCGATGCGGCAGCGCCAGCGCGCACCGTCGCGGATCACGCGCAGGTGCCGGCCGCCGGGGGGCAGGTAGGCATGGCCGGGCAGGATCGCGTCGCCGTCGATGGCCTCGATCACCGACATCGCCGAATGACGGTCCAGGCGCTCGGCGAAGGCCCGGCTGAATCCGGCCGGGATGTGCTGGGTCAGCACGATGGCCGGCGCGTCGGCGGGCATCTGTTCGAGCACGACGCGGATGGCTTCGGTGCCGCCGGCCGACGCGCCTATCGCGATCAACCGGTCGGTGGTGCGGAAGTGCAGGCCGGTGGCGGGCTTGGGCGCCCCGGCGATCACCGCCTTGGCGGCGGGCGGTCGTGCCAGCGGCCGCACCTTTGCGCGGGCTGCGGATTTGACCTTGGCGGTGATTTCCTCGGCATAGGTTTCAAGGCCGTTGGCCACGTCGAGCTTGGGCTTGGCGACGAAATCCACCGCGCCCAGCGCCAGTGCCTGCAAGGTGGTGTCGGCACCGCGCTCGGTCAGCGAGGACACCATCACCACCGGCATGGGGTGCAGGCGCATCAGGTTTTCGAGGAAGGCCAGCCCGTCCATGCGCGGCATTTCGACGTCGAGGGTGATGACGTCTGGATTGAGCCGCTTGATCTTCTCGCGGGCGACGATCGGGTCGGTGGCGGTACCGACCACTTCGATCCCGCGGTCGCGCCCGAGAATCTCGGACAGCACCTGCCGGACCACGGCGGAGTCGTCGACGATCAGCACGCGTACGGGCGCTTCGAGTGCGGCCATCATTCGAACAGCTCCACGCCGCCGCTGACCGGGGTCCTGGACAGGCGGGCCCGCACGGCCGATTCGACGGCGGCCACCTCGGCTTCGGCCTCGTGCGCGTGCGGCAGCTTCTGCACGATCACCTTGCCGGTCTGCGGGAAGAACCACACCTTGCGCGGATGGATGCCCAGCAGGTCTTCGGCCACGATCGGGATGTGCTCGGCTGCCAGATAGTTGCGCACGAACTGCGAGTTGCGCGTGCCCACCGGATTGGCGGTGAAACCCTTGAGCACGTTGGCACCGCCGAACACCTTGGCTTCCAGCCGGCTGCGGTTGGCACCGCGCTTGAGCAGGTCGTTGATCAGCAGCTCCATCGCGTAGCTGCCGTAGCGGGTCGGCGCACCGTCGCTGCCGTCGCCGTCGGGCAGCAGGAAGTGGTTCATGCCGCCGATCTTCAGCAGCGGGTCGCGGATGCAGGCGGCCACGCACGAGCCGAGCAGGGTCATCAGTGCGGTGTCGTCGTCGACCACCAGATACTGCGTGGGCAACAGCTTGGCCGCGTTCACCTGGAATCGCGAATCGCGGTAGCGCATCACGCCGTCGGCCGGAGCCTTGTTCATGGCCATGTTCATCCCGCGTACTCCGGGTTGCGCCGGTACAGCGTGCGGCCGCAAGGCTGGATGATGTCGGCGGCGTGCAGATAGTTTTCCGAATGGCCGGTGTAGAGCAAACCGTCGGCGGCAAGATGCGGTGCCAGGCGCGCGAGGATCGCGCGCTGCGTGGGCTTGTCGAAGTAGATCATCACGTTGCGGCAGAACAGCCCGACGAAAGGGCCGTCCACGTCGTAGCGTGGCGCCAGCAGGTTGAGCTGCTGGAAATCTATCATCTGCCGCAGTGCCGGCACGATGCGGCACTTGCCTTGGTTGGGCCCGGTGCCGCGTTGGAAATACTTCTTGCGCGTGGCCTCGTCGAGCCCGGAGATGCGCTCCAGCGGATAGACGCCGGCGGCGGCGGTGGCCAGCACGGCGGTATCGACGTCGGTGGCGAGGATGCGCACCGGCGGCGTCAACGTGCCGAAGGCCTCGCAGGCGGTGATCGCCATCGAATAGGGTTCTTCACCGGTGGAGGCCGCGCAGGACCACAGCTTGAGCGGGCCATGGCCGGCACGGGCCTTCAGGTCCCCGAGCAGGTGCTCGAAATGGTGCGGTTCGCGGAAAAAGGCGGTGAGGTTGGTGGTCAGCGCGTTGGTGAACGCCTGCCATTCGTCGCCGCCTTCGGTTTCCAGCCGATCGAGGTAATCGCGGAAGCTGTGCAGACCCAGCGCCCGCAGGCGCCGCGAAAGCCGGCCGTACACCATGTCCCGCTTGGCCGGTGCGAGCGCGATGCCGACCCGTTGGTAGATCAGGTCGCATACGCGCTTGAAGTCGCGGTCGCTGAAGTCGAACTCGCGAGCTTCGTCTGCGGCATGTCGGGCGGGCGGCGTGGTGTGCATGCGGATTCCGTTCACATCGGGGATACCCGACGGCGACGCGCCGTCGGGAGTGCTTGCTTCGTCTCAGAATTCCTGCCAGTCCTCGCCTTCGGACAGCATGCCGTTGGCTGCCTTTGCGGTGGATGCGGCGGCTCGCACGGGCTTGCCTGGCTTGACCGCCACCGGTGTGGCCACGGGCCGCGGGGCAGGCACGAGCCGCGAGGGCAATGGAGCGGCGGCGTTCTGGCCGTTCTCCAGCTTGAACACGGCCACGGCCTGTCCCAGCACGGAGGCCTGCTCCTCCATCGACCTTGCGGCGGCGGTGGCTTCCTCGACCAGCGCGGCGTTCTGCTGGGTGGTCTCGTCCATCTGGGTGATGGTGAGGTTGACCTGCTCGATGCCGGCACTCTGTTCCTGCGAGGCGGCGGAGATCTCGGCCATGATGTCGGTCACGCGCTGCACGCTGGTGACGATCTCGGCCATCGTCGAGCCGGCCTTGCTTACCAGCGCCGAACCGTCGGCGACCTTGCCGACCGAGTCGTCGATCAGG